>Ga0163144_10015644_pt1 | contig 15630 bp, 17 predicted proteins | sample OliLak19BULKMAT1_FD_123175 | JGI IMG/M metagenome (GOLD analysis project Ga0163144, IMG submission 123175) | Freshwater microbial mat bacterial communities from Lake Vanda, McMurdo Dry Valleys, Antarctica - Oligotrophic Lake LV.19.BULKMAT1 | ecosystem: Environmental > Aquatic > Freshwater >...
AAGCGAACGACAGTTCCACGCTTATCGCTGGTACCAGTAACGGTCAGCTTGTTAAGCGGTTTCCCTTTAGAATAATCTTGCTCAAAAATTTTGCCGTTGCGGTAAATAGTTAAATGCAATTCTTCAGATAAAGCGTTAACTACCGATATACCAACGCCATGCAATCCGCCAGAATATTTATAAGAATCTTTATCAAACTTACCACCAGCATGCAGCTTGGTCAGCGCAACTTCGGCTGCTGAAATACCTTCACCGGCGTGGATATCGGTCGGGATACCGCGACCATTATCTTCTACCGTGCATGAACCATCTTTATTTAATGCTACCGTAATAGTGTCACAATGACCGGCAAGGGCCTCATCCACCGAGTTATCAACAACTTCATACACCAAATGGTGCAACCCGCTAGGGCCTGTTGAGCCGATATACATACCGGGCCGTTTGCGGACAGCCTCCAACCCTTCCATAACTCTAATGGACTGGGCACCATAGTTACTTGGGTTGTCATTATTGTTATTGTGTGGCGGCTTTTCTGACATTGCTTAATCTCCAATATTCAAGATTTTTTCATCCTTAACAGTCTACTGTAAAAGCAATTTTTTTTTAAGTCGAGCCTCGAGTTATTTGGTGGCAATAACCATAAGTTCATGATGCAACAAAGCAAGGTCATGATGAACCGGAATTGTTGGCGCTGCATTAAGAGCAGCTAAGGCGTTTTCTATTGCTTTACGATAATCATCTTCCCATATGATAAGCCGAATATCGTTGAGTACTGATTGAGGATTTTCTTGGACCCATTTGGTGATGCCGGCAATAGCCAGCTTAGCCGATTCTACCTTGTTGCAACCATAAATGCCGGTGCTAATGGCGGGGAATGCGATTGATGTTGCTTTGTTGGCATGGGCGACCACGAGGCTGTTGTAATAAACATCAGCAAGAGTATTAATATTCTGTTGTTTGTCGCGACAATCAGGCCCCACAGCGTGGATAATCATCTTAATAGCGCCGGTTTTAGTGAAGAACTTGTTCATGCCGGTACGTACTTTTTCTGCCTCGCCTAAATTAAAAGCGGGTGTGTAATAGGCTTTTCCCGTAGCGCCCCCCTCTGGATATGTTTTAGTTATGTAGGCTTCCAGTTCGTCGCCCGCCGCATCAAACGTGGCGCCAGCTACACCGCCACCATTTACTAATTGTGCATTGGCTGCATTGACGATAGCGTCAGCGCCTTGCTCGCGCAGGTCGACTTTGCCTAAAAGGGTAATTTTTATGTTGGTATTGGGGTAGGTAAATGCTGCAAGCTGTGCAGGGAAAACGAAACATATAAAAAATAAGTATCGACGCATTGGTACTATGTGTGTCATGAAAATATCCTTCCTTATGATTAATGATTAACTTTTGGTATCGGGATCAATTCCCCAATCTTTAAGCTGTTGTTTAATGCGCTGAAATTTATTTGTCATTTTTTCAAAATAACTGAAGAGCTGTGGATGTTCTTTCGCGCGCTTCGATATTTTTTCTTGGTATTTATTGAACTCTTGCAATGACTCAAAAACATCCGGATTAATGTGGGCCTGTTGGGGTTTTGGTGCTTTTACTTGGGTTAGGTAATCGAAGCTGCGATTAGCACGGAGAGAAAAATCCAAAATAAATTGCGCAACAATGTGTGGTGGTACCGGTACCGTATAGGTTATAAGTTCGTCGTGGCCGGCCCCCGAAAAGGCTGTTTCTACGACCAGAGCATCTCTGTGCGCATTAGCAAGGGAAATATAATCAAATGCTTGCCCTACAAGGTCTTTGTGTTGTTTGCGATATTCTTGAGTATGCAGGGAATATTCAGTTGCGGGGGCAATTGCCGTGGTTTGATAGTTTGACATAAAGATGAGATCTGACCTTGTCTTGAGTGCATTGTTCGTATCATCAAGGCATGCAAAGGTATGGTTGTAGATACTATAAAATAGGTTGAGGCGTGCTGACATAAATTGTTTGCGGAAAAAAGCTATTTGTCCGAGCTTTTCTTTCGCGGGAGTTTTGGGACTCGGTTGCAAAGGGTGGAATTCTTCAGAATTGGCAGCATAGAACCCAAGGGGATATTGTATGTCGACCATATTAATGACTTTAATTTGGTTAAACCCTGCTAAGGCTAGTGCTTTGAGTATTAGGTATTCTAATGCCAATTCTCCTGAGGCGTAGCCAGTAAATGTTTGTAATGATTTTTTATCAGGGAAATGTTTCAGAGCGGCTTCTACGGCACCTTCGACTACTATTTTTAAATTTTCTTGAGAATGGCAGATCATGCAGCTCAAGGGCATATTCTTATCGACAAGATGGTTGGTGATAAGGGCATCAATTTTTTGCTTAAGTTCTGCTGGTAATTCTGCGACAGCTTCAGCTTTTGCCTCCACAGCGACTTTGGTTTCTGCCGCAGAGGCGGCCGCTTTAGTATCATGGCCAACTTCTTGGGCAATCTTGGTTTCTGTGTGTAGGGAAAAGAGTTTAGAAGAAAGCGAGAAGGCGAGCAGCGCTAGGTATAAAAATTGTTTTTTCACGGGGAATAATCCTCTTAAAGTAAGGCCATATCTATTGTTTTGGGAGCATATCAGCTATAATTTTGGAATAGCAATAAAAAATTTCTGGGGGGGAACCGGTTGAGTATTACGCAAGAATTAGACACTACGTATATGCAAAAAGCTTTGCAGCTGGCCAAAGAGGCTGCGCTCCGGGGAGAAATACCTATTGGTGCGGTGGTGGTCAACCCTGAAGGGCTTATTATAGGGGATGGTTATAACCAGGTTGAAAAGCTTGGGTTCCAGGGAGAGCATGCAGAAATACGGGCATTGCGGTCTGCAGCACAAAAAATAGAAAATTGGCGTTTAGCAGGATGCGCTCTCTATGTAACCCTTGAGCCCTGTACCATGTGCATGGGCTTGGCTGGTCTCAGCCGTATCGAGCGCGTGATTTATGGTGCGGATTCGCCCCTTTTTGGATATCGTCTTGACAATCAACAAGGCGTTGCATTATATACTAGTCATATTAAGGGTATTACATCAGGGATTTTAGCAGACGAATCAGCAGAGCTTTTGCGGGATTTTTTTACTAAAAAAAGGATGGGGTAGGCTATGAGTAATGTGGCACAGATTAAAAAAAAATTACTTGTTCGCAAGCAAGAGCTTGAGCAAGAGATAAATCGCCTTGATACAGAACGAACCCAGAGCGAGGTGGTGCAAGATCCGACCGATCAGGCAACCATATCGAGCCTTGAGGATCTTAATATCTCGATTCAGAAGAATGAACGAGATGAATATTTGATGATTTTGCGTGCCCTTGAGATGCTTGACGCGGGAAGCTATGGTATTTGTAGCGATTGCGGCCTTGCCATCTCAGAAAAGCGGCTGCAGCTTTATCCAAATGCTACCCGGTGTATTGCCTGCCAAGAAATGTTCGAAAGCGCCTAAAGCCAGCTTTAGCCGGCTCCTAGATCCGCACGTTGAACATTTTATTCTAGTTGGTATACTACAAAAGGGGTATGCCGATGTAGCTCAGCTGGTAGAGCAATTGATTCGTAATCAGTAGGTCAGCGGTTCAAGTCCGCTCATCGGCTCCAGGTAAATGTATACATAGGTGTTACGAACTAAGGTTTTTAAGAATTATGGATGTTTCAAAAAAAATACGTGATCGCGTAAGCGGGACCACTAAGGCTTTGATTGCACACGGTGTAGGACGACGTAAGTCTGCTATTGCTCGTGTATGGCTTGTTCGAGGAACCGGCACGGTAATGGTTAACGGCAAAGCTGTTGATCATTACTTTGATACCGATGTTGCTCGCACCGCCGCCGTTCTTCCTTTTGCGGTATTACCGGCGTTAGCCAAGCATTATGACGTTAACGTCAATGTGCAAGGTGGCGGACTTTGCGCACAAGCTGACGCTATCAAATTAGGTACGGCTCGTGCTTTATTAAAAGCCCATGAAGATGCACGCATCATATTGCGCGCCAATAACCTTTTAACGGTTGATTCACGCGTAAAAGAACGTAAAAAATACGGACAAAAAGCTGCTCGTCGCAAATTCCAGTTCGTAAAACGTTAAAATCTATTCTGTGGGCAAAGGCGCTGTATGTGCTGTGTTGTTGGCTATATTGGCAAAGGTCACAGTTGGGCGCCTGTTGTTGAAGGCCTAGCGCGGCTTGAATACCGCGGGTATGATTCAACAGGTTTTGCTTGCCTGGATGCTGAATCGGCTATTTTGGCCGTAAAAGCTGTTGGCGGTGTTGATAATTTAGTTGAACAACGTGCTCACTTGCCCATTGATGGTAGGTTGGGTATCGGGCATACGCGCTGGTCAACGCATGGAGCGGCAACGGTTGAAAATGCCCATCCTGTTTTTGATTGTGCCCGTTCGGTTGCCATTGTTCATAATGGCATTATAGAAAATCATCGTGCCTTGCGTGACCAGTTGGTCAACAAGGGGCATGCTATGGCCACCGAGACAGACTCTGAAGTTATAGCGCATCTTATTGAGCAAGAAGCGGCGCAAGCTCGCGATATGCACGATTTAGCTCAGCGTGTGGTGGCGCGGCTTGAAGGAGCCTATGCTTTTGTTGCCCTTGTTGCTGCAGAGCCGCAAGCCTTATTGGCCGTACGTAAATCATCACCGTTGTGTATTGGGCTTGGTCCTGAAGGGTTATTTGTAGCGTCAGACCAGCTTGCTTTTGTTGGCAAGGCTGACAGGGTTGTTTTTTTACCCGATGCTAGTTATGCCATTTTGTATCATGATCGTTTTGAAGCGTATACATTTCTGGGTCAAAAATTAGAATTGAGCGTATCTCCTTTATCGGCAGCCTTATTGGCGGATGATAAAAAAGGATATGCTCATTTTATGTTAAAAGAGATTTATGAGCAGCCGCGGGTGATTGCTGATACGGTAACGAATATGCGCTTGGTAGAACATGTTCTTGAAGCATCATTGGGGCTTTCGTCCGATCAGCTCGACAAGCTTGAGCAATTACTTATTATTGGTTGTGGTTCTTCCTGGCATGCAGGAAAGCTCGGCCAATTTTTCTTTGAAGCGATTGCGCAGGTTCCTGTTGTTGTTGGGCTTGCATCTGAATATAAATATGCACAATTCTTTATGCCGCGATCGGCACTGGCTCTTGCCATTTCGCAGTCTGGTGAAACAGCTGACACGTTAGAAGTTATGCGTTTGCTGCACGGACATGCTGTTCCGACGGCAACGGTAACCAATGTGGGCTCAAGTAGCATGGCTCGCGAGACGGGAGGGGTTGTTTTGTTGGCCGCTGGGCAAGAAATTGCGGTGGCATCAACAAAGGCTTTTTCTGCGCAGGTTGCGACCCTGTTTTTATTAGCGCATCAGTTTGCTTGGCGGCGTAATCGCTTAGCGCGCACTGAACTTGATGCGGCCTATGCGCACTTATTGGTGGCTGGCCATGAACTTGAACGCACCATTGAGCATTATAAAGTAGAAATTGAAGAAGAAATTGCACCACTCTGCGCAACGTTTACCAGGGCGATCTTTTTAGGGCGTCATACCAGTTACGTGGTAGCGCAAGAAGCGGCATTAAAATTAAAAGAAATTACCTATATTTTCGCGGAAGCTTTTCCGGCGGGAGAGTTAAAGCACGGCCCTATTGCTTTAGTTGATAAGAATACGCCCATCTTTATTTTTTCGGTTATTGATGAGGCTATCTATAAAAAATTAGTTGCTAATGCACAAGAAGTAAAAGCGCGTGGTGGCTACCTGATAATATTTGCCTTCGCAGGACAAGATGAATTAATAGAGCTTGCTGATAAGTTGTTTGTTTTTGATAGGGTACACCCGTTATTGGGAGCGCTTGCTCAGATTGGTGTGGTACAATATCTTGTGTATTGTATTGCGCGTGAGCTTAAGTTACCTATTGATAAGCCGAGAAATTTAGCAAAATCAGTAACGGTCGAATAAGTATGTCGGTAGCGATGCCTGAAGTTATAGTAGTAACTGGTATGTCGGGTGCGGGTAAAACGATTGTTTTACGTACACTTGAAGATGCCGGTTTTTTTTGTATCGATAATTTGCCGACGGCGCTGGTGCACTTATTTTTTAATCCGGTGTCTCCCGTCAATTTACCAGCACAAAAAATTGCCCTAGGTATTGATATCCGTGGCGGTATGACAGAAACTATGATTACCCAACTTGCTGATGCTCGTGCGCAGTCTGGTTATTCCATGAAAATTATTTTTGTGACCGCTACGCGAGCTACCTTGATTAAGCGATTTCAAGAAACACGACGGCAGCATCCGCTGGGCAACTCTATCGATCTTTCAGATGCGTTAGCCCAAGAGAAAGATATTCTCTTGCCCCTTGAACTCCTTGCCGACCATATTATTGATACTGATCAGTTAAATTTACATCAATTACGGGCTTTGGTCCGTGCACTTATTTTGCCTGATGGCCTGATGCCGATGGCGGTGACACTGACTTCATTTGGCTTTAAGTATGGGGTGCCGGCAGAGCATAATTTTGTTTTTGATGTGCGTTCTTTGCCCAACCCTTATTTTATTCCCGAACTACGGGCGCTTTCGGGGCTTGATGATGCGATAGTAAAATATTTATTTGAGCAAGAAGATGTTCGGTATCATGAAGCAAAGCTTATCGACTTCTTTCTCTTTTCCCTTGAAAATGCGCGTAAAGAGGGCCGTTTTGTTTTGCAAGTTGCTATAGGCTGTACCGGTGGGCGCCATCGATCAGTCGCCCTTGTTGAAAGGCTTGCACAGTTACCTCGGGAACAGGTACAATTTTTTATAAAGCATCGAGACATTGATCGCGATACTGATAAAATTAAGTAAAGGGTACTGGGCATGGCTGTTTCTTATTCGTTAATAACCATTAAAAAGTTTTTGTTTCGTTGTATACTGATAGCCGAACTTTTGGTTTTTTCTTGGTATGCTGTCTGGGGAAGCCACGGTATATATGCTATGCGGGCGATGCGGCAACATAATAGTGGTTTGCAGCAAAATGCTGCTAAGATAAAGCAAGAAATAGATGAACTTAAAGCAGAGATTGCAGATTGGCAGACATACCCGTTTTATCAAGAGCAATATGCTCGAGAAAATTTGCAACTATCGGGCGCTCAGGATGAAGTTTATTTTTTGTAGTTCGGCCAACTAAGACCAGGTTTGTGAGCGATACGTTATTGTATAAAAGGAGCTTAACATGATCTATAAATTACCAACATTGCACTACGCCTATGATGCTATGGAGCCCTACATTGATGCGCGTACCATGGAATTGCATTATACCAAGCATCACCAAACCTACATTGATAATTTAAACGATGCGTTAAAAAAGCATCCAGAAATAGCAGATAAACCTTTGCAAGAACTGTTAGCGAACCTTACGTTAGTGCCCGAAGATATCCGTACGACAGTGCGCAATAACGGCGGTGGGCATGAAAATCATAGCCAGTTTTGGTTATGGATGAAGCCGCAAGGCGGAGGAACGCCACGGAGTGGAGTGCCACAACCACAGGGTAAACTTGGCCAGGCGATCATTAAAAAATTTGGTAGCTTTGAAGCGTTCAAAACGCAGATGAGTGAAGAAGCTAAAAAAAGATTCGGGAGCGGTTGGGCTTGGTTGCTTTTAAATAGTGCGGGCGATCTTGCCATTTCTTCTACTGCCAATCAGGACAGCCCTCTTATGGATGGCGGCACCCCGATTCTGGGGCTTGATGTGTGGGAGCATGCCTATTATCTTAAATATCAAAATCGTCGTGTTGATTATATTGCGGCCTGGTGGAACGTAGTTGATTGGGATTACGCGGAATCGTTATACCAACACCATGGATAATAAAAGTACGCAGCCTCTTGTGCATGGCGCGAAATATCAGTGGCGTATACCAACAACCGATCAACAAGAACTTTATACCATAGCAAGTAATTATAATTTATTGCCCCCGGTGATTGGCGCTTTGCTGACGCGTGGTTTTACGACCAAAGAAGTTTTGGATGATTATCTTTTTAGTTCGTACGAAAAAGATGTTGCTCATCCTTCATTGTTAAAAGATGCAGATAAGGCAGTTGAGCGGCTTCTTTACGCCATACAGCATCAACAGAAAATTTTGATCGCCGGAGACTATGATGTTGATGGTATTACCTCCACGGCGCTTTTACTGAGTTGCTTAGTCCCTCTTGAAGCAAAAATTAACTTCTTTTTGCCCAATAGGATGCGTGACGGGTACGGCCTTTCGGTAAAGACGGTAGAGCGCGCTGCAGCAAATGGCTATAGCGTAATTATAACCGTTGATAATGGGATCACTTCTTTTGAGCCGGCGTTGGCAGCAAAGCGGTTGGGTATCGACCTTATTATTACCGATCATCATAGGCCGCATGACAAATTGCCTGAAGCTTTTGCGGTGGTTGACCCTTACCAGATAGATTGTGCTTACCCCTATAAAAAATTTGCGGGGGTAGGGGTTGGTTTTAAACTGATGCAGCTTTTATATGAAAAGCTTGGCAAGTCGTTGCCCGATAAAGTATACGAACTGCTTTTGCTGGGCACCGTTGCTGACGTGGTACCGCTGACGGGCGAAAATCGCTTTTGGGTGCGCCATGGCTTGCAGCGTATTAATAGCATGCCAAAAACAACTTCCTGGACGGTTTTGCAAGAAAATGCTCGTTGCACGAAGCCGCTTCTTTCTTCTACCGATATCGGTTTTTTTATAGCGCCCCAAATTAATGCTTTAGGCCGCCTTGAAGACGCGCGCTCGGGAGTAAAGTTTTTGTTGGGCGTTGATCCACAAGAAACAGCAGAAATTGGCAAAACGTTAGGCGATTTGAACCAAGCCCGTAAAGCTATTGAGCAAGGCATTCTTAAAGATGTTGAGCTGATGATATCATCGGGTGAAATTAAATTGTCTGCGGTCAAGGTTGTTGTCGCGGCGCATCATAATTGGCCATCGGGAGTTATTGGCTTGGTGGCTTCGCGGCTTGTTAGTGCCCATGGTCGACCCGCCGTATTATTGCATATCACCAAAGATGGTATTGCTAAAGGCTCTTGCCGCTCTATCCCCGAACTTAATATGTTTGAGGCCTTAACCGCGCTGAAGGATATGCTCATTTCATTTGGTGGTCACCCTATGGCGGCCGGTTTGTCTTTTGATGCAGCCCGTATGCCAGAATTTATGGAGCGGTTAAATGCTTATGTTTCTGAACGCCTTACCGATGCTGACTTGGTGCAAAAGATTACCTTGGATGCGGAGTTGAAGCTTGCTGATGCAACCAGCAAATTATTGACCGATATGGCCTATCTGGAACCCTTTGGCTGCGAAAATCCTCAACCAAAGTTTTATGTACAGAATGTTTCATTAATTGAACCGCCGATGCTCCTCAAAGAAGCACATGTAAAGTGCGTTATCTTTGCTGAAGGGATTACGAAGTCTATAATTTTCTTCAATCGCCCTGAGCTGTATCAGCGCTTGCTTGATCAGCGGTCGGAGCCCTTTTCTTTGGCAGTCAGCGTAACAGAAAATACCTGGAACGGTCGTTCAACTGTCGAATTCCATGGCATTGATGTGGCGGGACTATTAGTTCCGTAAAAATGAGTGGTAATTATTCTTCAATAGGTTCAACCGCATAATTAATTGCTTTGCGCGTCAGATCTTTGGCAACATCGCCATCGCCGTTGCGCGCAGCTTCGATGCGATTTTTGAGGCCATATGACCGGCAACCGTAATACACCGCAGCAACGCTATTAAGAGCGGCTGGTAAAGAAGTTATAGGTAAGCCATATACCGCATTATTGATTGATTGCGGGTTGAATGACGCTCCACCAAATTTGGTAAAAAGAGCTTTGGTAACTATGCAGGTAGCCGCTACGCTCGCATGCCATTTAGTACGTTTGTTAGCGTCATCTAGCCGAGAGTCCGCATCATATTCCGGCTTATACGCCGCATAGAGCACCGATAGCTGTCGGTTAGAAGGGAAAAATAAGGGTGTTTTTTCTACCGTGGTCTTCGTAAAGTCAACATGGTCATTGTCAACGAGCGTATCAGCCATAATTTGTGTCTGTTCGCCCGAAGGGATACCGATGTTATATGCTTCGGCAATTGTTTCGCCAATCCCGGGAATCGCATTGGGAACCACATAGGGAAGGGCATGTTTAATAGTGAACATTATACCGGGCAAAAAGGCATCTAAAAATGAGGGCGGTTTAACTGCATGCAGCTGAATGCATGGCAGGCTGAAAAGTATGCATATGATAACGCGCAGAAGGCTTGAATAATTCATATAGGCTTTATTTTCCATAAATTTACTCTTTTTATAACGCTTATTTTATTATGTTTTTTAGTATACCAGAATTATATCTTAAATAAAGTTCGAGCGGTCGTGCTGGTTGCGGTGGCGACTTCAGCCAGGGTTATCCCTTTTAATTCAGCGATAAACTGGGCGATTTCGAGGATATGCTTTGGATGGTTTTTCTTGCCCCTCATGGCCTGGATAGGCAAAAATGGGGTATCTGTTTCCAGTACCATATCAGAGAGCGGCAGCTGAATGACAATGTCTCGCAGATACTGGTTTTTAGGGTAGGTGATGGTACCCCCCATGCCTAACACAAAGTTAAGGTCCAAAGAGGCTTTTGCAAAGGCAAGGTCTTCTGAAAAGCAATGAATAATGCCCGCAAGCCCTGATCCTTTATAATCAGTAAGTACCGCAAGTGTTGCCGCGGCGGCATCGCGCGTATGGACAATAAGGGGAAGTTGATAGGAAAGAGCGAGCTCAATTTGGGCTCGAAAAGCCGCTTCTTGACGTACTGTGTCATAATCAGGGTAGTGTCGGTCGAGACCGCACTCGCCAATCCCGACAATGGTTCCTACTGGCGTTGTTTCAAGGAGTTGTTTAAGGCCGGCGATATCCTCTTGCCACGTTGCGGTACAATCATTGGGGTGGATACCAATGGCCGCATAAACACCTTTATCGGGCTGAGCAATTTTTATGCAATTATAACTTTCGATAAGGCTGGTTCCTACGTTAATGATACTGGTAACGCCAGCTGCAAAACTTTCTGAGACAAAAGATTCAGTTTGTCTTATTTGGCTTTCGGTTAATGCGGTATCAAATGTTGGTTTGGCGAGCATATTAAGATGGCAATGTGTATCAATTAACATAATAATTTCCTAAATCTTGTTCGTTGTTGCTTTTTATTATTGACAAATCAATAAATAGAATTAGTATAGAGTACTGATTAAAGCAGTCGAGAAAAAAGCAGTGTATAACCAATACAATCCTCTAGAGGGAGGCCACATGAATAAAACTCAATTAATCGATTCATTGAGCGAAGAGACTACGTTCAGTAAGAAAGATATTACTCGTGTACTTGATGCTATGACCCGCACCATTATACGCACCCTTAAAAAAGGTGACAAGCTTCAATGGTCAGGATTCGGTACCTTTTCACTTTCTTGCCGAGCAGAACGTCAAGGGATTAACCCTGCGACTGGTGCAAAAATTTTGTTGCCAGAAACAGTGGTACCTAAATTCCGTTCTGGCAAACTATTAAAAGAGCAATTACGCTTAGCTAAAGCTTCTAAAGCTCTTTAATAATAGTTTGTTCTGAAAAAGAAAAGACTTTTGCCCAAAAAAGCCGCTTATGCGGCTTTTTTGTTGTACTTTGTTATACTTAAAACAGCGTAGCTTATTCTTATGTTTTGCAAGGGCAGTTATATGATCGATTTAAGTTTACTTCGTGAGCACCCTGAAACTATCGTGGCGTTGCTCAAAAAAAAGGATCCTCAGTTTGATGGCATGCGTCTTTTGGAGCTTGATAAACAAGTTCGTTCGGTACGCATGGTACTTGAAGAATTGCGTCATGAAAAAAATAGTTTAGCGCGAAGTGGTGCTGCAGGTGCCACGCCAGAAAATCGTCAAAAATCCCAACATATAACTGAACAAATAAAAACAGAAGAAGAGCGCCTTGCTGGTCTTGAGGCTGAATTTAAACAGCTCTATCTTGTTTGCCCTAACCTTTTGGCAGATGATGTGCCGGTGGGCAATAAAGAGTCAAATAAGGTTGTTAAATCTTGGGGCGAGCAGCAAGTATTTGCCTTTGAGCCGTTGAACCATGTGCAGCTTAATGACAAGCTCAAGTGGTTTGATTTTGAAGCAGCTGCGCGTATGACCGGGTCAAATTTTGCGTTGTATCGTGGGCAGGGAGTTCAGCTGGTTTATGCCTTAGCTATGTTTATGCTGAATAACAATATGCGCCATGGCTATAGCCCCTATTTGCCGCCTTACTTGGTTACCGAACGCTCTTTAGAAGGAGCTGGCCAATTTCCTATTTTTAGAAATGGGGTTTATGAGGTTGCTGCTGATGGTATGTACTTAACGCCGACCGCAGAAGTTAACTTAACAAATTTATATCGTGAACATACGTTTGCTGAATCTGAATTGCCGGTTCGTATGACCGCCTGGACAAGCTGTTTTCGTCGTGAAGCCGGCACCTATGGTGCTGCTGAACGAGGCTTGATCCGTATTCACCAATTTGAAAAAGTTGAGTTATACGCTATCACCACCCCACAAGAGGGAGTGCGCGAACATGAGCGTATGCTCGCCTGTGCTGAAGACATTGTGCGGCAGCTTGGCTTGCATTATCGCATTAGTTTATTAGCGGCACAAGATTGCTCATTTGCGTCAGCAAAGACGTATGATATTGAAGTTTGGATGCCAGGGCAAAAAGCCTATTATGAAGTTTCTTCTTCAAGCTATTGTACTGATTTTCAGGCTCGTCGTTGCGGCATTCGTTATAAAACTGAGCAACAAGGAAAATCGCAATTGGTACACACGCTGAACACTTCATCATTAGCATTGCCACGCTTGATGGTAGCATTGATGGAAACGTATCAGCAAAGTGATGGCACCGTTGCGTTGCCCGATGTTTTGCGCTCAGTAACGATAACCTGTTAGTTTATTGTTGCTGGTATGTTTTCTTTTCATGAAGTAATTCATCGCATTAGTCAGCTGCGGCTTATTGCCCGCAGAATTCATACGGGGCGTGATGCTGGGCTGTTTCAGGCTCGTACGCGAGGGTCCGGCCTTGAATTTGATGAATTGCGCGCTTATGAGCCGGGCGACAACGTGCGTTCTATCGATTGGAAAAGTTCCGCGCGAGCCAACAAGTTGATGACGCGGCTCTATTATGAAGAAAGCCGTCGATCGGTTATGTTGTTGGTGGATCTTTCTGCCTCGGGTTCGTTTGCTTCAGGAAGCATACAGAAAATAAGTGCCATTAAGGAATGTGCCGTGCTGGTTGCGTGTGCGGCAGAATATGGCAATGATGAAGTAGGTTTTATCACCTTTGGCAAAGATGTTGAGCAGTACCGACCGCCCAAGGCAGGGCGATCATATATACACAATCTTTGTGTGGACATTATGCAGGCACCAGAAGCGCCAGGAGTAAGCTCATTTGCGGCAGCTTTTGCTGATTGTGTTACTCGAATGCCGCGCCGTTCGTTAGTGATTTTAATTTCTGATGGGTTGGGTGCCGACCTTGCCGCCTCTTTGCCGGCAATTTCAGCCCGACATGACTTGGTGGTAGTGCGGGTCTATGACCAGATTGAACGGCAATGGCCAGCAGGTTTAGTGGTTGGTTTACAAGACCCAGAATCGGGTGTTGCTTTGCCGGCAAATCCCTTGCAGATGCAAGCGCTTGCTGATTTTATGCAAACATGGCGTGTGCAACAGGACCTTCTGTTTAAGCAATATGGAGTGCAGGTAGCTGATATTGCTGTATCTGATGTGTATGAAGAGCGATTAGTGCAATTTTTTAATCAACGGCGTTAAGGGTTATCGCATGGTTCAGCCAGCACAAGAAAAATTTGATCTACTACCCCTCTTGTGGCGGCAAAACCCCTGGATTTGGGTGCTTTGCCTGATGCTACTTTTGGTGGCGTTAGCGGCCCTTGTTTTGTGGTGGTTGCGCCGGAATCGACCGCTCGTGGTAAGCCCTCATAATGTCTTAGTAGCCTCCTTAGAAAAAATTTCTTTGTTGCCGGTGGATACCCATGTCGCACAGCTACAATTTTATGAGCGACTTATGGGTATATTAAAAGAATATGTGCATCATGAGCGGCAATGTAAGTGCGTGGTTGCGTGCGGTTCGCTCACTGACCAAGAATGCTTCTCGTTGCTGGAGCGGAGTAATGATGCCCAATTTTTGGCCTCTATCGCGGAAATTGAAAAGTTGTCGCAATTGGTGAGGTTTAACCAGAATGTGGCAGTCCCTGAGGACATTTTTTTGCATACCAAAGAAATTTTAGCAATGATGCGGCGAAGATGAGCTTTTTTAAGGTCTCGTCTTGGTATATCGGCTGGCCGAGCACTATCAGCATGCCTGAGTCTTATTATGCCGCGCTTATCGAAGAAATAAATTTTTTTAAAAAAAATCAATTTTCCAAAATGGCGATTGACACGTTGTTTGTAGAGTGTGGTTTGAGTTTTTATGAGCCCTTGCTACTTGACACAGCGAGTATACTAATAAGAAGTGAAAAAATAAATGATGGGGCAGAGCTTTCTGTTGAGATTGGCTGCCCTGCGATTACGGATCATGCGTTGCAGGCTTTGCAGATTAAAGGGATAAACAGAGTGACGGTTACCTTGGAAGATTGTTGTCAGGTTTATGGAGAGTCGTTGCGCTTAGTCGAGCGGGCGAATCGGCTATTTGGTCGCGTTGGCTTGGATGTGTATATTGGCTGTACGCATCTAGCAAATGATTGGCAAAGATTGCTTAAACTTTTAGCTACAACACCTTTACAGCATATATCTTTGTATTTTTCTGGGGGGACGGCTTGCCAGGCCCCTTTGGATGATGAGCGCTTGGTTGATTTGTATGCGGACATGGCAGCTCATTTGGCGTCTTATGGATTTATGCAGTATACTACGTATGATTTCGCTCGCGAAGGCGGTCGTTCCCGGTGTCAGTTGATCTATACTGACCATACCCCGTATAAAGGGTTTGGTTCGGCAGCTTGTTCGTTTGATGGTGAATTTCGCTCTCAAAATTATGAACAAGAGTCTGTTTATATCGAGTCAATTTCTCGTTTGGGTACTGCAGAGCAGTATCGTGAGGTTCTTGCACCGGCTATGCGCCGCCAGGAGAGCTTGATGTTTGCTCTATCTTCAGCTGAGGGCTTGGTGCTGGAACGGTTGTTTTTAGGGGGTTCTCCTGCAATAAGGGAAAGCATTGAACAAAAAATAGGAATGTTGAGTAAGCATGGTTTGGTACGAGTAGTGAATGGGCACCTGCGTTTAACGGCAGCTGGTCGTTTGGTCTCGCATACCATAGAAGCACAGATAATAAGGTAGTTGGTTAAACGAATGTATAATGCACGCTGCATTGCGCAGTGATTTACTAAAGGAATATGGCATATGGCAAAACATGTAGGCGTTAAGCTACCAGAAGATCTTCTCGGGTTACTTAAAAGTGAGCAAGCGGTAGCAATTTTGGCAACATTTTCTGAAAAGGGATTGCCTCATACTACGCCAATTCAATGCGTATATCCTAAAGGCGCAGAAAGTATTTTGATGTCGATTCACAAGGACCACGCTGGGTACCATAATATGGTCTGGCAGAAAAAAGTGATGCTCTGC
>Ga0163144_10015645_pt1 | contig 15630 bp, 14 predicted proteins | sample OliLak19BULKMAT1_FD_123175 | JGI IMG/M metagenome (GOLD analysis project Ga0163144, IMG submission 123175) | Freshwater microbial mat bacterial communities from Lake Vanda, McMurdo Dry Valleys, Antarctica - Oligotrophic Lake LV.19.BULKMAT1 | ecosystem: Environmental > Aquatic > Freshwater >...
AAACCGGCAATAATCCAGCCGAGGTTCATTCAGGGACGGCGACTTGCGGCCCGCTGTTCAGGCCTCGACGAAACGGTAGCCGACGCCACGGACGGTATCGAGGTATTTGGCCGACTTGCCGAGCTTCTCGCGGAGACGGCGCATGTGGGTGTCGACCGTCCGGGTATCGATGAGGTTGTCGTATTCCCAGACGTCCTGAAGCAGCTGCTCGCGGGACTGCACCCGGCCCTTCCGCTGTGCGAGCGTCGTGAGGAGCTTGAACTCGGTGGCGGTCAGTTCGACGCGTTTTCCGGAGCTGCTGACCAGGTGCCGCGGAACGTCGATCGTCAGGTCGCCGATCTCGATCCGGTCGGACTTCTCCTCGGGCACCTTGCCGCGGTCGAGGATCTTGCGGATGCGGAGGACGAGTTCGCGCGGGCTGAAGGGCTTGGTGACATAATCGTCGGCACCCAGCTCAAGGCCGAGCACGCGGTCGATCTCGGCGGCCTTGGCCGTGAGCATGATGATCGGGATGTGGGCCACCGAGGGATCGCGGCGGATGATCTTGCAGACTTCCAGGCCGTCGACTTCGGGAAGCATCACGTCGAGCACGAGCAGGTCGGGCTGGTGTTCCTTGGCGCGCTTGAGGGCTTCGGCTCCGTCGGCGGCGGTCACGACGTCGAATCCGGCGGCCTTCAGGTTGAAGGAAACCAGCTCGACGGCATCGGGCTCGTCGTCGACGACAAGGATCTTGGGTTTCATAGAATCAATTCTTCACCGGGTCCTGCGGCATCGTGCGGTTGAGCACGGCGCGGACACGAAGGACGAGTTCCTTCGGACTGAAGGGCTTCACGACATAGTCGGCCCCGCCAAATTCGAGGCCGAGCACACGGGCGTCCTCGGAGCTCCAGCTCGTGACGAAGATCACCGGGGTGCGGGCATTTTCAGGGGAGCGCCGGAGCATCTCGCAGACGGCGAATCCGTCCATCTCCGGCAGCATGACGTCGAGGAGGATGATGTCGGGATGAGTCTCGGCGGCGCGGAGCAAAGCCTGCGCCCCGTCGCCGGCGGTCACGACATCGAAGCCGGCCCCGCGCAGGTTGAAGGAGATCAGCTCGGCGATGTCTTCCTCGTCATCGACTACCAAAACGCGGCGGCGATCCGTGCGTTCAGGAATTGCTGGAACCATTTTGCCCTTTTCCAAGATGGCGGATGTCCTGGGCCTTGAAGAGGTAGACGACCTCCTCGGCGATGTTGGTCGCGTGGTCCGCGATCCGCTCGAGGCTCTTGGACACAACCATTAAATTCAGCGCGCGCGTGATGGTCGTGGGCTTCTCGATCATGTAGCTCGCGAGCTCGCGATGGAGCTGCTTGTTGATCGCATCCACGTCCTTGTCGCGCGGGACAATGGCCCGGGCCTTCTCGGCGTCGCCGGTGACGAACGCGTCGAGCGCGTCGCGCAGCATTTCGAGGCCGGTCTGGGCCATCCGGGGAATGTCGACGTAGGGCTTCAGCTGGGGTTCCTGGCTTAGCTCCAACGCCCGGCGGCAGACCGTCGTGGCCTCGTCGCCCACGCGCTCGAGGTTCTGGGAGATCTTCATCGCGACGGTGATCAGACGGAGATCCTTCGCCAGCGGCGCCTTCGACAGGAGCGTTATGGCCATCCCGTCGATATCCTTCTCCAATTCGTCGAGGATCGAATCGTCCTCGATCACGGCGCGGGCAAGGTCGTCATCGCGGTCGACCAGCGCCCGGATGCTGCGCGCGACGGAGCTGTCCGCCCGGCTGGCCATGGTGAGGAGCGTTTCCTTGAGGCTTGCGAGGTCCTGTTCGAAGTGAGTCATGGGATGGGTGAATGTCGAAGGTCAGAAAGATCAGCCGAAGCGACCGGTGACATAGTCTTCGGTCCGTTTGTTTGCCGGGTTGGTGAAGATCTTCGTGGTCAGATCATATTCGACGAGCTCGCCGATGTAGAAGAACGCCGTGTAGTCGGAGATGCGCGTCGCCTGCTGCATGTTGTGGGTCACGATCACGATGGTGAAGTCCTTCTTCAACTCGAGGATCAACTCCTCGACCTTGGCCGTGGCGATGGGGTCGAGTGCGCTGGCGGGCTCGTCCATGAGGATGATCTCCGGCCGGATGGCGATGGTCCGGGCGATGCAAAGACGCTGCTGCTGGCCGCCGGAAAGGCCGAGCGCGCTCGAGTGCAACCGGTCTTTCACCTCGTCCCAAAGCGCGGCGCCGCGGAGGCTCTTCTCGACGACTTCGTCGAGCTTGGCCTTTTCCTTCGTTCCGTGCAGGCGAAGCGCGTAGGCGATGTTCTCGTAGATCGACTTGGGGAACGGGTTCGATTTCTGGAAGACCATGCCGACGCGCTTGCGGAGTTCGATGACGTCGATGTCCTTGGCGTAGATGTCCTCGCCGCCGATCCGGCACTCGCCCGTGATGCGGACGCTGTCGATGAGGTCGTTCATCCGGTTGAAGCACCGGAGGAACGTCGACTTGCCGCAGCCGGAAGGCCCGATGAAGGCGGTGACCAGCTTTTCCTTGATCGTGATATCGATGCCCTTGAGGGCCTTGGACGTTCCGTAGAACAGCTCCAAACCCTTCGTCTCGATGAGCGGCACCGCCGATTCCTGTTCGGCGGTGGCCGGCGTCGAAGTGGAGTTGGTTTTGAGGGTGATGGCGGCCATGGATGAATCGTTCAGTGCCCGGCCCGCATCGCGCGGCGCATCCGGGCGCGGGCGATGATGGCGAAGGCGTTCAGGGAAAAGGTCAGGAGCAGGAGCACGAGCACGGTGGCGTAAAGGATCGGGCGGGTCTTCTCGATGTCGGGCGACTGGGTGGACAGGACGAAGACGTGGTAGCCCAAGTCCATGAACTGGTCGCTCAAGTGGGTCGGCAGGTCGGCCATGAAGTAGGCGGCCCCCGTGAAGAGAATCGGGGCCACTTCGCCGGCGGCGCGGCTGATCGCGAGGATGGCGCCGGTCAGGATGCCCGGCAGCGCGTTCGGCACGACGATCTTGATGATGGTCTGAAGCTTGGTCGCACCCATCGCAAGGCTCGCTTCACGCAGGCCGGGAGCGATGGCCTTCAGCGCTTCCTCCGTGGCCACGATCACGACGGGGAGCGTCATGACCGCCAGCGTGAGGGAGGCCCAGAGGACTGTCGGTTTGCCGAACTCCGGCGACGACGCACCGGACAGGACGTCGATGTTTTTTCCGAAGAAGTTGATGAAGAAGCCCACGCCGAAGAGGCCGAAGACGATGCTGGGGACGCCCGCGAGGTTGTTGATCGCGGCGCGGATGACCCGGGAATAGACGGATCCGCTCCTGGCGTATTCCGTCAAGTAGACCGCCGTGATCACGCCGATGGGAATGACGAAGACGGTCATCACCAGCACGCGGATCGTGGTTCCGATGATCATGGGCAGGACGGCTGCGGATTTGACGTCGAAGAAGTCCTTCTCCGGAATGGTGGAGACGAACCGCCATGAAAGGTTCCCGAAGCCGTTGATCGCGACGTTCCCGACGATGATCACCAGGATCACCAGTATCAGCGCGGTGGCGAGCAGGGTGACGCCGGACCAAATGCCCGACGCGTAGTCGGTCGTCGTCCTGACAAACCGGCGACCTGTGGGTGTTGCGGAATTCGTGCTCACTTCTTTCCTTCCACGCGGTTCTTGAGGCGATTGATGACGACGTCGCCGATGAGATTGGTCACGAAGGTCACGGCGAAGAGCAGCGTGCCGAGCATGAACAGGATCCGGTAGTGGTGCCCACCCGAGACCGCCTCCGCCATCTCGGCCGCGATCGTCGTCGTGATGCTGCGGGCCGAATCGAAGATGTTGAAGCCCATGACCGGCGCCGAGCAGACCATGAGGACGATCATCGTCTCGCCGATGGCGCGGCCGAATCCGAGGACCACCGCCGCGAAGACGCCGGGCATCGCGGCCGGCAGCACGATGTCCCAAGCCGTCTTCCACTTCGAAACCCCCAACGCCAGCGCGGCCTGCACGTAGCTGCGCGGCACACTTGTCAGCGCATCCTCGGCGATCGAGAAGATCAGCGGGATCACCGCGAAGCTGAGGGCGATCCCGGCCACGAAGGAATTCAAGCGGGTCTCATATCCCAGAAGCCCCTGCAGGAAGCTGGCCATCACGATCAGCGCGAAGGTGCCGATGACCACGCTCGGAATACCCGACATGAGTTCGATGCCTGGCTTGACCAGTTCACGCACCCGTGGCGACGCGAGCTGGGAGACATAGATGGCGGCGCCAAGCGCGAGCGGAACCGCGAACAGCAATCCGATGAGCGTAGTCTTCAGGCTGCCGATGAAGAGGGGGACGATGTTGTATTTGTGGATGTTCCCGACCGGCTGCCAGATGTATTCCGGCTCGCTGTAACCGGTCCATTGATAGGGACCGACGAGATAACGCCACTCGGCGGAATTGAGCTTGGCGTCCTTGTCCTGGCCGAAATCCTTGTTCTTCTCCTTGAAGCTCTCCTCACGGATCTCCATCAGCAATTGCATGGTGTCCTTAAGCTGAAGCGCCAGCAAACCCCGGACGGCGGGAAGGTCGACCGGCTTCAATCCCGGGACGTTCTTCATCACCTTGGCGGCGGCCTTCTCGATGTCGGCCGGGCAATGATTGGCTAGCTTGGTGCGAACCTCCTCCGGCTCGATCTTCAGTTTCTCCGCCAGTTCGGCGGGTGAAAGCCCCTTGAGTTCCTTGGTCAACTCGCGGCCGAACCGCGCCAGCTTGTCCTCAAGATCGCCCTTGGTGATCCGGAGGTAGGCGAAGAGTTCAACGGCCGTGCGCTTCTCCAAGTCGGACACGGGCAACGCGTCTTCGATCCCGGCAGCGTTTACATCGCCGGTGAAGACCGGCCACGCCTCACGGCCTACAAAGACGAAAATCAGGAAAATCAGGCCGATGGTGGACGACGCGACGAGGAAGATGAACTTCTCGGCGATCCATTCCAACGGGCGCGCCTTGTGGCCCCGGTGGATGCCCATCCAACCGGCGGAACGGCGCGCGTTGTCTGGCTGGTTGTTGATCACTGGATCAGAATAAGGAGGGCGGATGACCGTTGCCAAACGACATTTGTGCAACGGCGCATCCGCCCATGGTAATCAGTCGCAGGAGGAACCGTGACTGAAAGCGTTTTCGACTACTTGGAACGCAAGTTGGCAGGCAGCGGGAAGTAGCCGGACTCCTTGACGACCTTCTGGCCTTCGTCGCTGCGGATCCATTTCAGATAGGCGCTGATCTCGCCCTTGTCGACGGCTGGGTTCACATAGATGAACAGGTGGCGCCAGATGGGATACTTGCCCGAGAGGACGTTCTCCTCGCTGGGTTCGATGCCCTCGCCGCCCTTGGTGACGGAGACCTTGATGTGCTTCGCACCCGTTCCGCCGCCCGCACCGGCGTAGCCGATGGCATTCTTGTCCTTGGCGATGCCCTGGATGACGGCCGCCGTGCCCGGCATGGTCTGGGCGCTCGCGACGAAGTCTTTGCCCTTCAGGACCGCTTCCTTGAAGAACTCGTAGGTGCCGGAGCTGTTCTCGCGGCTATAAACGACGATCGGGGCATCATCGCCGCCGACTTCCTTCCAGTTCTTGATTTTGCCGGTGAAGATGCCTTCGAGCTCGTCCAGACCGAGGCTTTGAACCTTGTTGGCTTCACCGACGTAGACGGAGAGACCATCGAGCGCGACCTTGTATTCCGTGGGGCGTTTGTTGAACGCCTTGACGCAGGCTTCGATCTCCTTGGCCTTGATCTTGCGCGAGGCGTTGCAGAGGTCGGTGGTGTTGCCCTGGAGCGCGGCGAAGCCGGTGCCGGTGCCGCCACCGGTGACCGAGATCTTGGTCGCGGCGTTCTTGCCCATATAGGTCTCGGCCCACTTCTGGGCGACGACGACCAGGGTGTCGGAACCCTTGACGGTGATGTTGCCGGCGAAGGCGGAGGAAGCGGCCATGAGGCCGGCCATGGCGGTGGCGAGGATGCGGTTGGTCAATTTCATAGTCTTGGAAGTCTTGGTTTGGAAAACCGGTTAGAACTTGAACGCGGCGTCGACCTGGATGCGGTCGATCTTGCTGTTGAAGCCGGCGGGGATCTCGTTGATCGCTTCGATGCTATACCAGCTCACGCCAAGGGTGAGCGAGTCGAAGGGCGAGTAGGAGGCCTTGACGACGTGGCCGCGGTGGTTCGTGCCGGCACGATAGCCCGCGCCCGCGCCGCTATTTGGTATGCCGGCTCCCCCGAAGAAGGCACCTGTGTCGGAATCGACCAACTCCTCATACCAGGCGTCGGACTGGAGGTTCACGTAGCGGTAGCCAATTTCCCAAAGACCCTTCTTGCCGGACTTTCCGAACGTTAGACCTGCGGAAAATGCCGTGTTCCGGTCGCTGGGCGCGGCGGGATTCTGCATGAAGTCGCCGCCGAACTTGATCGGGAACGGACCGGTGTAGAATGGAAAGGTCTCGAGCGTGTAGGTGATGGAGGCGTCACCGACATACGAGTTCATGTTGTAGAGCAGAGTGCCGTCGGCCCTGCGGGTGTTGCCGAAGTTGACGTTGCCCACGGCGGCGTTGCCGAGCGACTCGTCGCCCACGATGGCCAGCGCGGCCACGCCGACGCTCGAAGTGATCTTCTTGCTCCAAATCGCGTCCCAGCGGAGCTGGGCCACGCCGAGCGCTCCGTCTTTGCTGCTGGCCGAGACTTCCTTCAGCACAAACCCGCCACCGGTCACCTTGATCGTGTGCGCGTCGGTCGGCAGGTAGCTGAACGACCCGGCGAAGCCTTCGGGCGTGTAGTCGGAGTCGAATACGATGTCGGAGAAGACAAAGGGATTCTCCATCTTGCCGAGGGTCAGGCCGCCCTGGAACTCGCGCGTGTTGATCGGCGACCACTTGGCGTAGGCGAGGTCGATGTAGATGCCCTTCTTGATGCCGTTGTTGTCGAAGGACTGGTTGCTGGAGATCGGGTTGCTGTTGGCCGCGATGCCACCCTCGGCGTCGCCGGAAGCGAGGCGGAAGCCCACCTCGATGGAGTCCATCAGGTTGGCCGTGACGCCGAAGCGGAGACGGTAGCGGAGACGGTTGCGATCCGCGACGTCGTCGGGATTGTTCGAGCGGTAGATGCCGTCGAAGCGGCCGCGGAGATCGCCGTTGAACTTCAAGGCGGTGGCCCATTCAGGAAGGCCGGACTTCGCCGAATACGCCTTGGTGAAGTCCTTGTCCGCTTCGTCACGAAGCGACTGGGCTTCGTCGACGGTGAGGACGCCCTTGTCGACGAGCTTGTCGATCAGGGCGTCGGCGGACTGGGCCTGGGCGGAGGTGGAGGTGAAAGCGATGGCAACAGCGGAGATTCCGGCGGCCAGGAGTAGCTTGTGGGTGCGTTGGTTGTTCATGTGTGTAGGTGACACGGGTCGTAAACGACGATTGGAAGCTGGGAGACGCGGGTTACGGACAAAGGGCACAAGTGTTACAATCCGGTTACGACGTGTTTTTCCGCCAATCATCGCTAATGACCCAAACTGGCTAAGCGCGGCCCAACACCAGTTTCTTTTGCTTCCTGAACAGGGGCAGCGATTTCGTTTTTGCGACGTGCCGCCGCCATTCGGTCGGGGTCATCCCGATGTAGCGCTTGAACATCGAGTTGAAGAGGCCCAGATGCCGGTAACCACTTTCCAGGGCCACATGGATGACTTTCGCGTCGGTTTCCCTCAGGAGGTCCCGCGCCTTGCGCAGACGCAGCTCGGTAAGTTTGCTGCGCATGGAAACCCCGAACTCGTCGCGGAAAAGGCGATTGAGATGACGTGAACTGCAGCGGCATTGACGCGCGATCTCATCAGGCGAGAGGTTCAGCAGCTCGCATTCCGGCACTTCCTTGATCAATTGGCGAAATCGATCCAAGGCGTTGGGCACTGCCCCCGCGGGCGGCACGGCCGGAGCATTCGCCATAATGCCGTCAACCAGCTCCGCGACGATGGCCAGGAGTTGAACCCGTCGGGACACTGTGTTGGCCTGGTCCGCCACCAAGGGATCAAACCGGTTCGCGATGGGATGACCAGGGGCGAACGTCCAAGCACCGTTCTTCGGCCGGGCGATGGGAGACGATAGCACCTGGACTTCGTTGAGTGTCAGGACGCCGGACAACGCGTCGACACGGAGTCCGAAAAGTCGGCCCTTACAATCGCAAAGCTGGCTTGCACGGATGAATCCCCGACAGGCCGGGGGCAGCACAAGGGCTGATCCATTGGGCAAATCGACGCCGGACTCCGCTCCCATCCAATACCCGAACCCTTCTTCGATACGGAGAAAAAGCCACTCGTCCTCGACCGGCACCGACTCGGCGCCGGGGCGCAGGTGGAACGTGGTCAATGACAGGTGCTGAAGCATCGCCCAACAAACAAAAGGCCCACAGGTGACAACTGAATGGCGGCGGCAGAACGATTCCGTGACATGTCGAACTGGGCGCCTCCCAACGGTCACGGCGCTTAAGGTGCGGCGGCATCGGTCGCCAAGCCGACCTTGGTGATCTCCATCTGCTGGACGATGTCCAGGACGTTGACCATGTATTGATAGTCGACTTCGTCCGAGGCTTTGACGACGACCCCGAGCTCCGGATCCGCCGCCTTCATCTGCCGCAACGTGTCTTTGAGCACCTGCAGCGTCATGGCCTGGTCGTTGAGGAACGTCTGGCCTTTCGCGTCGACGACGATCCTGTTGACCTTGGGCTTGGGCGCGTTGGGATCGGCCGCAGGAGGCGGCTTTCCGGACGGCAGGAACATCTCAAGGTTGTTCACCATCTGCGGTGTCGTGATGATGAAGATCACGAGAAGCACGAACGCGAGGTCGAGCAGCGGCGTGATGTTCAGCTCGTTGAGCGTGTGATGGGTTGAACGGGAGGTTTTCTTCACGGCTCGTATTCCCGGATTCAGCGGCTGCCAACGGTCTCGGTCAGCATCTCGACATCGAATCGGACGACAACTTTCGGGGGGAAGTTGGTCGGGGGAGGACGGTCGACTCCCTTGGCCGAGGCGAGAGCGCCGCGGACTGAGTCGTCCCACCGGGCGTTGCCGGAACCTTTCTTCCACACGGGGCTGCCGATCTGCCCTGTGCGGTCAACGACGACTTCGACCTCGGCGGCGAACGTCTCATCCTCAATATCCGAGGGCCGGTTCCAACGCGACCGCAGGGCGGTTTCCAGCCGCCCCTTGTAGAGCGCCACCGGGTCCGAACTGGTCTGGACGGCCTTGCCGCCCTCGAACACGAACGACGGGATGTCCATTGCCGGAGGAGCCACGGCGGGAGGCGCGGTGTTGCCTGCGGCCGGAGGGGGAGCGGCGGCAACGACGGGTTTTGGAACATCCACCGTTGGAGCCTCGGCAACCTTCGGGGGCTCAACCTTGGGCGGTTCTTCCTTTGGTTTCTCGGGTTCCTTGGGTTTCTCGGGCGGTTTCTCCTTCACCATCTCGACCGCGATTTTCTGGATCTGCTTTCCAAGCAAGCCTTCCTTGGCCGCGAAGTAGGCGAGAGCGAGGACGATGGCCGTGTGGAAGACGAAAGAGACCCCAAGCATCACTTTCGAGGTGTGCCTCTTCTTTTTCTGGAAATGCCGGGATGCCATGGATCGCGTTTCCTATTTTTTATCCGCCGGCTCGGTCGCCAGATCGACCTTCACGATGTTGGCCTGCTGGAGGACATCCATCACCTCGCGGATCTTCCGATACTTGGTCTTGCTGTCGCCGCGGACGATGACGTTGAGGTCCGGGTCGTCGGTTCGAAGGCCGATAAGTCCCTCCTGAAGGCCGGCCAGATCCACTTCCTTCTTGTTCAGATACATCTTCCCGCCCGATTCCACAGTGACGTAGTTCGCCTTTTTGGGCGGGTCTTTCTGCCGTTTGGAAGCCTCCGGCAAAGTCAGGTCCAGATCGTTGACGATCGGCGTGGTCGTGATGATGAAGATCACAAGCAGCACGAAGGCGAGATCCAGCAGCGGAGTGATATTGAGCTCGGCCAACGTGTCATGGCCGCCATGGGAGCACTTTTTCATCCTGCGCTCCGTCAGTTTCCTTTCGCTAGGAACCGCGAGTCGCGATCGGACCGGGTTTCCGATCCGCGGGCATGAACCAACTGGCTGACGAGCTCGGAGTTGGCCTCCTTGATCTCGTCGACGAGAGCGCGGTTGTCGACGAAGGCGTGGCCGATGTCGGTCGCGAGCCGACTGGCGTAGCCGTCGAGCTCCTGGGTGATTCCCCGGATCATGGTGACCATGAAGTTGTAGGCGAACATCGCCGGGATCGCGACGAGCAGGCCGATGACGGTGGCGATCAACGCGCCGGCCACGCCGGGGGCCATCGCGGTCAAACTGGCGGAGTTCGCCTTGGCCACGCCGGCGAAGGTCTCCATGACGCCCCAAACGGTTCCGAGCAGCCCGATGAAAGGACCGCCTGCAACCGCGGTGGACAGGACGATCATTCCTTTCTCGAGCGACATCGCTTCAGCGCCCGCAGCCTGCTCCAGGACAACTTTTACCGACTCCATGGATTGGGCGCTGATCTTGGTGAGGGACGATTTCGCGAGGACGTCCGTGTGCACGTCGCTGAACTCCTGATTCCCGGCCGCCGCCCTCGGCCGCCGCGACACGTCGACGGGGTTGTTCTTCAACTGGTAGATCAGCTCCTCGGCACCGCTGGAATAGAGGTGGTATGCCGGGGACCCATCAAACTCGACGCCGCTGCGCTGGATCTCCAGCGGGTCACGCGTTTCAGTGGAGACCGCCAGAAACTTCCTGGTCATCTTCCGCGCCCGGTAGAGCTGGTAGCCCTTGGTGAGCATGATCGTCCAGCTGAAGAGCGACAGGATCAGCAGGCTTCCAATCGTGATCTTCCCCTCAAGCGTCGCCTTTTCGAACGCAAACTGAAGCGCGCCGGATGCGAGCAACGGACTTGGCAAAATCGTTTCCATACTTTGTCTCTCTCTGTCGTTTATCTGTTTCAACCCGCGTCGGACGAATTCCCATCGATGAGTTCGTTAACCGTTCCGGTGCCGAAACCGCCTCGCAGTTTCACCCAATTCCACGGCCCAGCTACAGACGGAAAATGCAACAATTGGGTGACGCCGAAGCGGGACACATCCACACCCGCTTCCCGTCGACATCACGGCGGCGCCTGACCGCAAATGGCCGACAGGTGGCGTTCACGCTCAATGCGCAGAAACGCCTCATCACCGATCATCACGCGCAGATGCTGGTCGGCCCGTGAACGGGCCTGCCTCCACCTAGAAACAGGCTGGGCGGCCGTGTCATCCGCTTGGGAAGGTGAGCCATCGCCTGCACTTCCATCCCCAAGGTTGCCAGCGGCAGCCGCGTGTTCGACAACCGAAGCACGACGAGCTTGCCCGGACAGGGGTGCGACCTCTCGCCGGTCTGTCAGAGGGTGCCCGGCAAGGGACGCGGATGGATCCACACCCGAGCTCCAGCGTGGGTCGCCTCTCGTCGAATCGAACCCCGAGTCCAACCGGGCCTGCGCTAACGCCGGAGGGCGGTCGATTCCGAGCAACTGACCCACAAGCCACGCTTGGTCCCGGGCCAGCTTCTCTCGCTCCGAGACAAGCCGTCGCCCCGAACTGTTCTCTCCATCAAGGATTGCCTCCCGCACGGGCGCGTAGAGTGCCTGCACCTCGGCCCCTATGATGTCGCGCAAGGTTTGTTCAGGACAGCCCACCGCCCGCAAGTTGGCGACGTAGGTTAGAAAGTTGGTCGACTCAAGCTGGCTCCAATGGAACTGGCCGGCGCGGGCAAGGACAGGAGCACCAATCGATCGATTGGTAGGCTCCAAGAACGTGGGCGCCATGGTTCGGTCCGATCCTCCTCCGCGTTCCGCCCACAGAAACCCGACAACGAGAAGCAATCCGACATTCCCCGCCGCCAACGCCCAGATGACCCGTCGATTGGTCATCGGTCAGACCTCACGGATGGGACGGGCAACGAACCCACGGCCCCGATGCAATCGGCCCTCCCATTCGTAGACGTGAAGCCCGATGAATTCGCCCGGTTCATGGCCTTGGATTCGCACGTTCACGAGCGCGGCAAAATCACGGTGACCCGACTGTTTCGTTTCTTCGTCAGAAGCGGTTTATCCTTCTTCTTCTCATCGTCGTCCTGGTTTGCCGCGGGTTCATCTTTCGGATCCGCCGCCGCTTGGGCTATCGCCTGGCTCGCGGTGTTCGCCGATGGGGCTGCGGCCTGGGTGGCCCCGGTTCCTGTAACAGTTCCTGCGACACTGGCCTGTCCCGGACCGGTGACGACATTGGCATTGATGCTTCCGCCGGCGACGTTGACTGCGCCAACGCCGACGATCGTTCCGGAAACGCTTCCCGAATCGGTTTTCACGCTGACGGCACCTTGGCCGATCGCGGTCACGCTGACGTTCTGCTGGGCCTGGATGTTGAGATCGCCTTGGGCGACGACGAGGCCTGTGATGTCACCGGTGGCGTCGAGATCCACCCTGGCTCCGATCACCCCTGAACCGGTCGCGAAGATGCTTCCGAGATACAGATACTTCCTGTTTTCCTGGGATTCCGGCTTGGCCGGATCGAAGCCCGGGTTCTTGGTTCCAGCCTGGAGCTTTATGGCCGAGTTCTTGTCCGCTTTGCCGCTCAGGTCTAACTGCACGAACCCGCCTGAGCCGGCGCGGATGTCACCTTGCGGCGTCTCCACGATGATGTTTCCGAGCCGGGGAACTTCCCCGGGAAGAGTTTCCGGAAAAGTCGTCGCGAGGACTCCGCTTCCAGGGATGGTCGCGCCGATGAACTGGAGTTCACCGGTGGCGGAATCAACATAGGGCTTGGTGAGGCGGACAAACCCGCTGCCGCCGGATCCCGCGTCAACAGAGCCGGTAAGCGACTTGATCGCGATGTTGCCCCCGTCGTAGGCCGCGATCCGTGATCCGTTGATCTCCACGTTGCCTCCCGCCACGACGGAGATCGCGCCTGCCCCGAGACTGATGATTCCCCTCGGGAGATCGAGGTTTCCGAGCCGTTCCGACGAACCCACGCTTATCCTCTGACCGGCAGCGAGACCGATGCTTCCGCCGAACTCCGACAAAACCAGCGACGAAAACATGTCGAACGATTCAACCACCGAAATGCGTATGTCAGCGCCGCGAGGGGTATGGGCGATCAGCGCTGGATTCTGCGACGGACCGTGCGAGATGATGCCTCGGGAAAGACCAAGATCCATCGAACGTGCCGAAATCGAAAGGTTGCCAGGGCCGCCGATCTCGAATCCTTCCAGAGGAACCAGCGGGACATCTTCCGATGCCTTGACCAGTCGATCCAATGCAGCCGCGTCGGCGAACAACGCCGGGACCGGAGGCGCGGCAAAGTTATCCGGGTTGAAGACAAGGATCTGCTGAAGGAGCCCCCTGTCGCTGGCCGTCAACTTTCCGGCAACACCCAGCGTCCGCGTTTCGGCATTGTAGGTGAAGCGACGCGCCAACGCCGCTACGGAAGAGTTCGCAGTGGGGGACACACCCTCCTGTTCTGAAGGAATCGCAGCGCGCTCGAAGACGGTGAAGTCCGGCTCGGGCGTCCCGGAGTCCAACGCCACGAAGCTGTAGTAGTTTCGGCTCGCGATCCTACCCCCTGCGGAGATCGAGGTCTGGTCCGTGGCCCGAAAGTTCTGGGCTTGGACGCTGCTGTTCAGGATGTCCCGTCCCACCGTCATCGCAACGGGTTTGGACGAGATGAGGTTGATGTCCTCCACGGTTCCGGAGACATCGACCCGGACCGGGACCAGGTCGTAAAGATGAAGGGTGTTCGCGCCTCGATCGACGTAGGTGAAGTCGGTGGAAAGAACCCACTGTTGCCGCTCCGCGTCGGACAGCAATAGGAACCGCGGATTCCCGCCCGACGTGCTCCGGAGATCGCCGCCGGACGTTGTCGTGATCTCAAGGTTACCGGTGGGAGACGGGAACAGCGTGATGTTGGCGGCCAGTTGGATGCCCCCTGCTCCGGCTTCGAGTGAAAGCTTTGGCGGGAAAATCAATCCCTGGGAACTGCCGGATGCGCGCGGAAGTGAGTTGCCGGCGATTACGATTCCGTTTCCCGCTCTCAACGAGGCTGAAGCCCCTGCGCCGTAGTCAAAACGGAACCGGAACGGGTTGTTGAGGGCGCTGGAGTTGAAGACCCCGTTGGGATTCCTGATCTCCTGGAGCTGGATAGACCGGGTGGCGCCCACCGACCAACTGCCATCCACCAGGCTCAAAGCGAGGGCCCGGCTGGAGGTTCCCGCATCACCTCCCGCAACGATCGAGCCCGCTCCATTGCGAAGGACAAAGTGGCCGACAATGTTTCCTCCCGCGTTCAAAGTGACATCGCCCGCTTCGGCGCCAAACGCTCCCGACCCCGCCTCGGATGTGACGCCGTTGCCTGACGGCGGCGGGAGAAAGGACGTGATATTTCCGCCGGCCTTGATGGAAACAGAACCTCCCTTGGCCGTGCTGATGCCTCCCAGGTTTTGATTCACCGAATACCCCGTCCGGCCAAACGTATACCCGCTGACACTCGTTCCCGTGTCGACGTTGCCGGCCACGGCCTCGACCGCAACGCGTCCACCGCCCACGGTGCGAATCGCGCCCGAGCCTACTCCGATCGAATTTCCGGCGACCGCCGCGATCGCCCCGCCTCCGGTCTGAATCGCCGCGTCGCCTGAGAGCGTGAGGCGCCCTTTGCCCGCCTGGACCCCTGATCCGGCGGCGAAGTTGAAACCGGCGGCCAAGTCCATCGACCAATTCTGCCCACCAAGGATCCTCGATCCCGCCTCCAAAATCAGGTCGTTCCCGGCCTGCAGCGTCAGCTTCGACTGAAGCTCGTCTTTGCCCGTGCCAGTGGCCAGATCCCAAGTCACGCCCGACCGAAGCGTGATGTTGTTCCGGGCCTGGAGGGTGATGCTGGAAAATCCGGCAAACGCCGTGTCCACGTTGAGCGACAACGTATCGGGCAAAGCGTCGGCCCCGACGAATCCGCCGCTCGCGCCGCCAGATCCGGACCGAGCCAGGACGATATCATTCGGATCGATGAGCAATCCACCGGACACCCAGCCGGGAACCGCCGTTGCATCCAGCCGGGACAATATCGATTCCATCGACTCGCCCGAAATCTCCACGTGACCACCGTCGCCACCGTTCAAGCCGCCCGCGGCGGATACGGCCGAGCCGACCTCGTCCTTGAAGACGTTCGCCGACTTGATGGTGATCCTGCCGCCGTCGCTGACTCCGGAAAGCGCTCCGTCCGCTACGACCTTCGATCCCGCTGAAAGCTCAACCGTTTCCGCGGCGAAGATCTCGATCACGCCGTTGCGTTCGCGGATGGAGTTTGCCTGGACCACCCCACGCTGGTTCACAACCGAGGCATGCATCAGCACCCGCCCGGCATCCGCCTGGATGCGGCCTGAATTGTCGACCGTTCCCTTGGGAACGTTCACCTTCACGCTAAGCCCCCGCCCATCGGGCCGTTCCGAGATCATAACCTCCTGCGCCGACAGAAGGCCAACCGTCCCACCCTGGGCCGAGATCGAACCCTTGTTTTCAATCTCGCGCCCGATCAGGAAAAGCGATCCGCCTTCACCGCTTTCAAGTC
>Ga0163144_10015647_pt1 | contig 15629 bp, 15 predicted proteins | sample OliLak19BULKMAT1_FD_123175 | JGI IMG/M metagenome (GOLD analysis project Ga0163144, IMG submission 123175) | Freshwater microbial mat bacterial communities from Lake Vanda, McMurdo Dry Valleys, Antarctica - Oligotrophic Lake LV.19.BULKMAT1 | ecosystem: Environmental > Aquatic > Freshwater >...
CAGCTTATTCGCGCCGGCTGTGCCAGCAAAGGCAACGTGCGCAAACATGTTGAAGCTTGTGACAACCTTGAAGTATAGGCGTATTTTTTTGGCTTTAGTGCCTGACGTATGGTGGCACAGCCAGCGCGAATACAACACACAAGGCCGAAGCCTTGCGCGCGCTTTTCGTTTGGGGAGATGTGTAATGGCATGCACCAGCTGCTTGGTTGACAAGAAGCCCAGCAGGTGCTAATTTACTTTTTGCTACGTAATTTCGGAATTTTCTTTACTTTTGAAACGGGTTATGAGTATTGCGCATATTCACGCGTTCTAGCGGCAACCCTATCACGACATTCTATCTTCTTCAAACTGAATTGTAAAATGCAACCAATTGTAACAAATGATAAATCGGACATGACAACAAAAGATGCGTTGATTGGATTTTATAGGTTCAATCAATTAAATCTAACAGCCGATTTTGAATCACATTGTGTTCGAGTTTATATTGGTTGCATTTTAGCGCCAGTGCCTAACATTAAGGCAAGAAAAAAATATTTAAAGTTCCATGACTTACAGCACATAATGACAGGTTATGGTATTGACAGAATAGGAGAAAGTGAAATTAGTGCATGGGAACTTGGCTCAAGAAGTTGTAGAAGACCAATTATTTCAATCATGAACCTGTTCGCCTTATCAACGGGTTTCATTCTAAGTCCATCAAAAGTGATCGAAGCTTTTTACAGAGGTTGTAGGAGTAAAAACCTATATTATCTATCGAACACTATGACAGAAACTGAAATTGACGCATTGAATTTATATGAAATAAGAACTAAACATCTTGAAATTAGACAGACCATTAAATTTAAGTGGCTTCGACAAATTGAGTTTACTGGTTATTTATTTTTTTCAATGCTTATTCATGTTGCTATGTTGGTTGCTGGGAAATTATTGTTGACGGCAGAGTGGTTAAAGAACAAGTTTAAAAAAAACTAACGGCTTTGCTTTGGACGGAATCTCCTCGACAGAACAGGAGGGTAGCCGCTCAAAGCAAGGCGTTCAAACAATGCACTTTCGCATTGGCGTTGCAATTCTTTCAAACTCCAATTATTCGCGGCACATTCTATTTCGTAGCAACTGCGTTCTTGCAGGTTTTCAATGCGTATGAGTTTGAGGTAGTGCGACCACGACAAAATGAATTTACGAGACGATTTCTCGGAAATTGGGAAAGCAAGAAAAAAGCGGCGGTATGTTAACTCTTTTTCAGTCACGCAGCCCCGCTGAGGCTAATATGAATAAGCGCTTAGCCTGATTATGGTGAAAACACACACGGTGGGCACTTGGGCATCTAGTTGGGCCTGGGCAATGGGTATGGAGCACCTCGCGTGGCGAATCGATTGAGCCCGTGAGCCCGCTCGCGCAAGGCTTCGGTCTTGCTAGCCAGCGAAAGCGGCAAGCATTATCCAGCTTCGTGTTCAGGGAATCCCGGTTCTTACGTATACTGGATGCCATGTTCTGCCATTTTTGCGGTGAAAAAGCAAAACAAATACCGCAAATATGCGGTGAATAACGCCTATATTTACCGCAAAATAGTTTTGGGCAATGGCAAAATACATCTACGAGCATAAAAACTGGACAGCCTTTACTTGGCAAGACAAAGCTGTAAATTCCGTATTTGGCGAAGTTCGAATGATGCAAGGCAAAATCATCGGACAAATGAATGCCCTGGGCTTCTCTGCCAAAGAAGAAGCCACCCTTACCACATTAACCTTAGACGTCGTAAAATCATCTGAAATAGAAGGCGAAATGCTCAACTTCGACCAGGTGCGTTCGTCCATAGCAAGGCGTTTGGGCATACGACCTTCAACGAAAGGCAACGACGAATGCTTAATAAACTCTTTGACGGTTTTGAAGGAAAGCTGCAAACCTCAAAATGGGCTAAAATTGCCAAAACCTCTACCGACACCGCCCTACGTGATATAAAAGACTTGGTAGGAAAAGGCATCTTGCAACAAATGGACGAAGGTGGACGAAATGCAAATTATGAATTAGCAGACTTTAAATTAGAATAACCACGGGCTATAACAGGCGTTGCCTGCAAGCCTATCACCGACGGTATCAAGCTACAACCTCAAACGCCGCTGGCACGTAGGCTGCCCGCTCCTCTAAGCTACAACGCCAAACGCCAAACGCAACGCTCGCGCAAGGTTTCGGCCTTGTCCAGCTTATTCGCGCTGGCTGTGCCAGCAAAGGCAACGTGTGCAAACATGTTGAAGCTTGTGTGACAACATTGAAGTATAGGCGTCGTTTTTTGGCTTTAGTGCCAGACGTATGCATGGCACAGCCAGCGCCAATAAAACACACAAGGCCGAAGCCTTGCGCGCGCTTTTCGTCTGGAGCTTGGTAGGGTGATAATGTGCCATGGCATCCTACGCGTCAGACTGTATCGTTGGTCGAAGCGCTTGATAAAGACATAGCAGGAAGAAGATACTTTTTAATGAAACGGCGATATTTTCTATTGCTTTTGTGCCAAATTCGTAATTATGGAGGACTTTCTGCAACGCATCACCCTCAATCCTGCTGTTTGCCAAGGTAAACCTAGTATCCGTGCCATGCGGTTTACGGTGGCTCTGATGTTGGAGTTTTTGGCCTCAGGAATGACCCATGTTGAGATTTTGGAAACTATACCACCCATTCTGACGGAAACTATATCACCCTAAGCGAGCATGTCAAGGATCACTTGCTGTCGTTGCTTTGGGCTAAAAATAGCAAAGCAACAAACACCAAATGAACGGAGTACGCAATGAACCCGAATGTGTGAATCATGTAACAAATTTGCCAAGTTGTGTAAAGTATCTTCGCTTAGATCACTTCACCTTTGTGGCACAATTTTTTAAGATCATGCTCGCGCTGAAGGGTAGAATATTGAATTCAATATGACCATCTAAAAACAACCTATATATGAATAAAGTAATTCTCCTTAACAAACGGCCACACGGAAAACCTACTATTAATGATTTTAAAATTACCAACGCAGAAGATACTACCGCGAAAGACGGTGAAATTTTGTTAAAGACAGCCTATGTATCGGTAGATCCCTATTTACGCGGTAGAATGAATGACGGTAAATCATACGTTCCCCCATTTGAGTTGAATAAACCGATACAATCAGGAGTGATAGCCGAAGTGGTAGAAAGTAAACATGCGGATTTCAAAAAAGGCGATTTTGTTTTAGGCAATTTGGATTGGAGTGAACATCAAACTTCTAATGGGAAGGGATTGCAAAAAGTAAGTAGTCGTGACGCCAAATTATCAAGCTATCTGGGCATTTTAGGAATGACTGGACTCACCGCATATTTAGGTTTAATAAATGTAGGATTGCCCAAAGAAGGCGAAACAATTGTGGTCTCAGGGGCAGGCGGCGCGGTTGGAACAGTCGTGGGTCAAATTGGCAAATTGTTGGGCTGCAAAGTGGTTGGTATAACGGGTTCTGATGAAAAAGTAGCATTACTGAGATCGACCTTCAAATTTGACCACGCCATAAATTACAAAACAACCCAAAATTTAAAAGAAGCCGTGAAAAGCGCCTGTCCTGAAGGGGTGGATATTTATTTTGACAATGTAGGTGGCGAAATTTCAGATGCCGTTTTAGCAAACATCAATAAGTATGCGAGGTTACCAGTTTGTGGTGCAATCTCCCTGTACAATACAACGGAAGTTCCACTCGGCCCTCGATTGCAGCCCATCCTTCTAACTAAAAGCGCCACGATGAAAGGGTTCATCATTAGTGATTTTTCACCAGATTTTCCGTCTGCCACAAAACAATTAACAGCGTGGCTCAACGAAAAAAAAATAACATTTAACGAAACAATTGTTGAAGGCTTCGATAACATTCCTCAGGCATTTATTGATTTGTTTGACGGAAAAAATCAAGGGAAAATGATTGTAAAAATTTAAGGGCATGTTGGGGTTTTCTTTCGGAGGCAAAAACCAGGCTTTTTTTTTGGGACCGGCGAAAAAACCCCAAATATGCTCTAAAAATAGGCACAAAAATTTAATGGCTTGCACAAAGTCTGCTAACGGAATAATACAAGCCGATTGATTTCACCACTCAAAAATAAATATTAAGCACATGAAAGTATTAATGGTATTGACATCCCACAGTGCATTGGGAAATACAGGAGAAAAAACCGGTTTTTGGATTGAGGAATTTGCAGCACCTTATTATGTTTTGGCAGATGCAGGAACTGAAATAACCATTGCGTCACCCAAAGGAGGTCAGCCACCAGTTGATCCCAAAAGTGAATTGAAAGATGCCCAAACGCCTGCGACTGAAAGGTTTGATGCAGACAAAGCGTTAATGGATAAAGTAGCGCATTCCTTAAAGCTACACGATATAAAACAAGAAGATTTTGATGCTGTTTTTTATCCTGGAGGTCACGGACCTTTATGGGATTTAGCAACTGATCAAAACTCCATAAAACTAATTGAAGCATTTTACAATAATCAAAAACCAATCGCTTTTGTATGTCATTCGCCTGCGGCTTTGGTTAATGTAAAAGCACTTAACGGAGAACCTCTTGTAAAAGGCAAACACCTAACTGGCTTTTCAAATACGGAGGAAGAGGCCGTTAAATTAACGGAAGTGGTTCCTTTTTTATTAGAAGATGAACTCACAAAACATGGCGCTCATTACTCGAAAGGAGATGATTGGGCATCTTATGTGATAGAAGACGGTTTGTTAATTACAGGTCAAAATCCGGGTTCTTCAGCGGCAGCGGCTAAGTTGCTTTTGAAAGCACTCAAAGGAGAAAAACAATAGGCCAAAAAGTATTCGGCCCAACATGCTCGTAGCCCAAAATAAATCGTACGCCAAGCCCCTGCCCGGCTAACGACCCGCCATAAAGCCTACCAACAACACAGCGCGGGTACAAAGCTTCAGCTATGTGCCCGCGCTGCGTTGGTTGTGACAGCAAAGGCAACGGAGTATGCAATGATCCATTTTTCTTATTGGTCTTTACGTATTGGGAGCATTCTGCTGTGGCCATTCTATTGTAATGAAAACACCCATATTGAGCGCTTAGGCATCTTGTTGGGGCTTGGGCAGTGGTATGGATCACCGCGCGCGGCAGGTATATTTTCAATCAGCAGCGGTTATGGGTAAAAACAGGTTATGATCAAGCACTTAGAAGTTTTTTTTCTGAATATCAGTGCGATTCGAGGATTTGGCTTACTTTAGTGTTATGGTATTGAAAGTACGTATATTTTCGCGTAATCTGCAAGCATACCGAACCGAAAATCATAACAAATTAATAGACAATAAGAAATGATAACAAGTAAATTAAAAAATGACATACCCTCGAGTATTGTGGTGTTTTTAGTAGCCCTACCACTTTGTTTGGGTGTGGCATTGGCATCAGGTGCACCTTTGCTTTCAGGTGTAATTTCAGGTGTAATTGGTGGCATAGTTGTTGGACTTTTGAGTAAGTCGCAAACAAGTGTAAGCGGACCTGCCGCGGGGCTTGCAGCCGTTGTGCTTTCTTCCATAACTCAATTAGGTACATTTGAAGTATTTTTAACAGCGGTCGTTATTGCAGGTATTATTCAATTCGTAATGGGAATTGCCAAAACAGGCTTTATTGCTAATTACATACCAAATAATGTAATTAAGGGGTTGTTGGCTGCTATCGGAATTATTTTAATTTTAAAACAAATTCCTCACGCCATAGGGTTTGACAGAGATGTAGAAGATGATTTTACATTTTTTCAAAGGGATGGAGAAAACACATTTTCAGAGCTTTTGACTGCGCTCAATTTTTTTGTACCTGGGGCAATAGTTATTTCTGGTATTTCCATTTTTATATTGATGGTGTGGGATAAAACACCAATGAAGAAGGTGAAATTTTTCCCTGCTTCTTTATTAGTTGTTTTATTAGGTGTTTTACTCAATTTTATTTTTCAAAAATTTATACCTTCTATTGCGATAGAAACCTCTCATTTAGTAAATATTCCACCATTAGATACAAATAATTTAGGCGGATACGTTCACTTTCCAAAGATATCTCATCTTGGTAATTATCATGTTTGGATCGTGGCTTTTACTATTGCTATTATAGCTTCTTTAGAAACCTTATTGAACATTGAAGCTGTGGATAAAATAGACCCACATAAAAGAGAATCTCCACCTAATAGAGAATTAGTAGCACAGGGTATTGGAAATATTTTTGCAGGATTTTTAGGCGGCATTCCTGTTACTTCAGTGATTGTAAGAAGCTCTGTAAATATTCAATCGGGCAATGAAACCAAACTTTCTGCTATTTTGCACGGTGTTTTTATGCTAATTAGTGTATTGGTTTTGAGTCCTGTTTTAAATCTTATTCCGTTGGCAGCATTGGCAGCAATACTCATTATGACGGGATATAAATTGGCTAAAATTTCTATTTTTAAAGAAATGTATAAAAAAGGTTGGGAACAATTTGTGCCATTTTTAGCAACAATTTTAGCTATTGTTTTTACCGATTTATTAATAGGCGTTGTAATTGGTTTATTGATAAGTATATTTTATTTACTGCGCAGTAATTTCAGAAATCCTTTTGTGAAGGAAGAAAACAAATTGCATATTGGCGAAGTGGTAAAATTAGAGTTGCCAAACCAAGTATCATTTTTTAATAAAGCCTCTATTAAAAAAACACTTTGGGCTGTACCCGAAAACACAAAAGTTCTAATTGACGCTACTTATTCTGATTATATAGACAATGACGTTTTAGAAATCATTGATGATTATAAAAATGTTGTAGCACCTGAAAAAAATATACAACTCAATATTTTGGGCCTAAAAGAAAAATATCAACTAAACGACCATATTCAATTTATAAATGTATTAGACAAAGAAACCCAAGAAAAATTAAGTCCTTCAGAAATTTTAGAACTTTTGAAAATTGGGAATGACAGATTTATAAATGGAAAATGGACAGACAAATATTTGTTGCATCAAGTAAATGCAACTGCAATGGGACAAAACCCGATGGCAGTATTAATAGGTTGTATTGATAGCCGAACATCACCTGAAATATTATTTGATGCAGGTATTGGAGATTTATTAACTATACGTATCGCAGGAAACATCATCAATCTTGAAATTGTAGGAAGTATAGAAATTGCAGTAAAAAAATTAGGAGCAAAACTTGTCGTAGTACAGGGACATTCAAATTGTGGAGCAGTAGCACTTGCATTGGCAAACGAAATGAGTGAAAATATGCATACGGTCACTTCCAAAATTCAAAATGTGGCAGTCCAATGTGGTTGTTATCCAAAACCGGAATACGTCAGCCAAGATGAAATACTGAAAACAGTAACCCAAAAAAATGCACAAAATTCAGTAATGGAGATTTTAGAACATAGTCCGTATTTAAGGGCTAGAATAGCAAAAAAAGAAATTGGAATTGTAAGTGCCTATCACGATATATCCAACGGAAAAGTATATTTTGAAGCACTAAACTGAACAAAACCGTTATAGCATGTTGGCGGTGAGTTAGGCTCAAATTAAGAGCGCGTATTTAAGGAATTCAGGAAATCTAGTAGATATTTATTGAATTTATCTGGTTGTTCAAGGTTAGAAACATGTCCGGCATCATCTATAATTTTCAAGATGGAGCCTTCAATATGCTCATGCATAAATTCAGACTGGACAAGTGGCGTTACTTCATCTTCTCTGCCGCAAATAATAAGTGTTGGAATGCCAATAGCATTTAAAGTAGAACAGGATTCGGAACGCTCTGCCAAAGCAGTTAACCCAGCGGTAATTATCCCTCTAGAATTGGCAATCACAACACTTCGTAAGCTTTCAACTAATTCTATTTTATGCGTCAATGATTCGGGGTGAAAAACACTTTTAATAAATTTTTCATTAAATGCATCTGCGCCATCAATGTTAATTTTTTCAATGGTTGCGTAACGATTTTCTTTTACTTCGGCTGTATCGGCAATACATTGTGTATCGCATAATATCAACGCCTCAAACCTATTGGGAAATTTTTTCATTACATTGAGCGCAATAAAACCGCCCATAGATAGTCCGCAAATTATTGCCTTCTCAATATTTAATTTATCCATAAACGCAATCAAATCCTCACCAAACAAGTCAATACTCAGTATCGAATTTTCATCGGTTGATTTGCCAAACCCACGTATGTCAATAGCTATTACACGCGTTGAAGATTTTAAACTATCAAGTTGACCCTTCCACGTTGACTTATCGAAAGGATAACCATGAAGAAATAGTATTGGAATACTTCCCTCTCCTGCTTCGTTATATGAAATAGTAATGTTGTTGACTTCTGTCAATAAATTTTGATACGAATTGCCTTCTTCCATTTTTATAATTTCTGTTATTGGTAAATTTAAAGCATTTTCTAGTTGTACAGTTTTACTATTATTCTCCTCATATCCCTCAACCAAAGCCACAAGTGAATCGTGATAGGACGATAATGTTTTAACAGTTATTGTAGGATTTTCTACATAGGGAATAGTTATCGGCATTTCATTCAGGTATTTCAGCAATTCAGGATGTTTTTCTCTGATATTATTGGTTATACCTAATATCATTTCGTTTAATTCCAATTCTGTTTTCATAATTTCTGTTTAAAATTTTTATTTGGCAATTTATTTCTTTTCCACCTCTATATTGATTAATATTTTTCAATATCAGCTCAGACCAGAAGTTTCAGGAAGCAAAATTATTCCTTTAAATACTCAATAGCCTTACATAATTAATGTTGATGTTTATATAATTCACAGGTTCCGCCGCGCGAAGTGTTCGATCATGCTTCCAAATCGGTATTTTCACCATAACCGCCAGGCTAAGGCCAAAACAGCAAAAATGCTGCAAAAAAATGCCCATACTCTCCCTAAAGTCAGCCCCAGCGGGGCGATGATGTCTGTAGAAGGTTGGCATTATATTTTTTAGCCCCAGTGGGGCGATAATATAATCACGTAATTTCCACATACCCGCCCCGCTGGGGCTGGCATTTCGAGGCGCTTTCACGGCTACACAGGTATTATCGCCCCGCTGGGGCTAATATGAATAGCGCGTAGCCTGACAGCTATGGTTTTTTCACTGCGCAGGAACCGAATAGCAAAATGCGACCTCACTGTTCCCAGGTTAATTAACTTGTATTTAAAAAGTGTGAATCTTGTAAATTTTTGACAGAATTATGTAACGCTGCTGCCTGTCGATACCCTGATTTTTGCAGCGTTATTAATTCAGGCATACCCAGATCGGATGCCAAAACATGCTTTGAAATGCCAACAATCGCATACGACATTGTAATCATCGGCTCTGGGCCCGCAGGCGCTACAACTGCACGCGTGGCATCGGAGCGCGGCTTAAAAGTGTTGTTGGTTGATAAACGGCAGGAGTTGGGCGCTCCGATTCAATGCTCAGGGGCTGTAAGTAGGCACGCATTGGAAGCAGCAGGTGTCGAACCCAACCAAGAGTTCATTCAGGAAGCCATCTACGGATTTGGTATCTACAATCAGGCGGGTGAAAAAACGACCATAGATTACCGCCAAATTAAGCCGGATGAATACGGCCAAGGCGAAGGCCAACTTCCACTCGGCTATGTGGTGGATCGCCGCCGTTTCGACCGTTACCTGATGACGCAGGCAGAACGGGCAGGTGTTGAGGTGCAGCTAAAGACCGAAGGCCTTGGCTATGAGTCCACCATAAACGGCGGATGCGCGGTACAGCTCCGCCATTTCAACAATACATTTCAGGTAAAGGCACAGATTTTGGTGGGCGCCGACGGGTTACAATCCCAGGTGGGCAAATGGGCAGGCCTGCAAACCCACATCAAATTGAAGGAATTGGCCAGTTGCCTGCAATATGTGGTAGATGGCGTTCAAACGGATGGCCTCCTGGAAATTATCACCGGGCAACACTGGGCACCGGGCGGGTATGCGTGGGTTTTCCCGAAGGGTCACGGCTACGCCGAAATTGGCCTTGGAGTGGCCCGCAACATGACCAAGCACGATGCACGATGGCACTTGGAGCAGTTTATCCTTCATTCTTTTTTTAAAGACCGTTTCAAAAATTACCGCATCCTGGAAATCCAGGGTGGGGGCGTGCCGCTGGCAGCCCCTTTGAAAACGCAGTATGCCGACAACCTCATCCTGGTGGGCGATGCAGCCCGGCATGTGAACCCAATTACCGGCGGCGGCATCCATACAGCCTTGCATGGCGGACTCATAGCCGGTAATTTTCTGGCCGACCTGCTCCAAAGCGGACAAAAACCAAACAAACAAAACCTGAAAGGTTATCAGGATCAATGGCTGGAAGCAAGTGGGAACGCCATGTGGAAATTATACCGGGAGAAAACGGCGATTTTTAGAAACAAAGACATTGCCCAGCGGGATAATTTGCTCTATAAAACCATGTCGGATTATTTCAGCCCTTATTCAGAATACAAAAAAATTTGATTGGAAATGCCTAAAAAAGAACCAGTAGTTTTTCAAATCGGATGGAATGCATGCATCCATTGCGGCGCTTGTGTAGCTGTTTGTCCGCATAAACCGGGCTTTATCACCGCCTTCGATACCATTGCTGTAGACACGCCATGCGACATTGCCTGTATGGCTTGTGAAGCGATTTGCCCGGTGAGTACCATCACGCATCAACAGGTTTTCGGCCAGAAACAAGATATATGGATTTGATCCAAAATTTGATTCGGTTTTCACGGCCACACACCGTGATCGGCACTACCCTGAGTATCATCGTACTTTACCTGATAGCGATGTCATTTTCCGGGTATACTGCATGGCATCCGGGAGTGCTTGTTCTAACCCTCATCAGTTGCTTAAGCGCCAATATTTACATCGTCGGACTCAATCAAATCACCGATGTTGACATTGACCGCATCAACAAGCCATGGCTTCCGTTGGCTTCCGGCGCTTTCTCTATGCGCACAGGATATTGGCTGGTTGGTCTTTCCCTGTTCATCGCCCTTATCCTGGCTGAGTGGCAGGGCCGCTATTTGTTGCTGACCGTGTTGTTAAGCCTTGCCATTGGCACTGCCTATTCGCTGCCGCCCTTCCGTCTCAAGCGTTTTTATTTCTGGGCGGCGTTTTGCATCATTGCCGTACGGGGGCTTATCGTCAACCTTTTGCTTTTTCTGCATTTTCATTTTGTGATCAATGGCGCACAACAAATTCCGCCGGTTATTTGGTTGCTCACCGGCACCATTTTTATATATAGTATTGTCATTGCATGGTTTAAGGACATTCCGGATATGGAGGGCGATCGTCGTTTCCAAATCCGTACGCTAAGCCTGAAATGGGGCGCCCGGAGCGTATTTAGAACCGGAAACCTGCTGTTAACGACTGTTTATGTGTGCCTGCTATTCTTGCCTTGTTACATAGAATTCTCTTTGAACAAGCCAGTTTTTGTTGTGACACAACTCCTGTTGCTCGCGCTATTAAGGATGGCCGGTGCGCGCGTCCGGTTATTGGAACCAGCTTCAGTCAAACGGTATTATCTGTTTATTTGGGTTCTATTTTTTTTAGAGTATATTTCTTTCGCTGCGGCAGCACTCGCCGCAGGAAGTTAAGAGCATTTCGCGATACCGCTTTCAGTACAACGGTACAATCATACAGTCGTACACAATGACAACAAAACGGCAATAAGATGGCAATAAAAACTATTAAAAGCGCTTATCCAATCAAATTCCCCCATGCAGAGGATGTGGAAAAAATTGCTCAACTTCTTCAGGCAAATCAACAAATTGGGTTAACTGAACAAGAAGTACAGAAAAGAATTGTGCAATATGGGTTGAATAGCTTTAAAGCACAAAAACAAAAAAGTGTCTTTTTAATTATTCTCGCTCAATTTAAAAGCCCCATCGTTTTATTGTTGGTAGTGGCTGCAGGATTTTCATTTTTTTTCGAACAATGGATTGAAGGTTTTTCTATTATTGGCGTCCTTTTTATTACGGCAGCCCTGGGTTTTTTTATGGAATTACAGGCACGCATATCCATGAATGCATTAAAACAGATGGATGTTAGCGTTTCAAAAGTTGTAAGAGGTAATTCAGTGGTTGAAATCCCTTCCGAAAGAATTGTCCCCGGCGATATTTTACTGGTAGAAGCCGGCGATATTGTGCCCGCAGATGGTCGCTTATTTGAACTCAACCAATTGGAAGCAGACGAGTCTGCTTTGACAGGCGAATCGTTGCCCGTTACCAAAAAAGTGGAACCACTTGAAAAAAGCGCAGGTATAGCAGACCAGTTCAACATGATTTTTAAGGGTACTGCCATTGTAAATGGAAATGCCAAAGCAATTATAACGGGTACAGCGCTGCACACTGAATTGGGCAAAATTACATCGCTGGTGGAAACTGCTAAACAGAATGTTACACCACTCGAAAAAAAACTACAGGGCCTGACTAAAAAGCTGATGTGGATTACGAGTGTGTTTGCGCTTATTTTTATTGTTACAGGAGTTATTCAAGGTAAAGAAATATACCTGATTGTTGAAACTGCATTGGCTCTCGCTGTAGCAGCCATTCCAGAGGGGTTGCCCATTGTTTCCACCATTGCCTTAACGTATGGAATGCTACGGATGGCTAGAAAAAATGTCTTGATTAAAAGATTAGCGGCAGTGGAAACACTTGGGGGCATCAACACGATTTTCACCGATAAAACCGGCACACTTACCGAAAACAAAATTGAAGTCAGCAACCTTTCAATTTTTGATGCGTCAATACCTGTTGAGAAAAACAAAATAAGTACTGATAATAACAAAGTGATTGTTGATAAACTGCTGCTCATTTCCACCCTTTGCAACAATGCCGTTGTCAATAAAAAGGGTAATGATAAAAAACAGTTAGGCGACCCCATAGAGATAGCACTGTTGCAATTTGTAGCTGATAATAAAATTGATCCTGCCAAAATCAACAAACAATATCCCCGCGTAGCAGAGGAAGCATTTAGCTCTGAAACCAAATTAATGGGAACGTTGCATAAAACCGACAACAGAAATTTTGTAGCAGCCAAGGGTGCAGTGGAAGCATTAATACAAAAGTGTACTACTTACTGTAAGGGAGATACAATTGAAAAATTAACAGAAAAGGAGAAGAAAATATTCTTACAAAAAGCTGAAGAAATACAAGCACAAGGCACAAGGGTACTTGCATTTGCTTTCAAGGAAGCCAATGCTATTGCCAGCGATAATTTCTTGCAGGATTTAACCTTCACAGGATGTATCGGATTTTATGATCCTCCAAGAATGGAAGTAGTGGGCGCGTTGCAATCTTGCAGAGATGCCGGCATAAAAGTGATTATGATTACGGGCGACCATCCTGCCACTGCGCTTCATATTGCTGAAAAAATAAAATTATCCGATAAAGAAAATATCGTTATCAATGGCAAGGAATTGGATAGTAAACAACCCCAAAAGAAATTGTTTGCTGCTACCATATTTGCAAGAGTTAACCCCAAACAGAAGTTGGACATGGTTAGCCTTTACCAAAAAAGAGGGGATATTGTGGCCATGACGGGTGACGGCATTAATGATGCACCAGCATTGAAAAAAGCAGACATCGGAATTGCCATGGGGGTGAGGGGTACGCAGGTAGCAAAAGAAACTGCTGAGATGGTGCTGAAAGATGATTCTTTTATTTCTATTGTCTCGGCCATCGAACAAGGCAGGGCAATTTTTCAAAATATAAAAAGGTTTTTAGTGTATTTGCTTTCCTGCAATTTGAGTGAAATTTTCATCGTTTTTGTATATGGCTTATTAAACTTCTCATTCTCGATTCTGCCTTTGCAGATTCTGTTCCTTAATTTAGTGACCGATATTTTTCCAGCATTGGCATTGGGCTTGGGCAAAGGCAATGAACTAACCATGAAAAATCCTCCACGCAACCCGAAGGAAGCCATTGTTATCAAAAAAGATTGGATTAATATAGTCGTTTATGCTTTGTTATTGGCATTGCCTATTATGTTGGTAAGCTGGTATTGTAGCTATTTTCTAAAATATGAACCTGCCATTTGTAACAACATAACTTTCTTTAGTTTGGCTTTGGCTCAACTATGGCATGTATTCAATTTATCTTCACGTAAAATATCCTTTGTAAAAAATGAAGTTACCCGCAACATGTTCGTGTGGTACGCCTTGCTATTGTGCATAATAATTATGGTGGTTTTTTATTTAGTGGATCCGCTGAAAGAAATTCTGGATATTCACACGCTTGATATTAATAAATGGTTGATAATAGTGGCTACAAGTTTTTTACCTGTTATTTTAATTCAATTCTTGAAAAGAGCAGTTAAAGTTGTTGATTGAACTAAAAAAACAGTTAGAAATGGAACGGTGTTAATGTAAATATTTTTACCTGCTGTATACGGATAGATGGATGCCATGGGCTGCAACCCCTTAATCGCTGGTCAGTGCCGATTTTTGCGCTGTTTTCACTTGATTGGCACGATACTGCCGTAAAGTGGTACTGCTTCCCACCCAATCAAATAATTCGAGGGAGTCTGCCAGGATACATTTATATTTGTATGGATTTTGTGTGTGGGCAGCACGCTGGTGTTCGATTTCAATTTACTAAATCAATAATTAAAATCACGACCACAATGGGAAAAAAATTAAGCATCTATGAAAGAATCGCACACAAGGCGATCGAAATTACGGGCTCAACACCAGCATTAATGATTGCCTTGAGCGTTATCCTAGTTTGGATAATTACCGGCCCTTTGTTTGACTATTCCGATACCTGGCAGTTGGCCATAAACACTGGGACAACTATTGTAACTTTCTTAATGGTTTTTCTGATACAGCGGGCACAAAATAAAGATTCAAAGGCCCTGCACATGAAACTCAATGAACTGATTGCCTCCTTGAAGGGACCTAGTAACCGACTGGTTAATGTAGAAGATATTCCAGAAGAGGAACTGGAAGTACTGCATAAATTTTATTCAAAGCTAGCCGAAATGTCATCAAAAGAAAATGACCTTTCTATATCGCATTCTATTGACGAAGCTATACTCCGCCATAAAGAGAAGATTATTGCTAAAAATAAATGAACAACCAACGTAAGCTTACGCCGAAGGGCATCATGCCACCTTCCTACCGGCACTGTTCTTTGCCGGTAACAACCAGTCTGTTCGTTTATTTCGGCGTCGGTTGCACTGGTTTCCAGTTTTGGGGCATGAGTTCTTCCAGCCGGCAGGTTTTATGGTCATTGATACGGTTGAGCACATCGATGGGCCATTTTTCGGGGTCAATGTCATGATGTTTGCATGCACCGAAGAAGGTAAAGAGCATGGCGGTGCGCTGGGCGGCTTCATGGCTGCCTGCGAAGCGGTAATTTTTGCGTCCGATTGCTGCCGGGCGGATAATGTTCTCCACCAGGTTGTTATCAATTTCAATATGCCCATTGGCAAAAAGCAAGGTCATGTTCTTCCAGCGGTTAAGGGCATACTTGACAGCTTTTCCGATGGCGCTGGCGGGGGTGACTTTATCGTATTGCGTTTTCATAAAGGATCAGCAGCGGATCGGCCCCGGTCTTGACCCATTGGCCCATCGTGGCGGGCGGGATTTTCAGCCCGCTGCGGGCAAACCGGGCGATGAGCCGGTGCAGCGGGAGGTGTTCGAC
>Ga0163144_10015648_pt1 | contig 15628 bp, 18 predicted proteins | sample OliLak19BULKMAT1_FD_123175 | JGI IMG/M metagenome (GOLD analysis project Ga0163144, IMG submission 123175) | Freshwater microbial mat bacterial communities from Lake Vanda, McMurdo Dry Valleys, Antarctica - Oligotrophic Lake LV.19.BULKMAT1 | ecosystem: Environmental > Aquatic > Freshwater >...
ATCGCCGGGCAGCGCGGGCTGGAGACGTGGGAGGCGATCGCGGCGGATGCGGGCGAGGAGTGGTATCCCTCGCGCATCGCCTTCGGAAAGCACAAGGGCAGGTCCGTGTGGGAGGCGCGCGAAAACCGGGAGCTGCGGGAGTGGCTGGAATGGGTGGCGCGTTCGACCAATGCCCGGAGCGCCAGGATGGGGTATTTGCGGCAGTTGGAGACGGCGGAACCGGAAGCGGCTGGCGTGGCGACCTGAGGAACGGGTGAAGCCAGCGGGGAGGCGGATGCTTTTCCGCCGCAAGGCGCGGCGGTCGTCGTGGACGAACATCCCGAGTTGCCCAAGCTGCGCGTGCTGGTGGACGCGGCTCGCGCGCGTTTGGCCGAACTGGAAACGGCCTACACCATCGCCAAGGCCAGGGTGGACAGTTTGCCGGCGGGCCTTTTCCAGCGGCTGCGGAAGTGGTGTCAGGAGCGCGACCGGCTGCGGCTCGTGGTGAGTTATCGCCAGCAGTTTTTTGGAGGCGCTGCGGCGGCAGGGCGAGGCGGAGGCGGAGCAGGTGGAGAGGCAATACCGGCAGGCGAAAACGCGCAGTGAGCAGGAGTATGAGGAAACGGCCCAAACGCTGGTCGCGCGCCGCGAGCTGACCGCGGACGAGCAAGGCGAGCTGCGCAAGGGACGACGAAGCAGAGCTTCGAAGACAAGTGCATTCCCAAGTGCAACTTGGGAACGAGGACTCGTGAGCCTCTACCACCCCGACCGCTTCGCCCACTAGCCGGACAAGCTGGCCACCTACGACAAGCTGGCCGCCGCGATCAACCACGCGAAGGACCGCGGCGACCTCGAGACGCTGCGGCAGATTGCGGGCGATCCGCACGGCTTCATTTTGGGTCTCATCCTGAGCAGGCTTTGCGGAGCGCAGTCGAAGGACCTCTCGCTATTTCCGGAAATGATCTGAGATCCTTCGACTCCGCAGACTCCGCTCAGGATTACAGAGCATGCTGGAGGCCACCAACCGGCTCCGCGAGAGTGCCGACTTCGAGCTGTATGAACTGACGGCGAAGCAGCCGAAGATGCTGGACCGCGTGGTGGCGAAGCAGGTCACCGGGCTCGAAGCGGAGATCGCAAAACTAAAGAGCGACGCGGAGCGACTGGGTAGGGAGATTGGGAAGGACTGGCCGGGAAACGAAGCTAGGAAGAACCCTCCAATTGGGCAGCCCTGAGGTGGTTGCGGTCAGCGACGAACATTGGCGGTTCTTCGACTCCGTTCAGAATGACCGCTTGGATTTTCCTCCGCGCGCCACGTCCTGCGCTCAATCGGTGTGCCGCGCTTCCGTCCAAAGCCCGTGCCGGAGCCCGAGGTGCGCGTGTGCTAATTCCGCCGCGACCGCCGCGACGGCTTCGACCGTCAGCTCGCGCCCGCTCTCCCTTTCGAGGCTGGTCATTTCCACATCGGCGATGCCGCACGGCGTGATCGCGCGATACGGCGCGAGGTCGCCGCCGACATTCAGCGCGAAGCCGTGCAGGCTGATCCAGCGGCGCACGCCGATGCCGATGGACGCGATCTTTTTCTCCCCGACCCACACGCCGGTGAGACCCTCGCGCCGCCCGCCCACCACGCCTGCGCGCGCGCAGATGGCGATGAGCATTTCCTCCAGCGCGCGGAGGTAGCGGTGCAGATCCTGGCCGCGCGGTTTCAGATCCAAAATAGGGTAGCCGATGAGCTGGCCGGGGCCGTGGTAGGTGGCCTGGCCGCCGCGCCCGGTGACGACGAGCGGATGCGGGAGCGCGGTGGCGTCGCGCAGGCTGGAGCGATCCGGCGTGCGCCCGATGGTGAAGACGGGTTCGTGTTCGAGCAGCAGCAGCGTGTCCGGCGTGCCGGGGTCGGCGATTTTGCGGGCGACGAGACTTTCCTGCAAAGCCAGCGCCTCGGCGTAGGGCAGCCGGCCGAGCCAGCGGGAATCGAGCATGGCGGATGGGGCGCGGGGCGCGCCGCCGGGCTACATGTTGTCGTCGCCGCCCCAGAGATGCTCTTTCGTCCAGCGCTCCTCGTAGAGCTTGCACAGACCGATCGCCGGGGCCACGCCGCCGTAATACGACGCCGTGGTCGTGTACTGCTTGTCCTCGTCGTAGGTCCCCACGGCCACGATCACATGATCGAAATGCTCGGTGAGAATCTCGAAAGCCTTGTCGATCATCATTTGCTGGGCTTCGGTCATGGCGGGAAAGTGAAAGTCGAAGGCGAAAAACGAAAGGGGAAAAATGTGGGGAAAGCGGTGGTTTTAGGCTGCGCGAATCTGGCCCTTCTTCGTCTCGCAGTCCTCGTTGGCCCGGCGGATTTCGTGGGCGAGTTGCTGTTCGAGCTGCGCGGCGTCCTCGTATTTGCCCTCGGCGGTCGCCTTATCGATCTGACCTTTGAGAAAAATCTCCTGCTCCGCGATCTTCGCGCGGGCGGCGGCTTCGAGGTCGGCGATCGCGTTTTTTTGGGCGGCGGTGAGGCTGCGGGTCGGGGCCTGTTTTTCGAGGCGTTCCATGGCGAGTTCGTAGGCGCTTTTCATCGGAGTGGCGGAGAGTTGAGGGTTGAGAGTTCGGAGCCGCGCCATAACGTGCGCGCCTCCATGCCCGATTCATCGCCTCTCGTCCCGCCGCATACAACTCCCAACTGCCCGATCCGGCTGCTCAGCACGGACTTCGACGGCACGGTGGTGAACCACGACACCCCGCCGCCGGTGGTGCCGGAGTTCTTTGCCGGGCTGGCGGAAATGCGGTCGCGCGGCGTGCTCTGGGCGGTCAATACCGGGCGCGTGCTGTGGCATATCGAGGAGGGGCTGCGCGATTTGAAATTTCCCATCGAGCCGGACTACGTGCTCACCTCCGAGCGCGAGGTTTTTCACCGCGGACCGGATGGCCGCTGGCAGGATTTCGGCGACTGGAACGTGCGCTGCGCCGCCGCCCACGATGCACTTTTCAGCAAAGCCGACACGCTGCTCGCGGACATCGAAGCCTACCTCGCCACGCACACCCGCGCGCACCCGATTTACGAGGGCGCGCGGCTCATTGGCCTCGCCGCCGAGAGCGACGACGAGATGGATCGCATCTGCCAGTTTCTCGAAAAAGAAACCGCGCGCGTGCCCGGTTTCCAGTTCATGCGCAACACCATCTACGTGCGCTTTTGCCACGAGGATTACAGCAAAGGCACCGCCCTCGCCGAACTCGCGCGGCTCACCGGCATCCAGCGCGGCGAGATCTTCGCCGCTGGCGATCACTACAACGACCTCCCCATGCTCGACGGCCGCCACGCCCAATGGGTGGCCTGCCCCGGCAACGCCGTGGACGCCGTGAAACGCACCGTGACCGAAGCCGGAGGTTACGTGGCCCAAGGCGAATGCAGCGCCGGCATCCTCGAAGCGCTCCGGCACTTTGGCGCGGTGACGACGGCCGCGCGGCCGCACTGATCGGTCCGCGCGATCACTCCTCGATTATGACCAAGCAAGATTTCACCGAAATTTCCTACATCATCGACTCACAGGACCGTCTGGTAGTTGTGAGCCCGCAGTGGCTGGAATTTGCGCTAAAGAACCATGGCGAGGGACTTTCGCCGGAACTCGTCGCGGGACGACCATTGTGGGATTTCATCACCGATGAGCCAACGAGGGAACTCTACCGAGCGGTGCTTGCGCACGTGCGCTCGGGACCGACGACGGATCTCGTACTGCGCTGTGATGCGCCGGACCGCCGCCGACTGATCGAGATGATCGTGACGCTGCTGCCGGACGGAAACGTCGAGTTCAAGACGGTGCTGCTGGCGTCGAAACCGCGGGCCGCGCAGCGCCTGCTCGACAAGGACACGCCGCGGACGGCGCGGCACGTGATGGTGTGCAGTTGGTGCGACAAGGTGAACGTGGGCGTGGACAAATGGTTCGAGGTGGAGGCGGCGGTGGAATACCTCCACCTGACGGGCGAGGCCGAGTTGCCGATGATTGAGCCGGTGGTCTGCCCGGAGTGCTACGCGCGGGTGCTGGAGATCATCAGCGATTCGCCGGCGCTGGATGCTTAAAACCGCGCGCTCATGGTGAGGCGCACGCTGCGCGGTTCGTTGGGGTGGGTGTGGCGGTCGTCCACGCCGCCGGGCGGTTCGCCGCGGAGGCGCGAGGTGTAGTAGTAGTCGATGTCGCTGGCGCGCTCGTCGAAGAGGTTCAGCACGTCCACCGTCGCGGTCCACGTCTCGTTGAATTTGTAGCCGACCTGCGCGTTGACGACGGTGGTCGCGGGCGAGCGCACGCTGTCGTCCTCGATCAGCGAACGCGCACCGAAGTAGCGCACACGGGCGCTGGCGAAAAGCCCGCCGCAGAAGTCCTGCACGCTGACGCCGGCGGCGACGACCGTTTCCAGCGAGCCGGGGATGTGGTTGCCCTCCGGCGCGCGGTCGCGAAAGCGGGTGTGCGACCACGCGAAGTCCGCGTCGAGCGTCAGCCATTTCGTGGGCTCGTAGAAATTGGCAAACTCCACGCCGTAGCGGCGGCTGGGGCGGCTGGCCTCGGTGGTGCCAGCGTCGCCGACAAAGAGCAGCTCGGAGTCGATGTCGAGCAGCCAGAGCGTCAGCGAGCTTTGCAGCCCCGGCACGGCGGTGGTGCGCACGCCCACTTCGGCGCCTTTCGTGCGCACGAGCGGCTTCGCGCCGCGGACGCTTTCGCCCGAGCTGGGATCGGTCCGGGTGAGCACGCCGCGCGCGTCATTGCTGTGAAAGCCGAGGCCGCCATTCACGTAGAACTCGGTGTCCATCCACGGGCCGAAGATGAGCGCGGCTTTTGGGCTGGCGATGAAGGCGGTCGCGCTCCCCGCATTCACCGCGAGATTCGACGAACGGACATCGAACGCGAAGACGTCGCCGCGCACGCCGAGGACGGTGCGGAATTTTTGCGCCCACTGCGTCTTGTTTTCGAAATACGCGCCCACACTCGTCTCGATGACGTGATCCTGGCGCGTGATCTCGAGGCGGCGGCGGTCCTGGGTGTGGAAAAGGCCGTTGCGAATGTTGTCGCTGCGCACCTGCAAGCCGAGGGTGTTTTCCGTTTTGCGGCCCAGCATTTCGCCAAACCAAGTCTGGCTGGCCTTTAGCCCGAGGGTGATGCGCCGGTCCCGCTGCTCGAACTGATCGCCGCGCACCGGGTCGTCGAGGAAGTAAGTGAAGTCGGAGAACAGATCGAGGTCGTAGTAGGAGCCGTAAAGCAGGACGTGCGTGGCGCTGTGGGCGTCGCCGCGCCGCCAGTCGGCGAGGAGATTCACGCGCGTGCTGTCGCCGCCGGTGGTGTCATTGAGGCTACCCCAGATGCCGGTCTCGCGCCCGATGGCGCGGCGGGCGATTTGATCCGAGGAGCCCCAAACGCCGTGGTACGCCGAGAGCGTGAGCGCGAAGCCGTTCTCGGTGTCGCCGGTGCTGTAGCGGAGCACGCCGTTGATTTTGTGAAAGTCGTCCGGGTTATCCCACGGGCCGTCGGCGTGCGCGTACTCCGCGGCGTAAAGCAGGTGCCCCGCGCCCAGTTTTGGCGAGCCGGCGAGCAGCCCGCGCGCGTAGCCGAGCGTGCCGCCGGTGGCCACGGCGAGCTGGTTCGGCAGCGTGTCGAAGTAGTGGATATTGAAAGCGCCCGCCGATCCGAAGTCGCCGATCTCCGCGAAATACGGGCCTTTTTTGTAGTCCACCGCGCGGACGAGTTCGGGGATCAGCAGATTGAGATCCGTGTAGCCCTGGCCGTGGGCGTGGGTCGGCTGATTGAGCGGCAGTCCGTCGAGCGTGGTGGCGAGGTCGGTGCCGTGGTCGAGGTTGAAGCCGCGCAGGTAAAACTGGTTCGCCTTCCCGCCGCCCGCGTGCTGCGAGACGATGACGCCGGGGATGGTTTCCACGATTTCGCCCACGCGTTGCAACGGACGCCGCGCGAGCTGCTCCGCGCCGATCACACCTTCATTCGAGGAAGTGGCCGTGCCGATCAGACTTTCCGCGCGTCCGGTCACGACGACGGTTTCGAGCTGGGTGGGTTGCTGGTTTTGCGCGGAAGCCGCGCCGGTAAGCGCCGCGGCGGCGGCGAGGAATGCGGTGATGCGTCGGGATGGGGTTTTCATTAGTCGGTTGAGGATGTTTTTGAAAAAATGGTTTCGCTACTTCCGTTCGTTGCGGTGCGCCTTGTGGCAGGCGGTGCAGCTCGCGGCGGTCTGGCGAAAGGCGGCGTCGAGCGCGGCGAGCGCGGGCGGGTTGGCGCGGAGTGCGGCGCGCAGGGCCTCGGTGGCTTGCTCGGCGTCGGCGAGGTGCCGGCGGTAAAGGTCGGGGCGGCGGGCGGTGTCGTCGGTGCGGGCGAGTTCGCGGAGCTGCTCCCAGAGGAGCGTGGCGGCTTCGGCGGGCGGCGATTTCCAGCCGGCTTTCTGTGCGGCGGCGAGGGCGTCGAAACGCTCGTCGAGCGCCACCATGGCGTCCACGAGCGCGGGCGTTTTTGCCACCTCCGGCAGCGCGTCCACGCGGGCGAGCGCCGCCGCGGAGGGCGGCTGAAATTCGCGCACCGAGCGATAAAGCCCGGCGTATTCGGCGGCGGTGCCGGCCTGCCGCAGCCACGCCTCCGCACGCTCGCGGCTCCAGCCGGCGGTCGCCTCGCACATCACCGCCACGGCGGCGGGGCCGCGATGTTTTCCATGATGGCAGTGGACGTAAATCGGCCCGTCCGGCAGCGCGGCGGCGCGGGCGAGTTCCGCCACGCGCTCCGTCGGCACGCCATCGTAGCCGATGGGCAGATGCACGTAACGCAGCCCGTGCCGGCGCGCCGCCGTCACGTCCGGTTTCGCGCCGTCCACGCTGACGATGGTTTTCACGCCGAGCCGCGCGAGTTCGGCGAAAGCCGCATCGCCTTCCGGCTGTCCACCGGAGAGCAGGCCGTCGGTCACCCGAAAGACGTGCTCCAGACCCGGTGCCGTGAGCGGCGTGGCCGGCGCGTCCGCCGCGCGGGCACAAAGCGCGGCGCTGCACGCCACGCTGGTCGCGAGCAGATAGAGGGTGCGGGCAAATGGGTTCATCGGGGCAGCGCGCGCACCGTGCCGAGCCATTGCCGCGGCGACAAGGCGCGAGCGCCGGATGCGGCGGTCTTTGTCCGCGCTAAAGCTCGGCACCGCACGCGGACTTACTAATACTCGACCAGCCGGTAGAAAACGCGGGGCCGGCTGGCGATCGGGTCGGTGAATTCGAGCAGGCCGCCGGTGCCATCCTGGGTGGCGATGGTCGTCCAGTCGTTGGCGTTCAGCGTGGTGGAACTCTGCATGTCGTAACTCAAGTCCGCCCGGCTGGTGAACGTCAGTTTGATGTCTTGGCCGACTTTGCTGATGGCGAGCTGCGGCGGGGCGATGGCCGTGAAGCGGACGACCACAGGAACGCTCGCGGGGTAGCGGCCCAGCGTGTCCACGACGCGAAAGGTGACGTCGTAAACTCCGGGCCGGTTGGTCGTGAAAACGCGCCCGTGGAGGTGGCCGTAACCGGTGCCATCCTCACTCGCGAAAAACGCAGGCTGATCCGCTCCCGCGGCTGTCCAGCCCGAGGGACGGGTCGATGTCGGGGCCGTCGCGCCGGCTTCCCAAAAGGAAAACGAACCCCCGGTCGGGCCGGTCACCGAGAGGATCTCGATGCGCACCATCGCGCCGAGCGGCGGTGGCGAGGTGTTATCGAAGGCGCTAAAGGTCAGCGCGCAGGCATAGGCTCCGCCGGGGAAGGAGGCGAGGTAGGCGCTGGGTGCTTCGCCGAGGGGGAAATAAGTGGCGAGCTGGCTGGTCTTACCGGTCAAGGCCAAGCGGGTCGGGTTCCCGGCGGCCAAACCGACGTCGAGGTGGTCGTGAGCCTGCGCCAGCCAGGGACCAAGCGCGAGGGAGAGGAGAAGGAGGAGTTTTTTCATGGGATGAGGAAGTTGCTGTCGGTGGTGTTGAGGCGGGTTTTGGTTTCGGTGGAGGACAGGTTTTCGACGTGTCCATCCACAAAGAGGTAGTTCGCGCCCGAGCCGTGGCGCTCCACGCCGACGGAAGACTTGAACTGGTTGTAGGTCACCCGGGTGCGGGCTCCGGCGAAGTGGAAATGCTCCGAAGTGTAGCCGTCGGCCACTTCCGCCACCGCGAGCGTGGCCGACTGGGTCTGGCAGCGCATGACCGGGAGGCCTGCGCCGGTCGTTTCGGTGAGCAGATCGTTCCAGCCGTAGGTGGCGGCGGATCGGGCTCGGCCATTGGCCGGGCAGCGTCCGATGAAATTCGGGCCGAGATATTCGGACAAAGTATTGAGCCACGAACGTGAGGTGCCGTCCTCGGCGCGGACATGCCCGGTATCCGGCAGCCGTCCATCGTGGTCGTTGATATAAGAGCGCACCGCGACGCCGACCTGGCGAAGCGAGGCGAGGCATTTGGTCGCGTGTGTTTTCTGCATGGCCGCGCGCAGCGCGGTCATGCCCAGCGCCGCAAGCACGGCGATGATCGTGATGACGACGAGTAACTCGATCAGCGTGAAAGCGGCGGCTCTCGGAGTGGATGTGGTGGTTGATTTCATTGGGATGGGTCGGGGCTATTTCTTTAGGCGTGGCGGCGGCGCCGCCGCAGGGCCAATCCGGCGGCGCTCAAGGCAAGCAGCGCGGCGGAGGTGGGCTCAGGCGTGGCCGTGACCGTGACCGCGATCCCATAGGTCGGATACGAGTTATAACTTGGACCGTTAATCGGAGCTTCCGTGTTCTGTGCGGCGTAAGTCGCCCCGCCGACGAAGAGGTAATAGTCGCCCGCAATTAGGTCGGCGAACGTGGCGCTGATTGTGCCATCCGCAATCCCGTCGCCGTTGATCCCGCTGGCGGCACCGTAGTTGGCCGAAGTGCCATCCGCCGCATGACCGATGACCACGTTGAAGAATAACTCATTGCCACCATCATTGTAGATTTTCCACGGGTTGAGCGCGCGGAGTGCGCCTTCTTTGCCGGTACCGCCGATGCCCGGCCCGTCATAGACGCCGTTGCCGTTGCCATCGACGAACGATTCGCCGACATCCCAAAGGTTGTTCGGAGTATTAGTGAAGACGCCAGTAACATAACTGCCGGTGTCGGTGAATGACTCGCCAGTCGCCCCCGTCCCGAACAGACCGGTGAGATAGTTAGACGTAGGTAGGGAGGAATCGTGCGTGGCGTTGGCCGGAAACAACGGCGTGGAGTAGAGCGAGAAGGAGGGCAGAAAAAGACCGCTGGCACCGGTTTGGCCACCTCCGTCGTTTCTCTGCACCGTGAGGCCCACCGTCTGCGTGCCGCCCAGCGTGAATTTGAACGCCCGGAGGCGGTGCGAGTCGCCATAGCTGTCATCGGTCGCATCCGCCCAGCCGAAACTGCTGGAGACCGTTTGCGTGTTATTGCTCTGGGTCGTGTTGTCGATGAGGCCAAAGGTTCTCCCGCCGACGGTGATGTGCGCGGAGGCGGTGGAAAGGCTGGCGACGAGGCCGGCGGTCACTGCGAGGAATAGGCGCTGACTGAATTTCATGATGATTTTTCTAAATGTTGGATTGGTTGATTCTCGGAAAGTTTTCCGGTGAAAGAGCTGTCTCGGGGCAGGAATTGCCAACTGCCCAAAAGACGGATTGGAGCTACGCGTGGATGGAAACGGAGCCACACCGAAAGCTAAGCAGCGATGGCGTGGTCCCGGCGGAAAGGGACAACTCTAGGGAGCTGTCGGTGCGCCCGGAATGAGCGCACGCCGCTTCACCGGAGCGGCGCTTTCAAAGACGGAAGCCTCAGGCCGCCCGAGGAGGCGGAATCGGCGGGGAGTCGGAAAGCGGCACCGCGCTTTCCACCAGCGGAGGCCACTCCGCGAAAACGAAAGTGGGCGCGGCGACGCGCAGCACCGGCGCGAGGATGCCCTTGAGATCCGGCATCGGCCGCGCGGTCTGCTGCTGCTTCTGCTGCTTGTCGGCGCTTTGGATGTTCAAGCAGAGCGCGCACGGATGCGCGCCGTCGAAGGTCTTTTCCACGGCCTCGGCGAGCGAGGCTTCTTGGGAGTATTCGACGAGCATCGTGGCCCAGGCCACGGATTGCAGGACCACAAAATGCGCGCCCGAGCCCACCGCCAGCGCGGCGATCACCGCGAGGTGGGCGAGGAGGAGTGAAAGGCGGCGCACGGCGCGGAAGAAACCAGTCGCCCGCCGCGGCGTCAAGGGCGCGCGGGAGAACTCCACGCTTCGCCTGCGCGCAGCACGCGGTGTGGCTGGCCGAGGCGCACGCATTCGGGGAGGAAAAGCTCGCGCGGGTCGGCGGTGTTGAAGGCGAACATCTCGTAGTGGCACGGCACCACCCCGCGCGCGCCGCTGGCGTGGGCGAGCTGCGCGGCCTCGCGTCCATCGAGGTTTCCGGCGACGCGGCGCGCGGTTTGGTGCCCGTTGATCGGCAGCAGCGCGAGGGCGATGGGCGCGAAGGCGCGTAGCTTTTCCACGAGGCCGGGATAGAGCAGCGTGTCGCCGGAATGGTAGATGGTCCACGGCCCGCAGCGGATGACGTAGCCGAGAAATTGGTGCCGCCCCGCGGCGTCGCGCGTCAGTTCATTGTGCGCGGCGGCGAGGCCGCAAAACGTGAACGCGCCGACGGTGGCGCTCGCGCCATCATCCAGCCCGAGCGGCTCGGCGAGGCTGATGCCCAGACGATCCGCGACGAACGCGCGGTTGGCTTCGGGAATCACCAGCCGCGCCTGCGGATTCGCCGCGAGCAGCGGGCGCAGGGTCTCGGCGTCGAGATGATCGGTGTGGTTGTGGCTCGACGTGATGACCTCGATTCCGGTCAGCCGCTCGGGTGCGATCACGCGCTCCGTCAGGCGGACGTGCGGCTTGTCGGTCGCCGCGTATTTCGCGGTCAGCGAGTCGGACAAATACGGATCGAGCAGCGCGCAGCGTCCGCCAAAGCGCAGCAGAAATCCGCTCTGCCCCAGCCACCAGACGCGCAGTTCCTCCGGCGTGGCAGGCGGTCGCGCCACCTCGGCGAGAAAGGCGTCATCCTGGAGTAGCGGGCGGATCATGGGAGAAAGCGGAGCGGCCAGCTTCCGGGGAGCGCGCGCGTCCCGCGTGCTGGCGGCGGCGTCCCGCCGTCGCGAACTTTTGCGAGGCGGGACCGCAGGCAGGGTGATCGTTTGGGGTGCGATGGGCGCGTGCGTGCGCGACGCCGGAGCGCGGGCCGCCGCAGGAAGTTCGTTTCGGCGGGACGCCGAAACCAGCACGCGAGACGCGTGCGCTCCCCGGATCTCAGCCGCGCCGCGTTCACAACCCCAGTTCTGCGCGTACGAGTTTCACGCCGGCGACCAGGTTTGCGAGCTTCTGCTTTGCCGCCCAGCGCGCGGTCTGGCTCAGCCCGCAGTCCGGCGCAAAGGACAGCCTTTCCGCCGGTGCGTGTTGCAGGCAAAGGCGCACGCGCGCGGCGACTTCCGCGGGCGTCTCGATGAAGTAGCTCTTCACGTCGATGATCCCGACCGCCACATCCATCCGCCGCGCGATTTCGCCGATGATCGCGATTTCAGAAAACTCGCGGCTCGCCATTTCGAGATGCACCTCGTCGAGCGTCATGTCGAGAAACGCGGGGAACATCGGGGCGTAGCGGCGCAGGCCCACGGCGCGGCCTTTGAAATTGCCGAAGCAGAGATGCGTCGAGAGCCGGCATTTCCCGACGACCGGCGCGACGGTGCGGTTGAAAATTTCGACGAACTTTTTCGGATCCTCGCGGTGCGCGTAGCAGCTCATGGACGGCTCATCGACGGTGATCTCGGTGCAGCCCGCCGCGACCAGCGCCTCCAACTCGGCGCGCACGATGGGCAGCAGCGCCTCGGTCAGCGCGTAGCGGTCGGGGTATTGCGCGTTCGGCACGAGCCGGCCGCTGAGCGTGTAGGGGCCGGGGACGCTCGCTTTCAGCGTGATTGGTGATTGGTGGGTGGTGATTGGGGCGAGGCGCTGGAGGCGCTGGAATTCCCCGACCACGCCGAGTCCGCGCGGCGCGCGCAGTTCGCCGACGACGGCGTGCTTGCCGCGCTGGTCGTGCGCGGGCGGGCCGAAGCGGCGGGGCGACGCGCCTTCGAGTTCGAGGCCGTCGAGGAAACCGTAGAACGACAGATTGAAATCGAGCCGCGTCTGCTCGCCGTCGGTGACGACATCCAGCCCCGCCGCGAGCTGGTCGTGGAGCGCGGCGATGACCGCGTCGTCCTGCATCTCGGCGACGTCGTCTTTGCCAAACTCGCCGAGGTGCTGGCAGGCAAACTCCAGCCACGAGGGAAAAGGATAGCTGCCGATGACGGTGGTGCGGAGTGGGCGGGAAGGCATGAGGTATGAGGTATGAAGGATGAGTGATGAATGTTCCGGTCAGTCGGATTTCGCGTTCTTGGAAATCGTGGTGAAGATGGCGAGAAGTTCGTCCGCTTCCTTGCGGAGGTCGCTAAGACGCTCGGGTTTGATGATTTCGGCAGCGGAGAGCAGTTCCAGCCAATAGGATGTTTCCTCCAACTCGCGCAGGCAGTCGCCGAGCTTCGCGATGGATTCAGCTTTGGAGCGGGCGCGATAAGCCTCCCGATAGTTCGCCCCGACCGACGTTCCTGATCTCAGCACCTGCCCGCCGAGCGTCCGCGCAATCTGCGACTTCGGCAGCGCAGAAACCATCTTCAAAACCCGCAACGCAAACGCCGTCGTCCGCGCCCGCAAATCCTGCCTCGGCCTTTCATCACTCATACTTCATACCTCATCACTCAACCCTATCCGCTCATACATTTTGGCCAGCCGCCGGGCGTGCTCGTCGTACGCGCTTTCAAAAAGCTCCACCGCCCGCTCCGCGCCGACGACGACACCAGCGCTGAGCACGCGGGGCGGCTGGCCGGCCTCGGTCAGGCGCGCGGCGACTTCGGCTTTGATCGCGTTCACGAGCAGGCAGCCGCCGACGGTCGAGCCGGGCGCGACGGGCGTGTCGAGGCCGGGGATTTTCACCATGGCGTCGCCGACCGGCGCGCCGGTGTCGAGCGTGAGATCGGCGAAGTCCTGAAGCTTTTTCCCGTCGGTACGGCGGCTGGTGCTGGCCTCGCTGTGCGCGCGGCTGATGATCGCCACCACGCGCACGCCGCGCTTTTGAAACTGCTCGGCCATTTCGATGGGCACGACGTTGCAGCCGCTTGAGGAGATGACCAGCGCCGAGTCCGCGGGCGCGAGATCGAAGTTGCGCAGGATGCGCTCGGCGAGCCCGCTCACGTTTTCGAGGAACATGGCCTGCCGCTGCCCGTTCGCGCCGACCACGAGATTGTGAAAGCTGAGCGACAGCTCGACGATGGGATTGAAGCCGGGGAACGAGCCGTAACGCGGCCACATTTCCTCGACCATGATGCGCGAATGGCCGGAGCCGAAGACATGCACCATGCGCCCCGCGAGGATCGTGGCGGCGAACCCGTCCGCGGCCTGCGCGATGGCCGGCGTCTGCGCCTGCACGGTGTCGATGAGCGCGCGGCATTTCGTGAGGTAGTCGTGAGTGGGACTCATGGGAACGGGATGAGGTATGTAAAAAGGCGGGCGTGGTGCGAGTTCTTCGTCGCTCATCCTTCATCCGGGTACTCCCGGAAACCGAGCGGAGGCAGGCGGGACGCCTGCGATACGGCAGGCCGGAGGCCCGCGCTACGTACCGGAGGCGTCCGCGTTTGCCGTAGCGCAGGCGTCCGCGCCTGCCGTAGCGCATGCCTCCGGCTTGCCCCGCAAGGCCAGCAGCTCAGGCGTGCCCATAAGTCATCCCGCCACGTGCAAAGCCGCGCGCGCCGCGCCAATGGCCCCGGCCCATTCGCCGAGCGCGGCGGGGAGGAGCTGCACGGCCTGGCCGGCGGGCCGCCATTCCATGCGGTCCAGTTCGGCGCGGAGCGGGGCAAAGAGCGCGTCGCCGGCCTGGGCGACGCCGCCGCCGATGATGACGGCCTCGGGGTCGAGGATATTGATGAAGCTCGTGACCGCGCACGCGAGCGCACGGACCGCGCCGAGCCAGAGCCGCTCCGCCTCGGCGTCGCCACCGCGGCTGGCGGCGATGAGCGCGTGGGTGGTGGTGAAACGTCCGCCGGTGCGCGCGGCGATGTTGTGGTTGCCGATGAAATCCTCCAGCGCGCCGGGCGTGCCGACGATGCTCGGCGGACCGTGGACATCGAGACAGGTGTGCCCGAGATGGCCGGCGCGACCGAGGTGTCCGCGGAGGATTTTTCCGTCGGCCAAAATCGCACCGCCGACGCCCGTGCCGAGGGTGAGCAGGATGGCGTTTTGCAAGCCGCGGGCCGCGCCGATCCAGGCCTCGCCGGCGAGCGCGGAGTGCGCGTCATTCGCCACGGGCACGGGGCGCGCGCGCCCGAGAAACTCCGTCCAGTCCAGCCCTTCGATCCCCCGCAGCCGGCCCGGCAGCAAGGCGATGGAGCGTCCGTCGCGCGCGGCGAGGCCGGGCGCGGAGAGGCCCACAGGCAGCGCGCCGCCGAGTTCATCGGCGAGTCCTTTCGCCACGCCGGCCCAAGCGCGCGAGTCCGTGCCGTCGTCATTGGTCGCGCGCATTTCGCGGCGCAAAATCTCGCCCGCGGGCGTGACGACGACGCCTTTGATTTGCGTGCCGCCGAGGTCGAGCCCGACGGCGCTAGTCATACTGCCCTTCGCTGACCGACCAGCCGCCGTCCACGCTCAACACCTGGCCCGTGGTGAAGCGCGCGCCGTCGCCCATGAAATAGACCGCCGCTGCGTCGAGATCCTGCGGCTGGCCGATGCGCCCGCCGTCGAGCGGCTGCTTGGTTTTGATGAAACGCAGGATCGCCTCATCCTGCGCCGCGCGCCGGGCCATCGGCGTCGCGACGAGCGCGGGTGCGAGGACGTTGATGCGGATATTCTGCGGCGCGTAGCAGGCCGCGGTCGCTTTGCTGAAACCGATGAGCGCGGCCTTGGCGGTGGCGTAAGCGTGCGTGGAAAAATGCCGTGGCGACGGACTCCAGCCGAGCACGCTGCCCATGTTCAAGATGCTCCCGCCACCGCCCTGCGCGAGGAATTGGCGGACGGCGGCGCGGTTCGAAAACATCAGCGAAGTGAGGTTGAGATCGAGCGTCGCGCGCCAGCCTTCGTCGGTCAGTTCGTGCAGCAGGCCGTCGCCCAGCCGCCGCCCGCTGCCGCCGGCCACATGGTAAAGCCCGTCGAGTTTTCCAAACGCCGCGATCGCTTCCGCGATGGCGCGCGGGGCCGTCCCCGGCTCGCAGGCATCGCCCGAAAACGCGCGCCCGTTTTCTCCCAACAAAGCCGCCGCCGCGTCCACGCCCGCCGGGTTGCGCCCGACCACCACCACCCGCGCGCCCGCCTCCACAAAGGCGCGCGCGGCGGACAGGCCGAGGCCGGTGGTGCCGCCGATGACGACGAGGGATTTGCCGGCGAGGAGAGATTGCACGGCGCGCAGCCTAGCGGAGCCGGGATGCTTGGGAATCCCGAACGGCGTGAATGGCAGTTGAAATCGGCGGGCGCTGTCCCTAGCCTCCGCGCACATCTCACCAACAAAACTTCCCTTATGAAACGTCCGCTCTTTCTCTCCACCGCCCTCGCCCTGCTCACCGCCGCCGCCGCGCTGGCGCAGGATGAAATCAAAGTCGG
>Ga0163144_10015649_pt1 | contig 15625 bp, 4 predicted proteins | sample OliLak19BULKMAT1_FD_123175 | JGI IMG/M metagenome (GOLD analysis project Ga0163144, IMG submission 123175) | Freshwater microbial mat bacterial communities from Lake Vanda, McMurdo Dry Valleys, Antarctica - Oligotrophic Lake LV.19.BULKMAT1 | ecosystem: Environmental > Aquatic > Freshwater > Lake...
GCGCTCGGCGCGAGCGGAGCCGGCTGGATCCTCGCCGGCCCCTACGCGGCCGCGGAGGAGCCCTGGGCCTCGGGGGGAAGGGCCGTCATCGTGCCCTCGAGCGCCGCGAGCGTCTACGACGAGACCGCGTCGACCTCCTCGGTCTTCCTCGCCGCGGCCGAAGGCCTGCCGCGCCCTCCGCAGGGGTGGGCGACCGTCGGCGAGCTCGCGCTCGCGAGGTCCGGCGGCGAGCGCGAGGCTTCGACCGTCGCGGCCTGGCCCGCGTGGGATCCGGAGGCCGCGAGCGTCCCGCCCGCGGACGCCGGCGCCCGGGCCGCCTGGGACGCCTATGGCGCGGCGGCGCTGGCCCTCGACCTCTACCAGAATTCCGGCTCCGCGGATCTCCGGACGCTCGACGGGGCCGTCGAGCTGCTGCGCCGCGCCCAGTCCGCCCGGAATTTCCGCCCGTCCGAGAACGGCATGCCCGCGGGGCTGCGCACCGCTTTGGTGGGCGTATACAAGAAGCTGAAGCTTCCCGCTCCGGAAGGCCTGTACGCCGCGTCGTCGCGGGGCGCGGCCGCCTCGGCCACGGACGAGAGGCCGACGGGCGTGCGCGCGCTGTCGGGCCCCTCCTGGCTCGAGTTCCGGGCGCCGGTCGGGACGATCGCGCTCGCCCCGCTCGCCGCGGGCGCCACGGCGGCGATCGCGGACGGCGGTTCCGCGGCCGATCCGTGGCGCATCCGCAGCCTGCGGGCCGAATGGGACGACGCGGCCGTGAAGTTGATCCTGCGCGTGGGCCGCGCCTCGAACGGCTCGCCGCGGCCGGTGTATGAGATCTATACCGACTTCAATCGCGTGCTGGGGGCGGGACGCACGTCGCTGCTCGAGGGGCGCGGGGCCGTCGTGCCCGCGCGCGACGCCTGGGAGCTCGCGCTCTCCATCGTGGGCGACGAGGCGCGCCTCTTCCGCGCGCGCGGCGGCGGAGAGCCGGAGGAGACGGCGGAGTTCAAGGCGCAATGGCTCTCGGACCGCGGCGAGGTCTCCGTCTCCGTGCCGCGCTCGTTCATGCGCGGCAGCCCGTCGCGCTGGGGCTGGGCCGTGGTCGCGCTTGCCGAGGATCCCGCTCGCGCGGGACGCCGGCCCGCGGCCTCGCTCGTCGGCACCGATGGGACGATCCTGCTCGGCGCGCTGGCGCCCGCCGACGTTCAGAAAGCCATCTTGTCCCGCTCGAACGCTCGCGTACCCGCCGCGCGCCTGGATCCGTAAGCGGCTTACCTTCGAGTTACGCGGCGCGAGATCTGGGTGGAGTTACCTTTCGGGTCCGTAACGGTGATGAGTATCTCGTTGACCCCGTCCTGAAGCGGCACCGTCACGATGAAATTCCCATCGGCGTCGACGCGGGCGCTGCGGCCCGCGACGTCGACGCGGAGGCGGTCGTCGCGCAGGACGCCGCTGACGCGCACGGTCTCGGCGTCGGTGACGGCGTCCTCGACGGGGCTTCCGATGACGATCGCCTTCTTCAGGTCGTCCGTGATGCCCACGGGGGCGCGCTTGATGCCGACCGTATAGAAGCGCGGCTCGGAGAACTTCCCCTCGGTTCCGAGCAGGTCGACGACGGCGATGCGCCACCAGTACGCTCCGGGCTTGAGGCCTTCCTCGCTCGGCCGGAGGCGGTCTTCCGGCTCGAACTTCTTGTCGAACACGATTTGGGAGAATTCACGGTCGAGCGCCGCTTGCACGCGGTACCCCGCGATCGGAAGGCCGACGCGCAGGGACTGCAGGTCGCCGCGAAGGCTGTCCGCGTCCGCCTCGGGCACCGGCGCGATGCCCGTCCCGCGCGGCTCCGGCGCGGGACCGCCGCCGACCTTCACGGCCGAGGCGTACTCGAGCGCCCGGCTCTCGAGGCCCTGCAGATCGGCGATCACGCGCGGCACCTCCGGCGCGAGGCCGGGCTGGACGCGGGTGCTCATGCCGGCCGGGACCTCGACGGTGCTGCCCTGCGCCTCGACGCCCGCGACGCCGCGATAGACGTCCACGCGCGTGGTGAGGTCGGCCTCGACGGTCGCGGAGTAGCGCGTGTCGCGCGTTCGCGGCGTGACGGAAGCGGACGCCGTGACGACGCGCGCGCGCGCCGCGAACACCGAGCCGGCCTTCAGGTCGAGATCGGCGCCGAGCGGCTTGATGACGGCCATGGAGTTCGGCTCGAGGTTCAAGAGCTCGCGGTTGAGCAGCTTCACCCGAGCCTTGGACTCGTCGAGCGTGCGAACCATGTCGCCCTGAAACAGCTCCATCGCGAGCTTTCCCGACTTCCAATCCGCGGTCTCCTTGCGGCGGAACATGACCCGGTTGATCGCGTAGACGAGATAAGCCGCGCGCAGCTGAGCCTTGATGAGCCGGACCGGGACGCGCAGCGTCATGCCCGGAAGCGCGACCGTCGGGTCCTTCGTCGGAAGACGGTTGTGCTTCAGGATCTCGTCCCAGCGGGCCGGATCCTTCAGATATTTGTTCGCGATCGCCCACATCGTGTCGCCGGGCTTCACGACGACCGCCTGGAAGGAGCTCTCGTCGTCGATCGCGGCGGCCGCGCGCGCGGAGGCGCCGGCGGCGAGAAGCAGGAGCGCCGCGGCGAGCCGCCTCAAACGACCGCCTCGGCCCTCTTCACCGTGCCGTCGGGCAGCAGGGTGATGCCTTTTTGGATCGTGAAGTAGAACCGCGCTCCTTGGCCCGGATCGGACTCGACCCAGATGCGGCCGAAGTGCGCCTCCACGAAATAGCGCGTGATCGTGAGCCCCAGGCCCGTGCCGCCCTTGCGCTGGCCCGGCACCTGCTCGAACTTCTCGAACACGCGCTTGAGGTGCTCGGGCGGGATGCCGTCGCCGTTGTCCTCGACGCAGGCGATCAGCTCATGGCCCCCGTCCACGATGGAGACCGTGATCTTGCCGCCGTCGTTCGAGAACTTGATCGCGTTGCCGAGCAGATTCGTGAAGATGCGCTCGACCATGTCCGAGTCGGCGGCGATCGAGAACTCCTCGACCGCGACGAGGTGCACGTCGACGTGCTTCGCCTTCGCGAGCTGCTCGAGGATGTCGATCGCGCGGCCCGCGACGCCCGCGAGCGACAAGCTCTTGAGCTGAAGCTTCGCGCGCCCGGATTCCATCTTCGCGATATCCAGGATGTTGTTGATCATCGCCATCAGCCGGCTCGTGGAGCGGCGCACGGAGCCGACGATCGAGAGCTGGTCCGGGTTGAGCACCCCGGCGGTGCCCTTCATCAGGACGTCGAGGAAGCCCATCGCCGATCCGAGCGGGTTGCGCAGGTCGTGCGTGATGTAATGCAGGAAGTCGTCCTTCATCATCTCGAGCTCGCGCTCGAGCGTCACGTCCCGCAGCGCGAACACGACGCCGAGCTCCGCGCCGCGGCCGGGCGTGACGACCGCGCTGGCCGCCACGCGCAGAATCTTGCGGGCTTGCGGGTCGGAAAGGTCGGCCTCCTTGAAGCCTTTCCCCGGCTCCTTCCAGACGGCGACGAGCGCGTCGCGCAGGAGCCCGGCCGGAAGCGCCTCGATCAGCGGTTTTCCTTCGAGGTCGGCGGCGGCGTCGAGGCCGAACATCTCGCGCGCCTGGCGGTTGGCGAGCTGGACCCGGCCTTCGCGGTCGGCCATGACGATGCCGTCCGAGATCGAGAACAGGATCGCCTCCGTCTTTCGCTGCTCGGCGATGAGCCGGTCGACCTGCAGCACGGAGTAGGAGCGCAGCTGCGCGGTCATCGTATTGAACGTCTCGGCGAGATCTTGGAGCTCGTCGCCGGTCTTGAGGTCGACGCTCGCGAGGAAGTCCCCGCGCGCGACGGTCTCCGCGGCCCGCGTGAGCGCGAGCAGCGGAGCGGTGAGCGCGCGGGCGAGAAGGAAGGCGGCCAGCAGGGAGACGAGGATGGTGGCGAGCACGGCGAGGCCGGCCGCGCGCGCGGACTCGATGGAAGCGAGATACGCCTCGTCCCGGCTCTGAAGGACGAGCACCGCGCCGCCGAGGACGGGCACCGGCGCGTACGCGCCGACGCGCGCGACGCCCGTCGGATCAATGAACTCGCTCGAGCCGACGCTGCCGGCGGAGCTCAGAGCCGCGCGCGTGATCGGCCACTCCGCAAGAGTGCCGAGGTCGAGGCCGCGCGGCGTCATATCGGCCGAGAGCGGCCGGCCTTCCGCGTCGACGAGGACGGAGAAGCCGGTGCCGCCGACGCGCTCGCCGGCGATGCGCTCGGCCAGATCTTGGATCGGCACGACGACGCGCGCGTACACGCCGCCTTGGATCGGGCGATGCAGCACGAGCATCGGGCCCGCGGGCCCGCGCACGACCTCGGCGCCGCCGTTCCGCGCGATCGCGCGGCGGAGGGCGGCGCGCGCGTCCTTGGCCTCGAGCGGCGTCTTGGCGCCCGTGAGCACGGGGCTGAAGGCCTCGAGGATGGCGCCGCCGTTCTCGCGCAGGAGGGTCACCGACGCGATCCCGGTGCCCGCCTCGACGAGCGAGCGGGCGAGCTCCTGCTTGTCCGCCCAGTCCATGCGAGCGCGCAAACCGACGACGGCGATCTTGACGCGCTGGTCGACGGAGTCGACCCAGCTCTCGACCTGCTCCGCGGTCTTCTCGGCGAGCTTCACGTGGAGCTCGAGGACCGCGCCCTGAACCGCGTCCCGGTTGGAGCGCAGGATTTTCCACGACAGGAAGGACACTGGAATAAGGGCGAGCGCCCCCATCACCAGCGCGACACGTCGAAAAAGGCCCGACCGAAGCCAACCCATGCTTGCCTTATAAGGATAGGCGGAAGCCCAATCCCTGTCAATACGGGATTACCGCAGGCTCTTGAAGGCGGCCGCGAGGAAAGGCGCGATGAGCCAGGCCCACCACAAGGAGGCCGCGGCGGGCTTTTCCGCCGCCGCCGTCCACGGACGCGTGGACGGCGCGTTTTCACGCGTCAGGCCGCGGTCCGGGAACGCGTCGAAGCGGGCTTCGGCGACGCTCTTCGCGTAGGCGCGGGAGACCGAGAAGGCCTCGAGCATCGCGCCGCGTTCGATCCAGGCGGTGGACGGGCCCGGGACGGCGGCCGCGGGAAGCGCCGCGGCGGAGGGCGCGGGAGCGATCACCGATTCCAGAGCCGAGCGCACGCGCACGATCAAGCCCGAGCCGGAAAGGTCGAGCGCGAGCGGGCGCGGAGCGGAAGGGCTCGACGTCCAGCCGGGGCCGCTCGCCGGGCCGCGGGACGCCGCGAGCCCGCCGTTCGCCGAGGCGGCGCCGAAGATCAAGCCCGCGACCGCGGGCGCCGGGGCCGCTCCGGGCGCGGAAGCGACGGCGTCGTGGAGGACCTCCGAGGAAGGCTCGCCGAGCGCGGTCCCGCCGGCGCCGCCGGCCGCGCCATGCCCCGAGCCGAACGCGGCGGACGCGTCCGGAGCGGCGGGCCGGAAGGAGCGGCCGAGCGAGGGGCCGAACGCGCCACCGTCGAGCATCGTCGCCGCGACGAGCGCCGGCGCCCGGCCGGGCGCGCCGGACTCGAGCGAACCGCGGTCCTTCTCGCGGCTCCTGTCGAAGAACTCGCGGCCGGCGCCGGCGGCCTGCTCCGGCCGAGCGAGGCCGGAGGGCTCCGGTTCGACGGCCGCCTGCGAGGTCTTGGATCCGGCGGGAGACGTCTCGTTGTCCGGGACCGAGCCGGCGGCGCGGCGGTCCCGCGAGACGGCGATCGAGAATCCGCCGGGCGAAGCCTTGGCGGGAAGAGCCGGCGTCTTATCGAACGCCTTTCCCTTGCCGAGCGCGGCCGCCGCGGGCGAGGCCGTCGCGGGCGAGGCCGCCGCCGCCGCGGCTTCGGGCTGGACCGCGGCCGTCTCCGGGACGCCGCCGACGAAGCCGAGCGCCGGGCCGAAAAGGCCGGGGACGGGCGAAGGCAGCAGCGGAATGCCGCCGCGCAGATCGAGCATCGCCGGGGAGCCGAGCGAGACGCCGGAGGCTCCGGGCGCGATGGGAACGATGGGCGCGGACGGGCCGGCCGGGGCGACGAAGCTCTCGACGGGCATGACGACTCCCGCCCAGGAGGGCGAAGCCAAAAACGCCAGCGCGAAGAGGGCCTTCACGCCCGCAGTCTAGCACAATGCCCGCGCGAATTTCAGCCGGGAAAAGGACGGATTCGTCCAGAAACGATGACAAAACGTTGCCTCGCGGAAGCCCCGCCGCGGGCCTATACTGGGGTCGACCGGAGGTGGCCTATGAAAGCTCTCGTTTTCCACAAACCCAAGGACATACGCCTCGATTTCGTCGCCGATCCGCGCATCGAGAACGCGCGCGACGTGATCGTGAAGGTGACCTCCTCCTCCATCAGCGGCTCGGACCTGCACATCTACAACGGCTATGCCCGCCAGAAGAAGCCGCTCGTCCTCGGCCACGAGTTCATGGGCGTCGTGGAGGAGGCCGGCCCGCAGATCACGGCGCTCAAGCGCGGCGATCGCGTCGTCGTCCCGTTCCCGATCTCGTGCGGCCGCTGCTGGTTCTGCGAGCGCGGCCTTCCGGCACACTGCGAGAAGTCGAACCCCGCGCATTACGGTCCCGACGGCAAGACGGGCCGGGGAGGCGGTCTCTTCGGCTACACGGAGGAGTACGGCCACTACGGAGGCGGGCAGGCGCAATACGTGCGCGTGCCCTTCGGCGACGTGGGCCCCCGCAAGATCCCCGGCGGCGTGCCGGACGAGCGCGTGCTGTTCCTCAGCGACATTCTGCCGACGGGCTGGATCGCGGCGGAGTGGTGCGAGATCAAGCGCGGCGACACCGTCGCCGTGTTCGGCTGCGGCCCCGTGGGCCTCATGGCGATGAAGGCGGCGCGCCTCATGGGCGCCGCCCGGATCATCGCCGTCGACGTCCTCGACTATCGCCGCAGGCTCGCGAAGCGCGTCGCGGACGCGGAGACGATCGACCCGTCCGAGACCGACTGCGTGGAGGCGATCCGCCATCTCACGCACGGACGGGGCGCCGACGCCTGCATCGACGCGGTGGGGATGGATGCCGACCGCGGGCTCGGCGAGAGCGTGGAGAACGCGCTGCGCCTGCAGGCCGGCTCGATCAAGGTGCTGAGGCAGTGCATCAAGGCGGTCCGGCGCGGGGGCGTCGTGAGCGCGGTCGGAGCCTACACGAGCCCCGCGAACTTCTTCCCGCTCGACGAGATCTTCGAGAAGGGCCTGCGCCTGCGCGCCGGCCAGGCCCCCGCCCAGGCGGTCCTCGATCAAGTCTTCGAGCTCGCGCTGAAGGGCGTCTACACGGCCGAGGACATCGTCACGCACCGCATGCCCCTCGACGACGGGCCGAAGGCGTACAAGATGTTCAACGACAAGACGGACGGCTGCGTGAAGGTCGTGCTCAAGCCGTGGGACGAAGAGGTCGTGGAGCAGGATACGGCCGCGGAGCTCCAGTCCTTCGCCGAGTACGAGGAGATGGCGTCGCTGAGCGAGACGCTCTACGGCGAAAGGGCACAGGCGCGGGCGTCGGGCGGCGACTCCTAGCGGGTTCCCGATAGGGCCCGGGCTTGGGCCCCAGCCCGAGAAGGTGGGCGAGCGACATCGCGTCGAACGGCGCGCGGACTTTCACGTCGTTGTCGAAGTAGACGAACACGTCCCGCCCGTCCCGGCCCCAGGCGCGCACGCGCCCGGCCCACACGCGCAGCGCGGCGGGCGTATAGCCGCTCGTGTAGAGCACCTCGTCTCCGTGCAGCCGCGCGTAGGCGAAGCCGGCGGTTTGCTCCTCGAAGAAAGGCCATTTTCCCGCCGTGTCAGCGGTCACGAGCGCGACATCGTGCTTTCGGAGCAGCTCGAGGAACGCGGGCGTCTGAACCGAGGCGTGGCGCACCTCGAGCGCGTGGCGGATCGGGAGATCGTCCTGAAAGAAAACCCCCCGCCACGGCGCGTAGGTCCAGCCCGAGATGCCGATCCGGATTCGCGACGGCGAATACGAAGGCTACGCGCTCTGGGCGGACGAGCGGCGGCGGAGGCGGTGCCAGAGCGCGGAGGCGAGCGCGCCGATGAAGGCGAGCGCGAGCACCCACGCCCAGAACATCGGGTTCGCGCCGAAGGGCGGGGGCGGGGTCGTCGGGTCCGCCGGGGTCGTCGGGTTCGTCGGGTCCGTCGGATCGGCCGGGTTCGAGGGATTGCGGCGGGCCTCCTCGAGCAGGCGCAGGTAGCGGTCCCAGAACGCGATGCGGCTCTCGAGCGCCGTGATCTCGGATTCGAGCGCCGCGATGCGCTTCTCGAGCTCGAGCTGCTCGCCCATGCGCTGCGCGAGGCGGTGCCAGCGGACGCGCAGCTGTTCCTGCTCGCCGCGCGCCTGGTCGCGCTGAGCGAGCGTCCCGTCGACGAGCTTCTGGACCGCGTCCAGGTCCGCCTTGAGACGGTCGCCGCGCGCCTCGGTCTCCTCGACGTTCACGGCCTCGTTCGAGCGTCCGTTCATCGCGGCGGCCTGGCTCGCGTAGGCGTCGGCGCCGGGGCGGACGCGCACGCGTCGCTGGACCTGGTCGACGAAGAGGTGGCCGGGGGTCGCGGACGTCACGACGTCGCCGTTGAGGCTCTCGTCGCCGGAGCCGCTCGACATCGGATCGGCGCCGACCAGGCCGTCGGCAAGGCGGCGGGTGATCGCCTCGCGGCCGAGCTCGGCCGTGCGCGTCGACTCCTGGTAGGAGCCCGCGCGGCCGCGGCGCGTCTCGAGCGTCAGCTGCTCGATGCCGCCGTGGAAGCGCGAGAGCGTGCGCACGCGCGCGGCGTCGAGGTCCTCGGCCGCGTGGGCGACCTCGCGCTGCATGAACTGGCGGCCGAGATGGATATCCAATGTCTTGCCGGAGGCGTTCGATTCGAGGTCCTTGTTCCAGAGGCCCTGGCCCGGGCGGATGGCCGAGTCGATCCGGACCTTGTCGGGGAACTGGCTCGGGTCGAAGAAGCGCTCCGCGTGGTCGGGCAGGAGGTTGAGCACGTCGACCGCGCCCAGCACGCTGCGGAAGAAGCCGTGGTGCCCGGTCGCGCCGCCCTCGGTCTTGTACATGTAGGCGCGGCCCAGGTAGTGGCTCTCGTTCTGATTGCGGCCCGCGAACTCCGTGGGGATGCCGACGATGCCGCGCGGGATCTCCAGCACGATGTTGCCCCAGTTGAACGGCAGGTAGCGCCAGTGCTTCGCCTTCCACTCGGCGGACCGCGCGCCTTCGAGGCGGTCGATCAGGAAGCTCTGACCGAGAAGCACGGGCAACTTCTTGCCGCCGACGTTCGCCTCGTAATGGCTGAAGCGGACCTTGGTCTTGGCCTCGTCGCCGTCGGCCCCGACGACGTCGCCTTCGGGGCCCCCGTGATAGGAGATCAGCTCCCACGCCTTGAATGCTTCGTCGACCTCTTCGTCGCGCGAGTACGCCTTCACGAGGTTTCCGTTCTCGTCGACGACGGCGGCCAGCAGCTCGCCGGTCAGCGAGGTCACGGCCGGCCCCCCTCCGCCGATGGGAAGGTCCAGGGCCTTCGTCTTCTCGGGGCCGCGCGCGCCGCGCGCCGCCACGTTGACGAGGTTGCCCTTCGAGTCCAGGCCGAGCGTCAGGTCGGAGGTCCGGTGCAGCGTCCAGGTGCCCGAGTTGGCGAGCGTGACGTCCGCCTCCCGGAGCGCCTTGCCCGCGTTGACCGCGCGGGCCTCGGCGAGCTTGAAGCGCGAGTTCGCGTCGAGGAACACCTTCGCCGCGGCGTCCATCGCCTTGATCTCCACGGCGTACGCCTCGTGCGCGTCCTCGATCGCGCGCTGCGTCGCCGGGTCCTTCGCCTTCGGGATCTTCGAGAGCTTGGGCTCCGCCACGCGGCGGTTGAGCTCGAGCTGGAACGCGGCCGAGCTCGCGTCCGCTCCGGACTGCGTGATCGCCACGCGCAGCGCCTCGCGCAGGCGCAACTGCGCGACCTGATAGGTGAGGCTCTGCTTGTCGGACGCCGCCTTCGCGCCGTCCGCTTCCTCCTTGCGGGCGGCTTCCTCGGCCTTCGCGGCGGCGAGATCGGTCACGGCGGAGGCGCGGTCGCGCGCCGCGTGATCATAAGCCTTCCACTGGGCGTCGAAGTCGTCCTTCGTACGGTAGAGCTGAGCCACCTCGCCGTTCGCGTCGCGCGCGAACCCGAAGCTGTTGAGCTTGACCTCGATCCAGCCGCGGCGGCGCTCCGACGCCTCGAGCTCGCGCGCGTTCTTGATGAGCGCGGCCGCGCCGCGCGGCGAGATCGTCAGGGTCTTGAACGCGTCCGCCTCGTCCGAGGCGTCGAGGCTCTTGAGGGTCGGGAAGCGGTCGCGCCGCAGCTCGCTGTCGCCCGTGTAGACCTTCACGATGATCCTCTCCGGCGAGCGGGAGAGCGCGTCGAGGGGATGGAGCGCGCGGCCCGCCACGGCGTCCGCCTCGAAGAAGAACACGCGTCCCTGCGAGTGCAGCCCGTTGGGCCCGAAGACGGCGGGGAAGTCCCAGGCGAGCGCGTCCTTGCCGGGCTCGCCCGGCGCCACGAAGTCCGCGGTCTTCATCGCGGTCTGCAGCTGCGCCAGCCCGCGGTTGTCCCTGAAGCGCCCGTCCGCCGCGAGGCGCGCGACATCGGCCGCGTCCGCGCCGCCGATGACCTCGTATTTTCCGGTGCCCGAGAGCGGCCGGTCGATGAAGAAGCGATTGTCGCGCGTGATGACGGCGCCGGCGTCGCCGGGATGCGTCGCGCCGTCCTTGACCATGCGGTCGAACTCGTCCGCGGTCAGCCACTGGTCGACCGCCCACGTGCGGCTGCCCGAGCCGTCGAGCCGCGTCACGGCGTACAGCGCCTGCAGCCCCGGCCCGACCTTGCCCGAGCTCCAACGCTCGCGCGTTTCCTTGAGCCGCGACAGCGCGTCGGCGATCGGATCGATGCGGGCGGGCGTCTGGCGCGTCCAGCGCGCCGCTCGCAGGCGCGACTGCTCGAGCATGATCAGCGCGTCGAGCGCGGCCATGCCGCGGCCGTGCTTCGCCGCGGCGATCGAGCGGTCGAACGTCTCGCGCAGGCCGTAGAGGCCGTCGAGCGCGCGCACGACCACGGCCGACGGCTTGGCCCCGAGCGCGCGCGCCAGCTCCGCGTCGAACGCGCCCTGCGCCTTCAGATAGGCGTCAAGCTCGAGGTCCTTCAGCACGAAGCGGGTCGCGTCGTCGCCCGAGTCGGCGAGATAGCTCGTGAGCAGACGGTCGCGCGTCTCCTCGAGCGAGACGTGGAGCTTGTCGAGGCGCGCGAACGTCGCGGCCTCGGCGTCGCTCGGCTGATGCGCGCGCCAATAGGTCTCGCTGAGGGCCCGGTCGACGGCGACCTTCTCGCCGCGCTGGAGCGCGAACGCCCTCGAGGCCTCCGCGACGTCGGAGCGCATGAACGAGAGGAAGTCGGCCGCGGCGGGGTTCGTCTTGGGATCGAGCAGGCCGACCCCGCGCAGCGCCTGCTGGAGCTCGGCGCGCAGGTTCATGCGCTTGCCCTCGACGTCGATCTTCGTGAGCCGGTCGAGGATCTCGGCCGAGGAGTAGTCGTTCGTGCGGATCGCGTCGGCGTCGCGCAGCGCGGTGCGGTATACGGCCGCGTGCGCCGCGATGCGCGCGCGCAGCGCCGGGTCGACGGCCGCGCCCATCCTCGCGAACAAGGCCTCCTGCCCGGACTCGAACACGGGATCGGAGAAGCGGCCCGCCCAATAGTCCAAGAGCTGGCTCTTCGGGTCCGCGCGCGAGACCGGCAGCTCGGGCCGGTCCGGAGCGGCGAACGGGCGCAGCTGCGAGCCGCCGCCCCCCGAGCCCTCGCCCAGGGCCTCGAGCTCGGTGACGAGCGTGATGAAGTCCGCCTTCGTGCCGGTCATCGCCCGCGCGAAGCCGTCCCAGGCGGAGATCAGCGCGTTCTGCGCGGCGGCGTACTCCGCGGAGTCCTTGCCCGAGACCTCGGCGCGGGCGCGCAGGTCGTTCTCCGCGGCTTCGATGAGCTTGCGGCGGGCCTCGAGCCCGCGCGCGCCGTCCTCGACGCGGACCATGAGGCTGTGCATGCGCAGGCTCAGCGCCTGCAGGCGTCCCGACGCCTGCATCTCCTTGCGCAGGACGTCGCCCATGACCTTCTCGAGGCCGGCCTCGATCTGGCGCGGGTCCGGCGCCTCGATGAAGCCGCCCGCGATCGGCGTGCCGCGGAAATAGCCGAACGTCGCGACGGGCGTGAAGCCCTTGTAGCTCATGCGCTCGGCGATCGTGTTCGCTTTGATCTGCTGCATGATCCCGTCCTCGCCGCCCCAGCTCGCGGGCGTGCCGTTCTCGAAGAGCGTGCTGCGGATCGAGCCGATCTGCCGCGCCCGGATGTCGGAGATCAGCTTGCCGGCCAGCTCGCGGAGGCCGGAGGCGGGCTCCGAGTCCTCGTTGACGAGGGCGAGCAGCGACTCGAGCGCGGTGTCGGGCGCGAGGCCGAGCCGGGCGACGAGCTGCTGGCGCTGCGCCTTCAGGCGGTCGAGGAGCGCGAGGCGGACGCCGTCGAGGTCGCCGGGGACGGCCGACGCGGCGCGCCCGCGGATCTCGCGATCGATGAAGCGCAGCAGCCGCGCGTCGCCCTCGAACTGGGCGGCCAGGATGTCGGCGCGCGACGCGGCCCCGACGAGGGCGTCGCGGTAGATGCGGTCGGCCTTATCCGTGCGCAGCTTCGCGAGCGCGAGCAGGACCTCGGGCGGGGTGGCCGGATCGGACAGGCGCAGCTCGATCCAGCCCTCGACGAAGTTATGGTCGAGCGGCTCGTGGCCCAAGGTCTGCTTCGCGAAATAATAGCGGACGAACGCCGCCGAGCGATGCCGGAGGTTGTCCGGCTCGATGAGGTCGAGCCGGTCCTCGGGGGCGACGGTCGTCAGGGACTGCTCCGACGCGGCGAGCCGGCGCGTGAGCTCCCCCCAGCTCGAGGGAAGCTCGCCTTTGCGCGCGGCGAGCGTCGCGTCGGGATCGACGCCGAGCCCGAGCAGGGCGGCCTGGAGCGTGAACATCGCCGACGAGAGCCGGCTCTTCTCGAGCAGAGCCTCGGGGCCGTCGCCCTGGATGTTGACGAGGGCGGCGCGCGCCGCGTTCAGCTGCAGGGTCAGGCGCGAGACCTCGCCCTCGCGGCGCCCGTCGTAGGCGTCGCGCTCGCGCTCCTCGGTCAAGGTCTGGATGCGCGCGGAAGCGGCCATTTCGGGGTTGTAGATCGGCGAGTCGGACAGCGCGCCCATCAGGCGGCCCAGCGAGCGCACGACGAGGCTCACGGGCTCGAGCTGCAGCAGCTCGACCTTCAGGTTCTTATCCACCATCTCCTCGACGGCCTTCGCGGTGGCGACGCGCGCCTCGAGGATCCGCTTCTGGGTCCCGACGGGGTCCTTCGACGCGAGCAGGCGCGACAGCGCCTCGAGGGCCTGCCTCTCGTCCATCGCGGCGTCGATGCGCGATTCGGCGGGACGCCCCAGCAGGAAATTGATCGTCTCGCGCGCCTTCGCGAGCTCCATGCTCGTCCCTTCGCGCGCGAACTTCGCCGCGTCGTACCGCCGCACGTCCGCGGCCGCGCCGGACGACGCCTTCGCGCGAAGGTCGGGGAGCAGGCTGTTGTCGTAGACCGCGACGCGGGCCTCGGCGGACCGCAGCGCCACCATGTTCTGGTAGAACTGCACCGCGAGGCCGCTCTCGACGCGGCCCTTGAGCGCCTCGTAATACTCGGCCTGCCGGCTATGCTGCCGGACCTGCAGCTCCCGCATCTCCTCGGGCTTGAGCTCGAAGCCGAACACCGGCGTGATCGGGATGCCCGTGATGCCGATCGACGGGATCCAGCCCACTCCGTTCGCGGTCAGGCCGACGCCGATGTTGATGTCGAGCCAGGCCTTCTGGATGCGGTGGTCGGCCGCGCGCGACATCTCCTCGGCGGCCTCCTGGCGCTTCGCGATCTCGCCCAGGCTGAACGCGTTCGCGGAGGCGGCGGCGAACGCGTCGTCGATCGACGTGAGTCTCAGCGGCGACCCGTCGTTGCGGGTCGCCCGTTCGAAAGGAGCGTCGACGCCGGCCTGCGCGCGCAGCAGCGCGGCCTGGGACGTCGCCGTGAGCGAGGTCGACATGTACCAGTTCCAGCTCGCGAACGCCTCGCGCAGCTGGTCGGGCGAGACGAGCCCGTTGCGGTAGCCGCGGATCGCGTCGGACAGCGCGCGCGCGGCGGCCGGCGCGCTGGGCTCGACGGCGCGGGCGCTCGCGTCCCAGATGCGGGCCTGCTCGGCGGCCGCGCGGCTCGCGAGCGTGCGCTCGGCGTACGCCTGGGCCATCTCGTAGCGCACGGCCTGCGACTCGAGGACGTAGGCCTTGTCGGCGCTCTTGGCCGCGGGGTCGTAGATCGGGATGCGGACCGACGCGCCGACCGTGAGCACCTGGTTGGCCATCATGTCCTGGAACTGCACGCCGAAGCCGACCGTCAGGCGGTCCACCCACGGGATCCAGTCGACGAGGTTGAAGGGATTCTCGCCGCCGGAGGACCGCATCGACTCCTCGTCGAGGCTGCCGAGGATCTTGCCCATGCGGTCCGGCGACGAGATCAGGCGGCGGATGTTCCCGAGCATCTGGCGCAGGTCCTCGGAGTTGAGGTCCTGGAAAGGCGGAGGCGACTGCGGATCGCGGCCCGTCAGCGAGTTGTAGCGCAGCACGGCCTGGTGCAGGCGCGACTCCGCGTCGTTGAGTCGCACCTCCGCCTCGCGGCGCGAAGGCTCGGACGGGGCGTTTTTGACCGCGAAGTCGGCGAGCTTCAAGGCCCACTGCGCCTCGGCGACGTCGACGACCGACGCCTGCCAGTCCTTCGTCATCGTGAGCATGCGGTCCTGCAGGCGCAGACCCTCGCGGTACAGGATCTGGGTCTTGCTCTCGATGAGCTGCTTCTGCGTCTTGCTCAGGGACATCTCGGTGAACGAGCCGACCGCGAACCCGCCGCCGACCGCGCGCTCCGCGAGATCGTTCGAGACGGAGTTCGAGACGAAGCCGACCATGCCGCGCACGCGCGAGTTCTCCATGAACGCGCCCGCCTTGCGCAGCTCCTGGATCTCCCGCGAGAGGTTGCCCATGTCCTGCGTGACGAGCCTGCGCGCGACGTCCTGCTCGAACACGCGCTGCAGCTCCATCGCCGTGCGCGAGGACTTCGCCTCGTCGCTCGAGAAGAAGTCGCCGAGCTCGCGGTTGTAGGCTTTCAGCGCGTCGCCGCCGCGCAGGTTCTCCGCCGAGTTGTCGCTGACCTTCTGCCACAGCTCGGCGAGCGTGAAGGAGGTGTTCATCGAGATCGAGAGCCGGTTGTTCATCCCGACGTACTGCGAGCCGTAGCTCAGCCCGATGCTGCCGTGGTCGCTCATCTTCTTCGAGATCTCGCCGAAGTACGTCTTCGCGCCGCCGATGATCTTGCCTTCGGCCGAAACGACGAGGCCCTGGTCCGGGAAGGACACGGACAAGCGGTCGCCGATCTCGTTCTGCCGCTGGCCGACCTCGCCCGTGAGGCGGTTGTCGATGCGCATCCAGGTCTTGCCGTCGTCGTTCTTCAGCGAGAAGCCCTTCAGGACGCTGACGCCGCCCAGCTGCTGGTTGATGTCGTCGGTGCCCGACGTCTTCGCCCAGTACATGTCCA
>Ga0163144_10015651_pt1 | contig 15624 bp, 15 predicted proteins | sample OliLak19BULKMAT1_FD_123175 | JGI IMG/M metagenome (GOLD analysis project Ga0163144, IMG submission 123175) | Freshwater microbial mat bacterial communities from Lake Vanda, McMurdo Dry Valleys, Antarctica - Oligotrophic Lake LV.19.BULKMAT1 | ecosystem: Environmental > Aquatic > Freshwater >...
CAGAGATATTCGGCCTCGCGCTGAACCAAGCGGAGGCGGGATTCACTCCCGCCGTAGCGACGGGGGTGCGGGGGGCTGAGCACGGCTGCCCGTTGGTGAACTGCGGCCCCCCGCCTCAGAGATGGTGGACCTGAGGGGGATCGAACCCCTGACCTCTTGAATGCCATTCAAGCGCGCTCCCAGCTGCGCCACAGGCCCACGTACGTCTTCCGAAAGGGAGGGGAACGATACCAGAAGTCAGGCGTTCGGCGTGCGTGGTCAGGTGCCCATCAGGGGCGCAGCGGTCCTCAACTCTAGCCAGCCTTCCGGTCTGCGAAAATCCCCTGGCCATGCCCTCGATGGAATCGGTCTGCGTCTACTGCGGCTCGTACCCGGGCGCGAAACCCGGGTATGCAGCGGCGGCGCGTGAGCTTGGCGCGCTGCTGGCGACGTCGGGACGTACGCTCGTTTACGGGGGCGGCGGCGTCGGACTGATGGGCGAAATCGCTCGCGCGGCGATGGAGGAGGGCGGACGCGTGATCGGCGTTATCCCGAGCCATCTCAATACGAAGGAGCGCGCGTATCTCGAGGTCGAACTGCGCGTGGTCGCGAGCATGCACGAGCGGAAGCAGACCCTGGCCGACCTCGCCGACGGTTTCATCGCGATGCCCGGAGGCCTCGGCACCTTCGATGAACTTTTCGAGATCCTGACCTGGAATCAGATCGGACTTCACGGAAAGCCGGTGGGGCTTCTCAACGTCCTCGGCTATTTCGACGCGCTTCTCGGCGTCATCGAGAAGGCGGTGAGCGAAGGGTTCGCTCCCGCGACGGCGAGGTCGCGGATCCTCGTCGACGCCGCACCCGCGGCACTCCTTGCCGCCATGGACGCCTGCCTCGAGACGTAGGCGGCGCGCGAAACGCCCGGGGTTAAACCTTCGGCTTCATCGGGGGCAGGGCGCGCGCCTCGATCGGCGAAACGAAACTGCACCGGGCGTGCGAGCCATCACAAAACGGCTTGTTCGCCGACTGGCCGCAGCGGCACAGGCCAATGGCATCCCGGCCCGCCAGGTCGAAGGCCTTTCCGGTTTCATCGACGATCTCGAAGTCTCCTTCGACGCGAATGGAACCATTGTTCTTGACGATGATCTTGGTGGCGGCCATGGGGATTCCTTCTCCTCGGTGGGTGGTGCGGCAGCCCACGATGATATCCGGCCCGGGCGATTAAGCTAGGTGGCCTTGAGGATCGAAGATGCCGTAACCGGGGTTCGCGAAGGCGCCGCCTGGATCCGCGCCGACCACCTCGGCCTGATCCGCGTCGCCGGGCCCAACCGCGCGAAGTTCCTGCACAACCTGCTCTCGAACGACATCGCAAACCTGGCCCCGGGCCAAAGCAGGCTGGCCGCGCTCATGAACCTCAAGGGTCAGCAGGTCGCGTGGATGCGCGTGTTGTGCGAGAGCGATGCCTTGATCTGCGAACTGCCGGTCGCGACCCGGGACACCGTAGTGGAGACCTTCATCCACTACAAGGTGGGCGCTCCCGTGCGTTTCGAGAAGATCGAGGCGGTGATCTTCGGTGTGTTTGGCGGTCGGGCTCCCCAGGTTCTCACCGACTGCGGCTTCACCTCGCTCCCCGCGGCCGTCGATACTTTTTCCACGTCCCCGTTCCAAGGGGGTGGCGTCCGGGTGAGCCGTGGCCGGGACCTGCCCGCGGCAGGGTTCACACTCCACGCCGACGCCCATCAGGCGAGCGCCATCGAGCAAGCCTTGCAGGCGCGCCTCGGCGATGCCATGGCGCCCAAAACACTCGACACACTGCGCGTCGAAGAGGGCCTCCCCTGGCACGGCATCGATGTGCGGGAGGAAAACCTGCTCCACGAAACCGGCCAGCTGGACGTCTATCACTCGGCGTCGAAGGGCTGCTATCTCGGCCAGGAAGTGGTGGCCCGGCTTGAAGGGCGCGGCGGGAACGTCAACAAGAAGCTTCTGGGATTGCGGTGCGCCTCACCGGTCCACGCGGGAGCCGACATCCTTGCCGATGAGAAGGTCATCGGACGCGTGACCAGCGCCGGGACCTCGCCCTCGTTTGGTCCGGTAGCGATGGGATACGTGCACCGCGCGCACGCCGAGCCGGGAACGAAGGTCATCGTGAGCGGTGTCGAATGCGAGGTGGCGGCGCTCCCGTTCCGGTCCTGATGTCCACCCGCGCCGCGGCCCGAAAGCTCAAGTGGACGCTCTTCGGAGCCCAGGCGATGGGTTCGGCGGGCTTCCTGGTGGCCTCCACGGTCACGCCGATCGTCGGCGCGCTCCTGTCGGGCCGCCCCTCGTTCGCGGGTGTGCCCACGGCGTTCTACTGGGCAGGCGGCGCTCTTGCCACCCTGGTGTGGGGCCGTTTGATGGATCCGTTTGGCCGGCGGAGGACCCTCGTGCTCGGTCTGCTCGTGGGCGTGGCCGGCGCGTCGCTCGCGTCTTTGTTCGTGGTGCAGCATTCGTTTCCGGGCTTTGTTTTCGGTCTCGCTTTGATGGGGGCCGCCAACTCGGCGCTTCAACTCGCGCGTTTCATGGCCGGCGAGGTTCACCGCGCGGAGGAGCGGGGGCGCGCGATCTCGACGGTTGTCCTTGGCGGTACGGTGGGCGCCGTGCTCGGTCCGTCACTGGTGGCGCCGATGTCGGCGTTGGCCTCCTCGCTCGGCGTTCCACCCCTCGCGGGCCCCTATGCGGCAAGCGCTTTCTTCTTCTCGCTCGGCGCCGTTTTAGTGGTGGCCCTGCTCTGGCCTGATCCCGGTATCCTCGCCCGCCAGATCCAACCGCAGGAGGTGACGGCCGAGGCCCCCATCCGCACGGTTCGCCAGATCCTGTCCGATCCCGGCGTGCGAATCGCCGGGCTCACCATGGCGATCGCCCAGGTGGTGATGGTCATGCTGATGGTGATCACCTCGCTGCACATGTCGCACCACCACCATGATCTCTCGAGCATCGCCGCGGTGATGTCATCGCATGTGTTCGGGATGTACGCGTTCTCCATCTTCTCCGGCCGCATCGCCGACCGCTTTGGCCGGGGGCCGCTCATCGGCGTGGGGGCGGTTGTTCTCGTCGTCTCCTGCCTGCTCGCGACGGTCTCGACGGAAGTGACGCCCCTGGCCATCGCCTTGTTCCTCCTCGGCCTCGGATGGAACTTCTGCTACGTGGGCGGGTCGACGCTGCTTTCAGACCGTCTCTCCCAGCGTGAACGGGCGCGGGTTCAAAGCGTCAACGACTTCGTGCTCACCAGCCTCGCGGGTGCGGGCAGCGCCCTTTCCGGTGTGGTCTTCTCTTCGGTCGGCTACGCGGTGATGGGCTACGTGAGCGCCCTCGTTTCCCTGCTCCTGCTGGCGATGAGCCTTCAGGTGAAGGCGCGTTCTTCGGTGTAGCGTAGGAGGCGATGAGAACCGGGGCTCTAACCCTCCTGCTGACGTTTTGCGCCGCGAACGCGCTGGCCCTTCAAAAACCCGGGGCCGAATCGCCGATGGTCGAGTTCCTGACCCGCACCGTCAAGCTCAACCCCTCTCAGATGGCGGCCCTCGAAGCCTTCGAGGTGGTGACCAAACAACTCCCGGCGGACGAGAAGGCGGACGTGGCGGTCTTCGGCGCGGTCCGCATCGCCGCCGCCCCCGAACGCTACGTGGAGCGGTTCAAAGACATCGCCTCCTTCAGGCACTCACGCACGGTCACGGAGATCGGGAGGTTCGGCGACACCCCCGATATCCGCGATGTCTCCAGCCTGACTCTCGAGGATGAAGACTTCGAGGCCGCGAAGAAGTGCCGGCCGGGAAAGTGCGACCTCAAGCTCGCGCGCTCCGCGATCGAGCGGATGCACGCGGGCATCAACTGGAATGCGCCCGATGCGCGTTCCCGGGCAGCCGCGGTTTTGCGCGAGGTGATGGTCGATTTCGTGGTGACGTACCGGCACGGCGGGGCCAGAGAGCTTGCGACCTATCTCGACAAGGAGCACCCCATCGACGCTTCGAGGGAGTTCGGCGTTCTTCTCGACAGCGCCCGGTACCTCATCAGCTACGTTCCCGAATTCCACCGCTACATCTCCACTTACCCGGTGGGAAAACTTGAAGGCGTGGAAGACTTCTTCTACTGGATCAAGGAACGCGGTGGCCCCAAGCCCACGGTTTCCGTTTATCACGTGTCGATCTGGCGGGATCCCCGGGGGCCGGTCCTCATCTCCTCGAAGCAGATCTACGCGAGCCATTTCGTACGCGTGGGCCTCGACCTCGTGGCCCTGATTCCCTCGAGCCCGGGAGCAAACGACTTCTTCCTGCTGAACCTGTACCGCAGCCGGATCGACCCTCCAGGCGGTCTGATCGGCAGCGCTCTCATCGGCAAGATCCGCGGCAGCGTCGAGAACAACCTGCGCGAGGAGTTGAAATCAGCGAAGGCGCGCACCCTGGCGCCGCCCTGACGCGTACCGGTTACGCGCCCAACCGGACGGCGAGTTCGTCGAGCGACCCGACGCGGACACAATCGCGGTCGAGGTTGACGCCCTGGGGATCGAGCAGGATGGCCTCGAGGCCGGCGCGGCGCGCCCCCACCACGTCGATCTCGTAGAAGTCGCCCACGTGGACGGTGGTCTCCTTCCGTGACCCGCTCCTCGCGAGCGCTATCTCGAAAAAACGCGGGTCGGGCTTCTCGACTTTTTCGACGAAAGAATCAAAAACGGCGTCGAAGTATGGGGTCAGGCCGAGCCGGTCGAAGTGGGCGTGCAGGGTGCCGTTCGCGTTCGAGACCACCACCCGCCTCAAGCCCCGATGGCGCAGGCGCTCCAGGAAGGAGATGAGACCTGGCTCCTTCGTCTCCCAGAGATTGTGCGCGGCGTGATAGGCGCGAAGCTCGGCGAGCGCGTCCTGGACCCGCTCATCGATCTCGATCCCGGCGCGGCGCAGCACCGTCGCGAAGTAGACGAGACCGCGACTGTCGTCGTCCGAACTCCGAATGAACGACGGGTCTTCAAGGTCGCGCTTCGCCAGGGGCTCGACCGCGCGAAGCGCCGCCCCCGTGGTCGAGACGCCCCGTTCGACGAGGGCCCTCGCCACGCGATCGAAGTTCGGGTGGATGAGGACTCCTCCGGCGTCCAGAAAGACGGTTTCGATCACGATCCATTCTCGCAAACCGAGGAGCCTCCCAAAGACCTGGCCCCTTGAAACATCTAGACTCCGTCCTTCCCCCGTAATCCAGAAAAGGTCGCATGCGCTCTCTTCCTGCCCGGCTCCTTGCTCTTGTTGTTGCCTGCCTCGGCGCTCCATCTCTCCTCGAAGCCCAGGAGACCTGCGCCGGCTCACCGTTCGTAAACGTGGTGCGGCCAAGAACGATGGAGGAGTCGGCGGGGGCCATCGTCGGGCCGCAGATCTTCGACGTCGCCACCCACCCGCGCGGTTTCGTCCTGATGGCGAACAACAGCGGCCTGCTCACCTATGACGGCGTCGACTTCCGACTGACGCCGCTCGGCCGTTCCGGGGTGGCTCTTTCGGTGGCGGCGGGCGCCGACGGCCGGATGTACGCGGGGGGATCGAGGACTTTCGGAGAGGTGGTCGAGGACCCGACCGGCCTGCTGCTCTACCAGCCGCTCGAGTCGCAGCTTCCGCCCGAAGATCGGAGTTTCTCCGACGTGTGGCACACCGTGGTGTCCTTGAGCGGCGCGGTGTACTTCCGCGCGCCGGAAAAGATCGCCATCCTCGCGAACGGGCGGCTCCAGACGGTGACGCCTAAGGGGCGTTTCTCCGCGACCGGCCTCGTGAACGACGTGTTGTACGCGAACGACAGCGACGAGGGACTGGTGACCATCGGCTCCGAGGGACGGGCGTCGGTGCGGGGCGGCGAGGTGTTTAGCGGCCTCCGGGTGACCACAATCGCCCAGGGCGAGGTCGGCACGCTTCTCATCGGCACGCAGGACCGGGGTCTCTTCAGGTTCGATTTGAAGACCGGGCGGCCCTCGCCTCTCGGCGCCTCGATCGCGGCGATGGCCTCGTCGGAAATCCTGAGCGTGCAAAGGCTCGATGACGGTTCCATCGCGGTGGGCACGCTCCGAAGCGGCCTTTTCGTCATCGACGCTTCCGGCAATCGCCTCTTCCAATTGGACGCCGAACGCGGCCTGCCCAACAACGCGATCCTCCGCCTGCACGCCGCGCGGGGATCGTTGTGGGCCGGGACGAGCGGCGGCGTGGCCCAGCTGCTCATTCCCTCATCGGTTGAGATCTTCAGCGCCCGCGAGGGGCTGCCGGGGATCGTGGAGTCCATCGCGAGTCACGGGGGCTCGATTTTCGCGGCCACCTCGCAGGGTGTGTTTCGCCGGGCTTGCGGCGAGCGCGCCTTCGAGCCCGTACCGGCGCTTCGAAAACAATCGTTCGCCCTCCTCTCCGCGGGCTCCCTGCTCGCCGCAACCGCGGAGGGCGTCTATGAGATTGGCCCAGGGGGTGAGGTGCGGCTCATTCACTCCCGTCTCACCCGCGCGTTCGCGAAATCGAAAGACGCCAACCGGATCTGGCTCGCCACTCAAGCCGGTCCCGCGGCTCTCCTGCGCGAGGGCGGGGTCTGGTCGGGAAATCATCCGCTGACTTTCGCGGCGGGTTCGCCCGACTGGGCGGGCGTCGAGGCCACGAGTGTGGGTGAAGACCGGGAGGGCCGGCTCTGGGCGTCGCTCGTGACCGGAGTCGTGATCTCGGGCGAGCCTCGGCGAAACGGCGAAAAGCTTGAGCTCGCAGCGCTGCAGGGCTTCGGAGCAGAGGATGGCCTCTCCCGCGGCTTCGCGGAAGTGATCCCCCTCGCCGATGGCGTCCGCATCGGAACCGCGGAGGCGGTCCTCGAGCCGGTGGGCGGACGCCTCTCCACGGACCTCGTGTTGGCCGGGGCTCTCGGCCCGGGGCGGGGAGCCTTCCGGATCGAGGACGCGCGCGATGGCGGCTTCTGGATCGCCTCGGCGAAACGACCCCTCCGCCTCGCGGACGAGGGAAAGGGCGGCCTCGTGGCGCGCAACACGGCGCTGCTGCGCGCGTTTGGGGGCAGCCGCATTCTGGATTTTCTCGAGGTGTCGGATTCCGAGGTATGGGTGGCCACCGACGATGGCGTCCTTCGCTACGACCCGAGCCTTGACCAGAGCGCCTCCGGAGCCATCGCCGCGCAGGTAAGGCGAGTTTGGTCGAACCAGGCCGAACTGTTCTCCGGGGGCGCCGGCGCGGCTTTGGAGGCGGCCCTGCCGCACCTCGCCCCGCTGCGCTTCGAGGTTTCGTCTTCGAGCCTCGACGATGTCTCACGGAATCGGTTCCGATTCCGGCTCGACGGTCAGGATGCCGAATGGTCGGCCTGGACGGAAGAGACGCGGAAGGACTACACGAACCTCGGGCCGGGGAACTACCGGTTCCGCGTCGAGACCCGGGATGTATATGGCCGCATCGGCAAGGAGGCCGGCCTCGCGTTCGTGGTTCTGGCCCCCTGGTACCTCAAGCCGTGGGCCATGGCACTTGGCATCGCAGCGGTCGCGGGCCTCTTCGTCCTCGCCCTCCGCCTCCGCACCCGGACTCTGCTGAAGCGTCAGCGGGAGCTCGAGACCATCGTCGATGAGAAGACCACGGAACTTCGCGAGGCTTCGTTCACGGATCCCCTGACCGGGCTGCGGAATCGCCGCTACTTCGCCGAGGTGATCGAGGGCGAGGTGTCGCTCGCCTGCCGCCCGGGTTCACCCGCCCTTCACCTCTTCCTCGTCGATCTCGATCACTTCAAGCTGGTGAACGACACCCACGGTCACGCCGCGGGCGACGCGGTTCTGCGACAGACCGCGGCCCGCCTCAAAACCGCCATGCGCACCTCCGACCTCATCTTCCGGTGGGGCGGCGAAGAGTTCCTGATCGTCGCACGGGGCGCGGCCGGTCTCCCGCGCAGCGAGATCGCGAACCGGATCGTGCGCATGATCGGAAAGGAGCCCTTCGACATCGGAGCAGGCGCACCGCTCGTAAGAACGTGCTCCGTCGGTTTCGCCACGTTCCCCTTCTATCCCGACTCTCCCACCACGGTTCCGCTCGATGCCGTGATCGAGCTGACCGACCTGTCTTTGTACCGGGCCAAGGCAACCGGACGCAATCGCGCGGTCGGGGTATCACCCCAGTCCGGAGTTCCGAGCCCGGGCGAGGTATGGAAGAACCAGGTTCTCGAAAATCTGGAGAAGGCGGCGGTGTCCCTGGAGGTGCTCGAGGGGCCGAAAGGCCCCGGCTCCTAGGAATCTCTCTCTTCCCCGAGACCGGTAGAATCGCCGTCTCTTGACCTCGGAAAAGACTTCCGCCGATCGCCTGACCCGCGGACAGCTCCTCGAGCTCTACTACTTCCTCAAGCTGAACCGGGGGCTCGAAGAAAAGCTCTCGAACCTGTATCGGCAGGGCAAGGTGGTGGGCGGCTTGTACCGCAGCCTCGGACAGGAAGCCTGCTCGGTGGGCAGTGCCTACGCCCTCGAACGCGGCGACATCTTCACACCCCTGATCCGGAACCTCGGCGCCATCCTCGTGCGCGGCGGCTCCCCTCACGACATCTTCTGCCAGTACATGGCGAAAGCCGATTCGCCCACCCGCGGCCGCGACCTCAACGTCCACTTCGGGTGGCTCTCACCCGAGGGCTCGATGCCCTCGGTCATTTCGATGCTCGGGGACATGATCCCGATCCTCACCGGAGCGGTGATGGCCGAACGCATGAACGGGCGGCGCACGGTGGCACTCACCTGGATCGGAGACGGCGGAACCTCCACCGGCGCTTTCCACGAAGGCCTCAACTTCGCGTGTGTGCAGAAAGCACCCCTCGTCCTCATCGTCGAGAACAATGGCTGGGCCTACTCGACGCCGACCGCACGTCAGACCGCGAACCCGCGCTTCGTGGATCGGGCCAAGGCCTACGGCTGTTTCGGCGAGCAGGTGGACGGCAACGATGTCCTCGCGGTGTACGACGCGACCCGCGCCGCCGTGCAGCGCGCCCGACAGGGTCTGGGGCCGACGCTCATCGAAGCTCTGACCATGCGGATGAAGGGCCACGCCGAACACGACGACATGAAGTACGTGCCGCGGGAGCAGGTCTTGAAGTGGGCCGAGCGCGATCCCATCGCCCTCTTCGAGAAGTTCCTGCTCGGCAACGGGATGTCGGCGAGCGACCTCGCCGCGATCGCGGCCCGCTCGGACGAGGAGCTGGTCACCGAACTTGCGAGTGCTGAGGCCTCCCCCATGCCGCCCGCCGATTCGGGGCTTACGGATGTCTACTTCGGTTCGAAGGCCGAGGACCCGACGCCCGACATCGTCCTCAGGGCGAGACGCGCGGAAGGAAAGGGCTGATGGCGGTCCTCACCTACCTCGAAGCCATCCGCGAGGCCATGGAGCAGGAGATGATGCGCGACTCCCGCGTTTTCATCCTGGGCGAAGACGTGGGCGCCTACGGCGGGGCGTTCCGGGTGACCCAGGGGTTTCTCGAGAAGTTCGGACCGGAGCGGATCATCGACACCCCTATTTCCGAAACGGGTCTCATCGGCGCGGCCATCGGGGCCTCGCTTTTCGGCATGAGGCCGATCGCCGAACTCCAGTTCATCGACTTCATCGCCTGCGGCTTCAACCAGATCGTGAACTACGCCGCGAAGAGCCGGTATCGCTGGGGTGGCGGCGTGCCCATCGTGATCCGCGGCCCCGCAGGCGGCGGCGTCCACGGCGGTCCGTTCCACTCCCAGAGTCCGGAGGCGTACTTCATGAACGTTCCCGGCCTGAAGATCGTTGTGCCGGCCACCGCGGTCGACGCCAAGGGCCTGATGATCGCGGCCATCCGCGACCCCGACCCGGTGCTGTTCCTGGAGCACAAGTTCCTCTACCGGCGCATTCGTGAGGACGTGCCCGAAGGCGACTACACGACGCCCATCGGCGAGGCGAGGATCGCGCGCGCCGGGGACGATGTCTCGATCCTGACCTACGGCGCCATGGTTCACTCCTCGATCGAAGCCGCGGAAATCGTGGCCGCCGAGGGCGTGAGCGTCGAAGTCGTGGATCTGCGCACCCTGCTCCCGATGGACCGGACGCGCATCCTGGAGACGGTCAAGAAGACGGGGCGCGCGCTTATCGTCCACGAAGCCACCCGAACCGGGGGGCCAGGCGGCGAGATCGCGGCCTTGATCGCCGAACACGCCTTCCTGCATCTGGATGCCCCGATTGTCCGGGTGGCCCCGCCCGATACGCCCGTGCCCTATTCCCCGCCCCTTGAAGAGTTCTTTCTGCCGAACGCCGCAAAGATCGCCGAGGCGATTCGCGCGCTCGCCATGTACTGAGTCCGCACGGCGGATGCGGGCTAGACTATGCAGTCCCGATTCCGGCGGCTGGAGAGACTCCCGGGCCGCGACGTCTTCTGAATAGGCCCTTCTTCTTCGTGTGAGGTAACAATGACCGACGTGATCATGCCGCAGATGGGCGAATCCATCGCGGAGGGCACCGTCACCAAGTGGCTCAAGAAAATCGGCGATTCCGTCAAACGGGATGAGCCGCTCTTCGAGATCTCCACTGACAAGGTCGATGCGGAAATTCCCTCGCCCATCGCGGGCGTCCTCACCGAAATCCTGATCCAACCCGGAACCACGGTGGAAGTCGGCACCGTCGTTGGTCGTATCGGTGTCGCCGGCGCCGCGGTCCCTGCTCCGCCTCAAGCCCCTGCCCCCGCTCCTTCGGCGCCCGCGGCCGCCCCCGCAGCCGTAGCACCGCCCCCGGCCCCGCCCGCCGCACCCGCGCGAACCCCCACGCCCGCCGCCGATACGTTCTCGGGCGGCAACTTCGTCCCGGAGCGTCCACGCGAAGGGATGACGACCGGCGAACTCCGGATGGCCCGCAGTTCCCCCGTGGTGCGGAAGATCGCGATGGAGTATGGCGTGGACATCAACGAAGTTCCGGGAACGGGCCTCGGCGGCAGGGTGACCCGCGAAGACATCCTTTCGTACGTTGAGTCGCGCAAGAGCGCCGCCATCAAACAAGACGTGCCCGCTGCGTCTTCAGCAGCACCGGCCTCGATTACGCCTCCGGCAGCGGTTCCTCCAGCACCCCTTGCTCCGGCACCCGCTCCGGTGCGCCCGCCCGTCGTGCCCCCGCCGGTGCCATCGGTGATGCCGCCTCCCATCCCCCGCATCCCGGCCGCCGCGGCGGCGGCGACGGGCGAGTCGGGCCCTGCGACTCTGCGGTTCACGACCCTCGGGGCTTCGACCCTCGTCCCGACACCCATAGCACCTCCCATGCCGGCCTCCTCCGGACAAACCGGCCCGATCGCGGCGACGCGCGGCGCCGCCCGCGTCGAAGTCGTTCCCATGACGCCCATCCGCAAGAAGACGGCCGAGCACATGGTGATGTCGAAACGCACCTCGGCGCATGTGTCCACGGTCTGGGAAGTCGACATGACCCGCGTGGCCATGCTGCGGTCGAAGTACAAGCAGACCTACGAGGAGCGGAGCAACGTCAAGCTGACCTACACCCCGTTCATCGTGAAGGCTGCGACGGACGCGCTCAAGGCCTTCCCCATCCTCAACTCGAAAGTGGACGGCGACACGATCGTGTACCACCGGGACATCAACATCGGCATGGCCGTGGCCCTCGACTGGGGCCTCATCGTCCCGGTGATCCAGGCCGCCGACGAGAAGAACGTCCTCGGACTCGCCCGCCTCGTGAACGATCTCGGCGAACGAGCACGCACCAAGAAGCTCAAGGTGGATGAAGTCCAGGGCGGAACGTTCACGATCACGAACCCCGGCTCGTTCGGCTCACTCTTCGGCACGCCCATCATCAACCAGCCGCAGGTCGCGATCCTGGGGGTGGGCACGATCGAAAAGCGGCCGGTCGTGCGCGAAGACGCCATCGCCATCCGCACCATGGCGTACTTCTGTCTGACCTTCGACCACCGGATCATCGACGGATCGGAAGCCGACAAGTTCATGGCCCACTTCAAGAATGGGATCCAGAACTTCGACGAGTCGGCGCTCTAGCAGCCCGTGGTGAAAGTCGGCCGGCATTCGAGCGCGAAGCCAGCCCTTGGGGCTCGAACGCTGCATCCCGCCTGGACTTCTTCGCTCAGGAGCTCGAATATTCCCGATAAATCTTGCCCTTCGGCTCATCGCCAGCCGGGCGCATCGCTCGTCTGGGTGCTGCGGCGGACTTTCACCAAGGACTGCTAGCACGATCGCGCACGGCATCCAGGGCGCAACGTCGGGCGGCGCGAAGCGGTCGCTCGATATCCGCAGGCTCGGGCGGATTTCCTACGCCGAGGGTCTGGCTCTCCAGGAACGCCTGGTCGACGAAAGAAAGCGCGGGGTCACGGGCGACACCCTGCTGCTTTTGGAGCACGACCCCGTGATCACCCTCGGCCGGAACGCGCGAACCGAAAACCTCCTCATCTCCGAGGACTTGCTCAAGGCCCGCGGCATCGAGTTGTTCGAGGTCGGCCGGGGCGGGGACGTGACCTATCACGGTCCCGGCCAGGTGGTCGGCTATCCGATTCTCGAGATCCCGGAGGGACGGCGGGATGTCCACCGCTACGTTCGCGACCTCGAGGAGGTGATGATCCGGGTCTGCGCCGACTACGGTTTCGTGGCGCGCCGGATCTCCGGAAAGAGCGGCGCTTTCGTCGGCGAGAACAAGATCGGCGCGGTCGGGGTGCGGATCTCGCGCTGGGTCACCTCACACGGGTTCGCGTTCAACGTGAACACGAATCTCACGGCGTTCGACGTGATCGTGCCCTGCGGCCTGCACGACCAGGGAGTCACGTCGGTGTCCAGGCTGCTCGGGACGGACGTCGACCTGGCCGAGGTCGAGGAGCGGCTGGCCGCCCGCTTCGTCGAGGTCTTCTAGACCCCCGTGGCCAGCAGGTAGATCCAGTTGAGGAGGGCGAGCAGCAGACCCACGATAAAGACGAGGGCGGGGACGCGACCCTCCATCCTGAGCTGAGTCCGCCTGGATGCAAGCAGCAGCAAAGCGTCCAGCAGCCCCCAGACGATGAGGCCCAGCGTCCCGACCGTCACCAGGGGCTGAATCGCGAATGCGCTTTGAAGGTCGAAACGCGCGAGGTGCGCCAGGGCCCGCGTGCTGCCGCAGGTGAAACACGCGTATCCGGTCAGGGCCTTGAAGTAGCAGAACGCGATGCCCGCGTGATCGAGGCCCGAAAAGCGGGACACCACCCCCGCCACCAGGGCGAGGCCTGCGAACAGCATCGGGCCGGTCACGAGTCTTGCCGGGTCGCGTTGCGCGATCGAGACGCGGAGTGAGCCTGCGAGCATGGGCCGCTATAGTACGCGGGCTCCATGGCCGAGATCGAAGACAAACTCCTCACCCACATCGCGACGCTGGCCCGCCTCTCGTTGTCCGCGCAGGAAACAAAGTCGCTCGCCCACGATTTGAGCGGGATTTTGAAGTACGCCGAATCGCTCGAGAGCATCGACCTCGCGGGGGTTCCGCCGATGAGCCATGCCACCGAAGGCGAACGCTTCCGGCCCGACGAGCCCAGGCACGAGCTCAGCCGCGAGGATGCGCTCAAAAACGCGCCCGATCACGAGGCAGGGCTCTTCCGCGTGCCCCAGGTGATCGGCGGATGAGCGACTGGACCATTAGCGGCGTCTCCGAGATCGCCGACGCGGTCAAGGCGAAGAAGACCTCCGCGGCGGAAGTGGTGGAAGCGCACCTCGGCCGGATCGCCGCGAAAAACGAGCCGATCCATGCGTTCCTCGGACGCGACGATGAGAAAGCGCGGGCCGAGGCCCGGGCCCTTGATGCGCGTATCGCCCGGGGCGAAGACCCGGGGAAGCTCGCGGGCGTTCCCATCGCGATCAAGGATGCGATTCACGTGATGGGCCTGCCGACGACCTGCGGCTCGAAGATCCTGAAGCAGTTCCAGCCTCCCTATGAGGCCACCGTGATCCGGCGGCTCAGAAGCGAAGGCGCCATCGTCATCGGCAAGGCGAACATGGACGAGTTCGCGATGGGCTCATCGAATGAAAACAGCGCGTTCGGGCCGGCCAGGAATCCTTGGGATCTCACCCGCGTGCCCGGCGGATCGTCGGGCGGGTCGGCGGCGGCGGTTTCGGCGGGCTTCGCGGCCATGGCCCTCGGTTCTGATACCGGCGGCTCGATTCGCCAGCCCGCGGCCCTGTGCGGCGTGGTCGGACTGAAGCCCACGTACGGCCGGGTCAGCCGTTACGGCCTGGTGGCCTTCGCATCGTCGCTCGATCAGATCGGGCCGCTCACGCGATCCTCCAGGGATGCCGCCCTCGTCTTGTCCGTAATCGCGGGACAGGACGTGCACGATGCCACGAGTTCGCCCCGCCCCGTGGACGACTACGTGGGCGGCCTCGATCAGCCGGTGCGAGGCTTGCGGATCGGCGTTCCCCGCGACTTCTTGAAGTCGGGCGTCGAGTCGGGCGTCATGGCGGAGTTCGACCAGACGATCGCGGCCCTCGAGAAGGAGGGCGCGCGCATCGTCGAGGTGGCTCTGCCAAACGCGCCCCACGCGATCGCCACCTATTACCTCGTCGCCACCGCCGAGGCGTCTTCGAATCTCGCGCGCTTCGATGGCGTCCGCTATGGACTGCGCGCGGATTCCCCGGCGGCGCGCGCGACTCTCAAGGACATGTACGGGGAATCGCGGGACGCCGGATTTGGCCCGGAGGTCAAGCGCCGGATCATTCTGGGCACGTTCGTGCTTTCGTCGGGCTACTACGAGGCGTATTACCTCCGCGCCCAGAAGGTTCGCACCCTCATCCGGCGGGACTTCGAAACCGCGTTCGCATCGTGCGACGTGATCGCCACGCCCACCACGCCCTCGACCGCGTTCAAACTCGGCGAGAAGACCGCGAACCCGCTCGAGATGTATCTTGCCGACGTGTTCACGGTACCCGCCAACCTCGCGGGCGTTCCCGGAATCTCGGTGCCCTGCGGCTTCTCGAACGGCCTCCCCGTAGGCCTGCAGTTCGTGGGTCCGGCCTTCGCCGAAGCCACTCTGCTTCGCGCCGGTCATGCGGTGGAACGCCTCGCGGGCGGAAGCCCCGCTCGCCCGCCCCTCTAGTGCAGGCCGCCACGCCGTTTCGATGAACACTGTTTTGAAGCGCCTGCTTCACCTGCAGGATCCGCCTCACCGCACCGCCCTCGCGTTCGGCATCGGCGTATTTATCGCCTTCTCTCCTCTGCTTGGTCTTCACACCGTGATGGCGATCGCCGTCGCTTTGATCTTCGGCTTGAACCGGGTGGCGGTGCTCGCGGGGGCCTGGGTCAACTTCTGGGCCTTGGCACCCTGCTACGCCTTCGGGACGTTCATCGGAGCCTTGATGCTGGGCGTCGACACCGGAGACCTCCGGGCCATCGACTGGAATCAGGGTATCGGGGCCCTGACCTCGACGCTCGGCACGCTCTTCTGGCCGATCGTGCTCGGGAACACCGTCCTTGGAGCGATCGCCGCGGTGCTGGCGTATGGTCTGGCGCGGCGGTTCCTCGAGGCGCGAGCGAAGGGGACTCCTAGCCCGGATTATTCATGAAGAAGTGAACTGAGCGGGGCACCGCTGCGTCCAAAGGGTAGTGAATAAAGGCCCAAGTAGACACGGAGGCACCCCGCGTGAATGATTCTGCCAGAGCACAG
>Ga0163144_10015653_pt1 | contig 15622 bp, 9 predicted proteins | sample OliLak19BULKMAT1_FD_123175 | JGI IMG/M metagenome (GOLD analysis project Ga0163144, IMG submission 123175) | Freshwater microbial mat bacterial communities from Lake Vanda, McMurdo Dry Valleys, Antarctica - Oligotrophic Lake LV.19.BULKMAT1 | ecosystem: Environmental > Aquatic > Freshwater > Lake...
CAGCTGAAGGAAACACATTATTCGCGCCCATGCTGAAGCGGATAGTCTGACTCAGTTCTCCCGAACTCAAGGGCGCTATTCCACGAAGTCGACCTACTTCCAAAAACAAGGGACTGAATGCGGCACCTAGCGTATCGGTAAAGGCTTCTATTGCATTCTTGAAAGTATGTCCAAAACTGGGTGGACCATCGGTTCGACCCGGTTGGCCTTCGCGCAGTTCTTTTACAACCTGATTGCCTGTTACAAGATTCTCGTAGGGCTGGTTGGTCAGCATGATATAACTCACTAAGTTCGCAATTTCATAAGTTGAGAAAACATCAGAATAAGGTTTGTCAAAAAGAGTTCCCGTTGCTTCGCGGAAAACTTGGCTCGGAAACCAAGATTTGTGAAATGTCTGAAACTGTCGCAAAATATTTTTTGCATCTTCTGCATCTTGAGCAACAACAGGAGAATTTTCTCCGAGCGTTCTTCCGTTGGCCTGAATCTGAGCCAAGTCGAAAACCTGCATACATCCCTGCGATGCCGAAACTGCACCCGTTTGAACTTGAGTGAGAATCCGGTGATTGAAGGGCGGCCGAGTACCGGTAAGAATTCCATAACATTTGTGAAAAAGGCTTACCTCTGATGGATTTGCGAAGGTGGGCATAGCAAAACCGCAGATCAAGACTGCGCCCACGATTCCCAAGAGATTTGATAACTTGCATACAACTTTCACAGGGCACTCCTACCCCCTAAAAACGTGCAATGAAGACGCCAAGTGGCAAGATTTCGTAAACAGACTTAAGACTATGAAATTACAAGTAAATTAAGTTGTCTGGCATCTCTGACCGGTGATCAAAATGGAACATTCTTGGTCATAAACTCTGACCTTTTTGCAGAGCAATTTGGATCAGCTTTTCCAGTAATTCCGGATAGTTCACTCCCGCCAGTTGCATCAGCTTGGGATACATACTGATGGGAGTAAAACCAGGAATCGTATTCACTTCGTTCAGCAAAAACTTTCCATCTTTTGTGAGAAAGAAATCAATGCGCGCCATTGCGCGACATTCCAAAGCTCGAAAAATTCCTTTAGCAATCTCTTGAACTTCCGAAAGTTGAGAGGCCTCTAATTTTGTGGGAAGGATGAGTTCCGCCGCATCTTCATCTACATATTTGGCATCATAAGAATAGAATTCTGTCTTACATCGAATCTCGCCCGCGGGACTCGCTATCAAATTCTGGCGATCTCCCAAAAGTGCGATCTCGATTTCCCGTCCCTCGATAGCGGGTTCGATGAGAATTTTTTCGTCCATCGCCAAAGCTGTATCGCAGGCAGCTTGTAAATCAGATGGCACTTTAACTTTTGTGACACCGAGACTACTGCCTAAATGCGCTGGCTTTACAAAGATGGGATAGGGCCAAGAGATTTTAGGCAAGAGCTCGCCGCGGAATATTTCTATGAATGGAACAATTGGAAGCCCCGCAAGACTACAGATTTTTTTAGTCAGGGCCTTATCCATGCAAATACTCGAAGACATCACACCGCAACCCACCACAGGGATTTCTGCCAATTCGAAGAGCCCTTGGATCGTGCCGTCTTCTCCTCCTGGACCGTGGAGAACGGGAAATGCAACGTCGAATTCAAGCACTTCATTGTCCACGAGCAAACACGGACCATTCTTTTCCGAACGATAGGGTCGAAGCGATATCAAGGGGCCTTTCGGGGTGAGCACTTGTTTGGGATTGTTGGGAAGCTTCTTAATTTCCTCAGCATTTCCCAAGGTCATCGAGCCATCTTTCTGAATGACGACCACAAGGGGTCGAAACTTTTGAGCATCAAGAGCTTGAAGAATATGTTTGCCTGAAATCAGGGAAATCTCGTGCTCCCCAGAACGCCCACCTACCAATAGCAGAACGCGTAACGAATTCGATTTTGTCATTTCCATTTGATTCCACATCCGATTGCAGATGTTTGAGAAAGTTTGGGGGTAGATCCCTCAAGTAAGCTTAGAATCGCCTCTTTAAGGTAGTGCTCCTTCGCGGCCTTAGCGTTTTTATGATTGTCATCGAGACGTCCATGATACGAAAGCCTTCGATCTTTTCCGTAAACAAAGAACTCCGGAGTACAGGCTGCATTAAAAGCTTTCGCAGTTTGCTGGCTCTCATCGCGAAGATAATCAAAATTAAAGCCCAATTTCTGCGCTCTGATCTTCATTTCTTCAAACGAGTCCTCTGGATATTTCTTTTCATCGTTTGAATTAATGCAAAGAAATGAAACACTTTTGCCCCTCAGCTCTTTTACCAAATCGACGAGGCGCATTTCGTAAGCTTGAACATAGGGGCAATGATTGCAGGTGAATCCTATCACCAGAACGTCGGAAGCTCGATAATCGTCGAGGCCATGGAGTTTTCCGTCAACTCCCGGCAGAGAAAAAGTTGGGCATGGAAGTCCGAGTTCGATGGGTTTGGATTCGGTGGCCATTCAAAGAGGCTAATGAATTTACGATTCTCGCTCAAGCTGATATGAATAGGCTTGAGAGCAACGTGAGAGATTCTCACCTGAAATAGATGACGACCAGTTACCACGCGGGAGTAGCTCACTCGACGGTACTTGTGACCTCCGGTGGAGGTCACAAGACAGGAGAGCAACGTGAGAGATTCTCACCTGAAATAGATGACGACCAGTTACCACGCGGGAGTAGCTCAGTGGTAGAGCATCTGCTTCCCAAGCAGAGGGTCGAGGGTTCGATCCCCTTCTCCCGCTTATTTCTGGTTCTTCGGGCCTCTTGAAAAAGTGTATTATTTGTAATACACTTATATGATGGAATGGATTCTAGAGATTGCTGCGCCATCGAAGCTTGAGGTTCTACGCATCCTTTATGCGGCGAAGGAACCCTTGCGTCTGCGAACAATTGCGGAGATCTCTCAGGTCAGCCTCAGGCCCATTCAGATGGCCCTCAAAAAACTTGAGAAATTAAAGTATATAAAAAAGCAGAAAACTCACTCGATCACGACCTTTAGACTTCTAGAAATTCCTAAGCCACTGATAACGTTTTTTGAGGCCATTCAAGCTGAATCTAAAAATCGCAGTCTCGCCTTTGCTCATGAGAATGCAAAATCACTCGGCCCATTTCAGGAAGATGCTTATAAGATGCGTCATTCGAGACGTCGCTAATGGGCCCGATTCAAAAGCAATTTGAAAATGTTTTGCGGCTCTTCAAAAAGCATAAAGTGAAGTTCGCACTCGCCGGTGGATACGCTGCATCTATCTATAGAGCCCAAGAGCGGTTCACAAAAGATATTGATTTCATTATTTATACAGAGGGAAATGTGATCCATGACGCCAAAGAGATTCTAAAAGAGCTTGGCCTCAATGCATTTGAGATTCGGGAAGCCCAATTGCGAGGTGGGCCGCCTGATAAGATCAAAGAAAAGACTACGCCGATCTGGATGGTCGCTGGTCGCGGCGACACTCGCGAAGATGTTCCGGTCGACTTTCTTCTTCATCAATTCCCCTGGATGAGATCCGCACTCGATCGGGCACAGGCAAATGAAGTCAATATTGGCTTTGGCTGGAAAATTCCCGTACTGACCGCAGAAGATACTCTCTTGTCTAAATTTATGGCACTCAGCGATAAATCTGATCGCATCGATGATCTGTCCGATATTAAGGAGATTTTTAGCCACACAAAAATTGACCTTCCGTACCTCATTGGTCAAATGAAAATCCTCAAAATCAGATGCCCCAAGTCAGCAAACAAATTTGTTCCGAAAGTGATAAGAATGATAAGCCGGGAAATAACTTGAGACCAAGGATCAAGAGCTTGTTGATGCCGAATTAATATTTTCTCCGTCGACAAGCTCAAGATAAGTTCTGCTTCCATTCCAGCTCCATCTCAATATCTCGCCCGGGAAAGGTGCAAGAGGGTTCATTCACAGCCTCTCAACCGAACCCTCTGTGAAGCCGTGCTCAACTGACGCTCTGGCCCATTTGAAATAAATTTACCCATAATAAGAGTCTCGACCAACAAATGGGCTTTAATTTGCTTACTCAGCAAAACACCCAATACTGCCGCTGGAAGAAATGCGAGAAGGACAAGATAGAAAAGATGAAGTGATTCGGATTTTATTGCCAGTATTCCACTGCATGTTTTTGCAAGGAGCTTTCGATATTCCCATATCACTGCGAAGATGGCGCCGGATTGAATAACTACTTGAAAGGCCTTTGTCGCCTCGGATTCATCGAGACCCAAAAGGTAACTCGTCAGAATGAGATGCCCCGTCGATGAGACTGGCAAAAATTCCGTAAGGCCCTCAATGATTCCTAGAACAGCAGCGTCGAGAAAGGTTATTGCGCCAGTTTAGTCCACTATCTCGTTGAAACAAAAGATGAAATCGCCGCACTATCAAGGCGATTCACTAGATTTATTTTCAAGCTCCTCAGATTCATTTCTACGCTCCTCACTAAGCTCCGGTGGAATGGGCGGTCCCATCAAATCCACATAGTCAAATTTCACCTGGCCCTCCGGGCTCAACTTTTTATTCTCTTCCGCTGCGCGCGCTGATCGGCCGATGAGTTTTTGGACTAAAGAAAAGTTAAGCTGTCGGCCAGAGAGTCGCGGGGCAACTCCCGAAATGCTCCCGATAACCCGATCACCGTACTTAACCTGTGCGCCGTTTAAGAGCGCAATGTGAAGATGAACAATTTCTTTTGCTTCGTTCGAGTAGCCATCGGATCGCTTAGGGTCCAGGTCAGGGTCGAGAAGAGGATCTGCCTTTGGTTCCGATCGTGACTTATCGAGATAGCTAAAGGCAATTCGCACCGCTTCGTCGCTCCATTTATCTTGGGCCACTTTGAAAAATCCACTTCGCTTATCAAGACCAAGATAAAAATCTTCCATCGAACGAGCTGGAACCGCAATTTCCAGTCGCATTTTTTGAAGAAAAGCAAGCTGGTGACGTGCGCGAAGCTCTTCCGGATCATAAACAATATAATTGTAAGTAGGTTGGACGACATTGTGATGGGTCCAATTAATGTAGCCAGCCCACGCATTGATAAGAGAGACAATTGCTCCCCAAACAATAAGGGGTGTCTGATAGGGTTTGAGCTTTGACTGAACCATAGATCCAGCTTCTGGAATTTTTCCGAAGAATTTTTTAAATCTATCAAGAGAAGATCTTATAAAAATATAATTGTTCGATCTGTCGGTTCCAGTCACTTGATCGACGAATTCGAGCGCATCCGCTGAAGGCTTCAAATGTGCGAATTGAGGATCATAAACGATCTTGCTTGAGGCCTCCATAATACGCAAAGTTCTGTAAACATCGCTGAGTAAAGGATCTGGGGGAGGGGAAAGTCCTTGCGATTTCTGGTTCAGATTTTCAGCTTCTATTCGTTCCAGGCTCCGTTTAATTTTTCTATAAGAGCCTTCAGGAAACAAAGATCGAACTCTACGAATCTGAGAGTAGAGAATTGCTTGATCTAACTCCCGATCTACTCGCATTTTTTCTAACAGCCTAACGTCTCTCTCATCAACTCGAAGGAATTCGTCTCTCAGCTCTGTAAAACTAGACATCGTCCACTGAACATGAATGTCTCCAAAACGTTGAAGACGAATAACACGCTTTCCGTCCTCTCCCTTTTCCCAATCAGGACGTCTAGGAAGGATGAGAGTTCTCAGCTTAGCCGAAACAATCGGCCGGCCCGTATCAGTTTGATAATCTGGATAAGGCCAAAAAAGAATCCTATCGGAAAGAGTCTTAAAGGGAGTGGGATCATTTTGATAAGCTTCCCTCAATATATTTAACCTTCCTTTTTGGCGGACAGGATCGGATTGAGCGGGGTCCCCTAAATATCGTGCCAATGCTCCGTCAATGAGTGCGAGATCGGCTTGATAGGCATTGTAGCGGGTGATCCAACCCTCAATACTCTTAAGCCCCTCCTGCTGCGAAATTCCCGTTCGTCCCTTGATATCGAGTCCCGCCTGAATGAGCTTCTCGGTTCCGGATTTGTTATAGGCAGTGATGATATGGTATTTGAGCCGAAATCCAGCGTTTTCAATTAGTTTTGAGCATGCGGGACTAGCGACAATGGCGTCGCTTATCAAAAAATTGAAAATGAATAGCCGAAAGAGCGGCGTCTTCAGAATCATAAACTCTCTAGCCTATTGATAAAGCAAGTCCTATGCCGCGTCAAACCGAACTAGGGGGATTGGGGGCCTATGAATAGGACGAGAGGTGGCATTCACAAATATTTTTTCTTCATCCAACCTTCGAAATCATCCAGAATTGCCAAGAAAGCCGGAAAGAAAACCGCCGTCAGAACCGCACCTAAAGCAAGACCCCAACCCAAAGCAATGGCAATGGGAACGACAAACTTATCCTCACCACCAAAACCATAGGCCGTTGGAATTACGGCGAGAATATTTGTGATGGTGCTCAGAAAAATGGCTCGAAGTCTTCGACTTCCTGCCTCGTAGAGACTTTCAAATCGATCGAGGCCAGCCTCTCTCTCTTGATTGACGAAATCGATTAGAACGATGGCGTTATTCACAATGACCCCGCCGAGCGCAATGATGCCCAAAAGTCCAAAGAATGAAATCGGCATTCCATGAACAGCAAATGCGATCAAGGCAGACACTGCTCCAAACGGAATCGTGATCAAAATCAAAAAGGGTTGTAGAAATTTTCCAAAAGTAAGCACGAGAACCAAGAAAATGCCCACAAGAGCGACAAGAAAAGCTCGGCCGAGCGCTGCGAAACTCTCCTTGGTATCTTGATCTTCTCCACCAAAGAAAAACTCAATCTCTGGGTAGCTCCTTTTCCATTCGGGGACTTTCGCTCTGACGGAATCGGCTACGGAATCGGCGTCGTTCAGACTGGTGTCGATATCGCCCGTTACTTTAATCTGTCGCATAAAGCCCTCGTGTTCGATTGAGGCAAGAGCTGGAACCTCAACCCAAGTCGCGACGTTTTTGAGGGGAATAAGATTTCCAAACTGATTCGGAATCAAAACGCCTTCGAGCGATTTCACTTTCCTTCGAACCTCTACTGGGTACTGAACCCGGATATGAATCTCTTCCGAAAGTTTTCGAATACTGGTCGCCTCAACGCCTTCAAAGGCCGCAAGAATTGATCGCGCTATCTCTAGATTATTCAGCTGAGCCGCAGCCGCTTCAACGTCATTCACAGTCACGAGAAGTTCGTTCTTTCCAGGATTAAATGAATCCTGAATATCTCTCGTCCCCGGAACCATCGAGAGGTGTTGCTTGACCTCCGCAGCCACAAGATTAATCCGCTCAAAATCATCACCGCGAATGCCCACACTGATCGGCATTCCCACGGGCGGTCCAGCATTGACTCTTTTGAAGAGCACTTTCTCAAACTCGGGTGGTTTGCCAATTTCATTTCGCAAGGCCTCAATAATCTGATCGGCGGTGCGAGCTCTTTGAGACTCCGGAGTGAGAAAAATGGTGATTCGTCCGTACTGATCACCGCGTACTTCATTGGGATCTCCGGGTCCCTCTGTCTGAGTTCCCACAATTGTGCTGTAGTCCAAGAGTTCCTCAGGCGACAACCGCTTCACAGAATTCTCAAGCTTCTCAAGACGGCTCAGATGTTCAGCGAGTGGAGTGCCAACGGGAGTCGTTGTATCGACGAAGAAGATCTCGATGCCATCTGCAGGAAACAAAACCACCTTCGATTGAATTGCAAAGAAGGCAATGAGGCCGATCACGGTTGTCATCACCGAACCCGCGACGATATAACGCCGCTTAACAATCCAGATGAGAACATTTCGATATCTTGGAACGACGCGATCATCCCAGAGTCTGCCAAGTAGCGAGAGCCATCTCTGAATACCTTTAGTTTCGTCAACTTCAGTTTGACTGGCGTCTTTGACGAAATGCGCAAACTGAGCAGGCAAGACGAAGAAGCTGACGATCAGGCTGACCACAAGCGCAACAATGACCCCAGCAGGAATCGATTTTACAATCTTTCCAAAAATACCGGTCATAAAGAGCATCGGCAAAAAAGCGATGATGATCCCGAGAGTCGAAGCGGTGATTGATCTCCAGACCTGCAGCGTTCCTTCGACGGCGGCTTGAGAAACCTTCTGCCCGCGCTTCATCAAGTTGCTAATATTGTCGACTACCACCACAGCGTTGTCGGTAAGAAGCCCCGACACAATGATTAATCCAATCAACGAGACGACGTTAAAGCTGACTCCGTAGAGATAAAATAATGTAATGGTCGCAAGAAAGGATAAGGGAATACTGAGCGACACCAGAAGCGACACTCTCAGGCTCAAGAAGAGGGTCAAAATGATAATCACAAGAAGGATTCCCTGAGAAAGATTGTTAGAGAGAACATCGAGTCTATTCTCAATCACCACTGAGCTGTCATTATAAAGACGAAGCTTCACGCCTTGGTACGAATCCTTATTCGCTTCAATAAATTGAATGAGTCGATCTCGCAAGTCGATCGCATCCGCGGACTCGGACTTGATGACGGTCAGGGTGATCGATTTCTCAGAGTTCAATTGATGAAGAAGCTTCGCCTTCTCGAGACCCCAAGTCACTTCTGCAATATCTCGAATGCGAACTGAATTTCCTAAATCGTTGGCACGAACAATCGAGTTCTGAACATCTTCGAGATTCTCAAATTCTCCCGTGGTTCGAATGATTTTCTCTTTATCATCCTTCGAAATTGCTTCAAGAATCCCGCCTGGTAGAGAAATATTTCTAGCCTTCAGGCCACCGATTACTTCGCTCAGTGAAACGCGATACTGCTTTAATTTTTCAGGGACAACTTCGATGCGAATCTCTTCATCTAGAAGGTTAAGTGGGTCGACTCGAGCAACGCCCTTCACTTTCTCAAGACTACGTTCAAGGCGGCGTGCGACGCGACGAAGATCCAAGTCCGAGAGATCGCCAGAGACTCCTATACTGACCAAAGGGGCATCTCCAAACTCAAGGGCTGTGACAACAGGCTTTTGAGCATCTTCGGGAAGCTCGTCAAACCGATCGACAATATTCTGAATGTCTCGCTCGGCCTTCGCCTCATCAGCTTGGTCAGGGTCGAGCTCGACAACAATAGTGCTCGCCCCTTCGGAAGAGATGGACGTGATCCGTCGAACGTTTTCAATTTCTTGAAGATCTTCTTCGAGCGGACTGGTGATCTTGACTTCAATGTCGGACGGAGAGGCTCCCGGATAGGCAGTCACAATCGTGATCGTCTCGAAATTCACATTGGGAAAGAATTCTCGCTTCATCAAAAACAGACTCATGGATCCGCTCAGAATAATGAAAAAGCTAAAGATATTTGCAAAGAGAGGTCGCTCGACAAAAAATTGAATCAAGCTTTTCACGGTTTTCCATCTCCCAGTTGAAGAGCTTTAGAGATCTGCGGTTTCAAGACTCCTGCAATTCGAGAGGCTTTCCAAGAAGCCATTCTCACCTCGACTTCAAGTTGATAGAGTGCACTTTCGGCAAGGCTAAGATCGTCTCCCGCTTGAACGACATCAAAGGCGCTGGAGTCTCCAATTCGGTATCGCTTTTCAAGGCTCCTTTCTCTCTCGGCTTGCATTTTAACAACAATGTGGTGCGCCTCAAGTTGCTTTGATTTCTGAGAAACGAGGTCGCAGAGGTTCTGAAACTCAACCCAGGTCGATACTCGCTGTTGGGCCGCACTCGCGGCTAATCGATCGGCATAAGCAAGGGAGCTGATCGCATCAGCTCGCTCCTTTCTGAGAAAAAGGGGGACCTCGAGTTCGACACCTACCGCCCAAGCTTTATTTTTGAGAGCTAGAGAATCGCTAACGCTGGTTGCAAATTTCGAATCGGCGTTGCCAGCGGAACCGATCGCATAGGCGGTGAGCTCGGGTCGAACCTGATTCCTGGAGGCTTTGGCTGTGGCTCTCGAAGCCTGAGATCGCAGATCCGCCAGCAACAAAGAAGTACTGGTTCTTGGGAGATCTTCCTCACGTAGGTTTTTGCACGTCTCTAAAACTTGAATATGAGGTTCATCGAGTTTGACGAGAACTTTTACAGGGTCCCATTCTAGAAGTTCGTGCGGAAGGTAGAGTGAATGAATCAGACCTCGCCATACTTCCATCAGTTGAAGCTTGCGAGTGACGAGATCGGACTCAGCTGAAATTTTGGCGGCCCGAACTTGTAGATGATCGGCGGATTGACTGGTACCGCGTTTAAACCTGCGCTGAGAAATCGATTCGAGTGCGGCTCTGCGCTTGAGTCTTTCGGATGCTGCTTCTGTTTCTTTTTGCAGAAGCCACGACTGATAAAAGATATTGGCATACATTATCCATAAATTTTCGGAGGCTTCGAGGATCTCATACCGAGATGCTTCGGAGCGCAAACTTCCAGAGCGGAGAATATCGCGACCGCGGACTCCCAAAGGATCCCGAATCAAACTCTGCCGAAGTTTCAGGTCGAGCCGATTAAAATGATATCGTTGTTCGGGTGCGCCCTGAAAGCGAAGCTCTGTTTTTTCGTGAGCCAATGAAGCAGAGACTGATGTACCCGTCGCAATGGAGGCGCTCAGACCGAGTGAAGATCTCCAACCTCTTTCACCAAGAGGTTGAAATGAATTCGTGGGCTCATTCTTGTTGTCCTGATACTCAAAGCTTGAAGTAAAATGAGGATCGAATACAGCACTCGCCTCAAGTCGCGCCGCGTTAATTTGTTGAAGGCCTGCCTGAATCTCTCGAAATGAATCGCTTGATCTGAAGGCTTGTGAAATGACGAAGTCGAGGGTCAATGCTTTGTCGGGTAGGACTTCTGCCGCGGCCACTTTATCCGTGAGAATTACGATCAGTACCATGGCAACTAACGAATAGACTTTTATTCTCATAGGATAAGTTTAATTTTGCCCATTTCAGTGGGACGCGTCTTCTTTATTTAATTTTTTGGGAGCTTCAGCTCGATTTAACTGGCCGTAAAAGTTTACCAAAGCCCTTCAAACTAAATCTCTTCACATTGGTTGAGTTCAATCTTGGCACCATCCAAAATAGCTTCGCCGCAAACACCGTTGTAACTCAAGCTATGCTCGGTCTCAACACCTTCAGTGTTGGTCAATTCGAGCTGTCGGCAGATCCCACGATGGATGTCGAATTACTTGAGTTTATTTTTAGGCTGCTATTGAAAAGCCCGTTGATGGTCAGGTCTCTCGTTACGCCAACCGATCTGTTAAAAACTTTTGGTGAAGCTGAAAAATCGTCCCTCTCTGTCTCGAAAATTAAATTTTCCTGACTCAATCTGAATGCCAGTAGCAGCGGCGGCATAGGTTCCGTCGTTCATCGAAGTGACTATTTCATCTACTTGAGCTGAGTCGACGTTGGTCTCTTCTAAAACAGACTCCGCCGTAAACTCGCTGTCCGTAATCTCGACCGCATCTTCTGACCCGTTTGATCCGCAAGCCGTGATGCCAAAAATGGCAGCTATTCCGATTATTCGATAGATTTTCATTCGTTCCTCCGATTTGTTAGTATTAAAATTCACCTGGTTTCAAATCTTCGCGGCCAGAGCGATAAGCCTTTAAGCTGCGATTGAGCTTCACCATAAACGCCCGAAATAATGAAGGAGTGAGGTCGGGTGTAATCACCACTTCGGACGATCCGGGAAGGGAATCAATGCCAAGTCCTGAAATCACCATCCCTTAAAGCAACATGATACCAATTCGAAAGATAATCATACTGCGAGACCTGAATTCGCTTGATGCTCTGATATTTTTTGAAAGACAGAACTTTTCTGAAGGCCAGATCAAATGTATTTGATGCGAATGACGAGCCCCCGACAGTAATTTGTGTACACCCCTGTGGACGATTAAATCTTGGATAACAGCTGGAACACGGTCGTTGAGAAACCCAGGAACAAGTGGAATTCCACTATGCAGGCCCTTTGCATCTGAGTCACGGCGCGAAGGTTTTAAGACGCCAGAGATTGAATTTTTAATGTGACTTCTCGAAACTCTGGATCTGCTGATTGGATTTCTTCGAAAAGCTTCTTGGCCCGAGCTTTGTCATTCAAATGCAAGAGTGCATCGGCCAATTCATAAGAAATACTGATTTTTTCCTGCTGAAGTAAATTCGGCAACTGAAGGGCCTGGTCGAAATAATCTTTCGCCTTTTTGTGGCCGCCTCTGGCGACTTCACAAACTCCGAGCTGATAAAGAGCAGATGACTTTTGGCCTTCGGTCTTTAGAACAATCAAAAACTCTTGAATCGAATCTTCGATCAATCCCATCTCCCGATAGGCAACACCAAGATCAAAATGTGTCTGCCAGTCATCTTCGTTCACAACCTGAGCGACTCCCTGCTTGAATGCAGCGAAGACGTCCCGAACCTCGGATGGGCCATCGAATTTAGGTGCATCCTTAAGCTCCTCGTCAAGCGCGGCACCCAAATCAAAAAAGTTCTCATCCTCACTTGAGCGATGATCTTCCTGAACGGAGAGCCTGACCTTTCGTCCAAGAGCTTCGATTTCAAGTGTATTCTTCTTGAGCTTATCCACTACTGGCTTCGACTTATCAGTTACCAAAAGAGGATTGCCGGGATATTTAGTCTCTAAGGACTTCAGAAGGTGATGAGCTTCGGTTTGAAGACCTTGCTGCTTAAAGAACTCGACCTCGTCGAGAGCCTGGCGAATTTCGAAATCAGCATCAACAACAACCTCGCTCGAAAGTTCAAGCGGCGCAGAATCTCCCATCGTTGAATCGACATTGGAATCTAAACTCGCCGACAACTTCTGCAGTTCTTCGTCGCTAAAATCACTTTCAGTTAAGAGCGGCTCGGGTTCTTCATTTGCATCATCCGCCGATGCAGCCATAAAATCTTCTGCCGAGGCCGGAACTTCATCTGGAGGAATCGGGGCAGTCATTGCGGCAGGCGTCGATTCCACCTGTTGAAACTCAGAAACCTCCTCGTCCAATACAATTGAAATTTCAGAGGGCTCAAAGTCTTTAAAATTCTCTCCGGGTGGTGGCGGGATCTCAGCCGAATCTTCAAGGACTTCAAGTGAGCCCCCTGTATCATGCCTCAACTCGGATTTCTTAGAAATGGCTGGATGCCGAGGATCCATCTCTTCAAGAGCTGCGCTGGCCATCACTTCCCAGTTTTTTAAATTCTTGGACTTTGCTAAAAGTACGATCTCACTTAATAGATGCGAAGCCATCTCCGTATCCTGTCGATCTGAACATACCGCCTTAAGCTTCCAGCGCAGAGCAATCGATTGACCAAACTTTGATAGACTCGCAGACAAAACTTCGAACGCCTTATCATTCAATCCATACTTCGAATAGACATCACACTCTGAGAGGATCTTTCGCTCGTCTGGATCCAAAGTGAGTGACTGAATGAGTGCATCACCCGGATCGATCGCTTCGTTGAGCGGAGATCTTTCAATTTCTTTTGCAGCGCCCACTTCTACTTTTGGAACTTTCCCCTTCAGTCGCTCCTCAACTTCAGCGGCTTGAACTTTGTCTTCGGCTTGTCGGTAGATCTTCAGGAGTTCCACGTCCACAGCCTTTGCCTTATCGGCTTGGTTCAAACTTAAGAAGGTCATCGACAAGAGTTCTAAAACCGCGGCTTCACGTGGATTGGCCTTAAAGGCCAACTGAATTCGCGCCAGTGCTTTCTTGGGCTCACCCACTCGGATGTATTGATCTACGAGGTCTTTGAGTCTCAAATAGTCGGTGGGAAAGCTTTCGACCCATCTTTCATAAACTCGCAGTACATCCGGCATATGGCCCTTGGCATTCACATGCTCTGCCAAACGTTCAAAGGCCTCCTGAGCGTCAGGAATTTTATCTTGAGCAACAAAGAGCTCGATCAACTTCAACTGAGAATCGATATTGTAGGGATCAAGATCCGAAACTTTTTTTAAGGCTCTCAAAAGTGCCTCTTGATCTCCGGTTCGATCAAAGACATCCACAACTATTGAGAAATGCGACATCGCATCCGAGATTAATCCGAGTTGGCCATAGAGCTCTGCCAATTTTTCGTGCACCGCGACTAAACTCTCCTTGGTGCCCGCGGTATCGATCTTCAAAATTCTTTTATAAATTGCGACGGCCTTCGAATAAAAACCATCTTTGGTATAGCACTCGCCTAAGCGGGATAGAGTTTCGATGCCCTTCGTATTTTCGTTCTTTTTGAGATAAAGATCTGCCGCACGATTGAGAGCTTTGGTATCCGTGGCATCCGCACGAATGATCTGCTCAAATGCTTCGAGCGCTTTGTCGTATTGTCCTTTGACCACGAATTTCTCGGCGGCCGCAAAGAGCTTGTTCTTGTCCAAAACGATCCCCCACTTATTTCGTATCTGCCCTTCTATTTTAACTGAAAATAAGTTCGACTGGATGCGTCAGACGCAAAAACTTGCGGGGCTTCTAAGCTGCTGAAATCGATTATGTTTTTACGAAGTTCTGAAGGTAAGAAGTATCATAGCGGCCCGCACGAAAGTCCGGATCTTCTAAAATCCTCTGATGCAGAGGGATAATCGTCTTTACGCCCGATATCACAAACTCACTCAAAGCCTGAGACATCCGACGAATTGCCAAATCTCGTGTCTCGTCCCAAACAATGAGTTTCGAAAGCATTGAATCGTAATAAGGCGGAACATAATAATCCGAACATGCGGTTGATTCCAGGCGAACACCTTTTCCCATGGGTGCATGAAACAAAGTAATTTTACCGGGACTCGGTGCAAATGTCGCGGGATCCTCGGCAGTGATCCGGCATTCGATCGAATGTCCCCTTATCTGCACGTCCTTTTGAGCCAAACTGAGTTTCTTACCCTCAGCCATTTGAATCTGTTCGCGCAAAAGATCAATCCCCGTCACTTCTTCCGTGATCGGATGTTCCACTTGAATTCGAGTATTCATTTCCAAAAAATAAAATTTCTTATCTCGATCCAAAAGAAACTCAATTGTTCCGACTGTCGAATAATCAACGGCTTTAGCAGCGGCTATCGCCTTTTGTCCCATGAGCTCACGAAGAGCAGGAGTTAATGCGGGGCTCGGGGTTTCTTCCAATATCTTTTGATGTCGGCGCTGAAGCGAACAATCTCTCTCGCCCAAATGAATCAAGTGGCCGTATTTGTCTGCGAGAATCTGAAACTCGATATGTCGAGGCTCGACACAATATTTCTCAATATATACTTCATCGCTGCCAAAGGCAGATTTACTCTCGGTTCGCGCCACTTCAAGCGTTCGAATCAAATCTTCTTCGGCATGAACAATCTTCATTCCACGACCGCCGCCACCATTTGCCGCTTTAATCAAAACGGGATAGCCAATCTCATGCGCTCTTTCTTTAATTTCTCGCTCGGTGAGAAATTTTCCGGACTCATCAAAAAGTTTTAGACTCGGCAAAAGTGGAACGCCGACTTTTGCGACGGTTTCTTTGGCCCGAATTTTATTGCCCATTCTCTCAATCGCATCTGGGGATGGCCCAATGAAGGCAAGTCCCATCTCTTCACAAGCACGAGCAAATTCGGCGTTCTCCGACAAAAAGCCATAACCAGGATGAATGGCATCTGCTCCCGTCACTTCGGCCGCAGATAAAAGAGCATGCATATTCAAATAAGATTCTCTCGGCGCTGGAGGTCCGATACAAACAGACTCGTCG
>Ga0163144_10015654_pt1 | contig 15622 bp, 11 predicted proteins | sample OliLak19BULKMAT1_FD_123175 | JGI IMG/M metagenome (GOLD analysis project Ga0163144, IMG submission 123175) | Freshwater microbial mat bacterial communities from Lake Vanda, McMurdo Dry Valleys, Antarctica - Oligotrophic Lake LV.19.BULKMAT1 | ecosystem: Environmental > Aquatic > Freshwater >...
ATAAAGATGCCGATTCCTAAGGGAGGCGGTGTTTGCTAGCGCGGCGTTTAGTGGAGAGCGGCGTTCGTTTTGAATAGTTGATTGCGAGGGGTTGGGATTCGCCCGGCTACATTGGTAAGGCGATTGATCGGCCAGTGAGCGGGTTGCTGAAGGATTTGAAGCAGCGGGGAATGCTCGACGATACGTTGGTAGTTTGGGCGGGAGAGTTTGGGCGGAGCCTAAACAATGGGATACGGCGAGGGAGTCGGGGTTAGGGATCACAATGCGATGTCGATGTAGATGGCTGGAGGTGTGGGCCGTAAAGGTGGTGTATCGGCGACGGGATATTCACGTCACGATGCTGCATCGGTTGGATTTGGACGACGCGAAGTTGTTGTACTTGCATGCGGGCAGGGATGAGCAGTTGAGACAGGTCGGCGGGGAAGTGATTCAGGGAATGGTGGCTTGAAGGACAAAAAGAGGGCGATCCCTAAGGACCGCCCTCTTTGTTTGGTTGAGGTTTTCGTCAGTTTAGAAAACTAAGCGAAGGCCGAGCCGGATATTCCGGGGGGCTTGGTAGGCACCGGCACCTCCGGCCCTGTAGTCACCGCCGGGGAGCCCGTAGATCGGGTTATACGGGACCGAACCGCCGACAGTAATGTACTGCTTCGGATCATAGCCGCGGAAGAACTGCGCTACCGGGATGCTGACCGCGCCTGCACGATTGAACTGGGTGGTCCGGCTGATGACGGCCGCCTGGTTAAACAAGTTGACGATGTTGACCTCAAAACGAGCAGTGAACTTCTCGTTGATTTTGAAGCCATGATTGTAGCTCAAGTCGGATTGGACGTAAGCGGGGGTCCGCCCCAGGTCGCCACGGCCATAAGGGAAGGTAGGGGCCGACAAGTAGATGATCGAGGTGGAGTCGGGGGTACCGCTCCAAGCATTCTGGGTGAAACCGAAGGTGCCGGTGCCGAGTTTGCCCATCTTCTGGTCAAAGCTGGCGTACAGCTTTACGGTGTGCGGACGATCCGTGGCGAGGCGGCCGAGGACGTTCTTCTGGCTACCCGTATTGTCGAAGTAGTAATAGGGAAGATCGAACGCGCGGCTGACACCCGGATCTGAGCGTCCGGATTCGTCCGAATTGGCAGCGCCAGAGTAGTTGCCGTAGAGCCGGCTCCATGTGTAGCTTGCCATGCCGTTGATCTTGTTAAAGTAGCGACCGTCTAGCCGGAACTCGACCGCGTCATACTGCCGAACCGCTTTGGGGACGAGGAACGATCCGTTGGGCGTTTTGCCGTCGTAGATCTTGAGTGGATCAAGACGAGTGAGTCCAAAACCGGGGTTACCGATTACGTACTGTTCATCCTCATCCTTGTCGAGAACGCCGATGTCTTCGATAGCTTTCAGCAGGTCCTTCCGCACGTAACGGGTGGTGAAGACCAAGCGGTCATTGATCGCGCGGGACAGCGTACCGCTGAATTCGCGGGACGTGTACGGCTTGATAGACGGATCTATCCCTTCTATATCGCCAGCCGCATTGATGGGGAGAGTGCGATTGTCGTACTGGGTGATTTTCGTGCCGCCGGCGCCAGGGTTGGCAAAGCCAAGGGCACGGACATCCGGGTTATCTAGCCGGTAGGCATGGGAAACCCAATAGTCGGATCCAAACGATCCGCGGGCTAGTTCGTACTTCAAGACGTCGTAGAAGATGCCGAAGCTTCCGGCGAGCTTCCATTTGCCGTCCCCCCTAACGTCCCAAGCCCCGCCGATGCGAGGAGCGATCTTGCTGCCCCAACCGAAACGAACGGGGTCGGCAACCTTCTTGCCATTTACTTCCTTCTTGTAAGGAGGCAGGAACTCGTTCTCGAAACGGACGCCGATGTTGAGCGTGACATTCCGATGGACGCGCCACTGATCCTGCAGGTAGAAACCCTGGTTGTAGCTGTTAACGTCGCCGAGGTTGCGGACGCCATCCTGCCAGATGTAGTAGCCGTAAGCACCGGTGACGCCCTGGGTCGAACCGCGGGAAAAGGAGTCGCCCCAGAAAACCTGAAACGATCCGTTGGTGAAGTTAGTGCTGACATCGTTGGAGACACGAGCGCGGCTGTAGCCAAATTTGAAAATGTGCTGCTGGCCAGCAACGCTAGCAATGTAGCTTGAGTCAAGATAGAGGTTCTGACGGGTGGTGATATCTTTCACGACGCCAAGCGTGGTCGTTACGTTCCGATAGCCGTTTGAGCCCGCGAAGGCCGCAGGCACCGGTGTCTTGGACTGCGAGGACGCGGTTTGATACTGGAGAAACGGTTGCCCGGAAAGTCCGTAGTTGCCCGCTTTGTCATTCTGATACTTATAGCCCCACCGCGCGGTCGCCAGCCATCGGCTAGTGATGGAATAGGTGCCACCGACAGTCACCGTCTGCGACGGTTGGTATCCGCCCTGGATCGAAAGGTCGTTGCTCGGAGCCGCTACGCGGGCATCGGGATTTGGGAGCACCCCAGTCTGTTTGAAAGGGGACCAGGTCCAGGAAGAGTTCACCTGAAGCTTAGCGAACGGATTATAGTCGACGCGCGTAAAGCCATAATGAGTCTTATCCGTCCGTTCAAAATCCCGCGTGCCGCTGGCATACTTTACCGTGCGGGTCGTGTGGAACAGTTCCGGGGAGTACCCCGCGGTAAAGAACAGGCTGTTTTTCACGATCGGGCCGCTCAGTGTCAGGCCGGGGTAGCGGAAGGATTCATTGTCTTTCGGGCGAGCGAAAAAGTCAGAGGCGTTGGCGTTCAATGGAGAGCGTTGGTACCAGCCGCGAGGACGGGGGTTTAATTCGTCGTTAGTGAACTGGTAGAAGCCCACACCATGGAGGCTGTTGGAGCCGCCCTTGGTGGAAACGTTTATGACACCACCAGTTGCGCCGCCGAATTCAGCTTCGAAACCGCCAGACTTGATCTGGATTTCCTGGATAAATTCGAAAGGAATCGAGTTCTGTACGCGGAGAGAACCGCGGCGGATGTCCGAGACGTCGACACCGTCAACTAGGAAGGCGTTCTCTGAGCCAGAGGCGCCATCGATCTGGAAGCCGCCCACGCCGGCATTGCCGTTCTTGTTTTCACTGCGAACACCGGGCGCCATTCCGAGAAGCGAGTGAAAATTACGGCCTTTGGGGAGTGCGTCGAACGCAGCCGCGCTGATATTCGTAGAGGTCTTCGAAGAGGTCACGTCGAGTGATACCGCGGAGTCGCTCACTTCCACGACCTCGGAAACAGTTCCAACAGCCAACCTGGGGTTGAAGTCGAGTTGCGCTCCAAGCTTAAGGTCGATATTCCGTTGGACTAGCTTAGCGAAGCCAGTCTTGCTAACTGTGATGGTGTAGATGCCGATCGGAAGTCTCGGGAATAGGTACTTGCCCTCTGCGTTGGTTGCGACGTCCACGCCTTTTGGCAGGATGGCGCTTACGGCAGAGACGGTAGCTCCCGGAACGCCGGCACCCGTTGCATCGGTGACGATGCCAGTAATAAGACCGGTATTCTCCTGTGCTAAGCCGGTTGCCATGGAACCGATAAGCAGTGAGAGGCCGAGAAAAGTTCGCGCAGCAAAACTCATGCATTGGCCGCGCGTGCGACTAAAGTTTGAAATCATAAAGACCCTTTCCCTACACAATTGACTTGGACTAAAGGCTTCCCTTGTGAAGAAGCCCAGACGCACTCCTACGCAAGCGACTATGCTCGCCAGGTAGGTGGGAGACCGTTGGATTGCATAATGACGGCAATGTAATCCAAACGTAACGCCCGGTAGGCTGAGGCTACCACGAAAGGGAGGTGCTATGGTAAACGGCTGAGCCCGCGATCCCGCGCGATTTTTAGGCGAGCTGGAACTTCACGTTCGCAAGATGACCTTTAGCGAGTCGTCGTCCATTTGAAACGACGCGTCGAGCGAGATCCGTTCGTTCACGCCGTGTTCGAGAGCCTCAACGATCGCGGGATGTGGCCGGTCGAACTCGTTACCAGTGCGTTCACACGTAATCGCGACGATCCCGCCGGGCTTCACCATGCGAACCGCCTCCCGGAGCATACGCACCGGATCCGCAAAATGGTGCAAGGCCGCATAAGGTGGAAACGGAATCAACGGTCTCCTCGGCGAACGGAAGATGCAACGCGTCGCCACGGGCGAAGATTACATTACTGTAGCCGCGTTTTTCAAAGACAAAATTGGCCATCTGAATCGTCTGGGCACCACTATCAATAGTCACCGTCAAACGGCCGAGGTTTCACCTAGCCGGTGATGAGGAGCTGGCGGTCTCGAGGCCACGCCGGGCTCGCGCCAGCTTCGCCGCTTGTTCGACGTGCCGAATGCCGATCATGTTGTCCGCGTCATAGTCGGCGAGCAGGGGGGCCGCGGATGGGGTCGAGCACCTTGTACGGGCGTTTGACGGTCGACCGAACCGCGATGGGGAAGCGCTTAGACGCGACAACATAACGACCGTCCGTGTCGAAACGAAGTCGGGCAGCGCCGGTTCAGGGTCAATTCAAGTGAACGGAGCCAGCGCGCTCGAAAACGTTTTCGTCCTTGATGGAGTAGACGCCACAGATTTGAACCAGGGCCAGCTTCGCTCCGCGAATGCGATTCCATGTGAGTTCATCGGCGAAATCCAGATCGAGACCGGTGGCTATGAAGCCGAGTTTGGCGGTGCTTTGGGTGGAGTGATCAACGTCCGTTCCGAGGGCGGAAGCAATACGTTCCACGGGGAAATCAATACTCAATTCACGAGCAACCTGTTGAATTCTCGGCCTCGTGGCTTCTGGCAGGCTTCTCCGGCCAGCGCCTCGGCGGCCGATTTCTTCGCGCCTAAAGAAGATAAGTACCGGACCGTGTATCCAGGCTTCAATCAGGGTGGGGCGCTCATCGAGAATCGCCTCTTTTTCTTCCAGGGCATTCAGGCGACGTTCACCCGCCGCGAGCGGAACATTGCTTACGCCGCTCCCACGGGTGCGCGCCGAAACTCGACGGAGACGATTGAGCATTTCACGGTTTCCCGGCTCGATTGGGCTGCCACGAAGAAGCTGAATGTCAGCTCCTCCGACTTCTGGTCTCCTACCCGGGTCAGCTTCGCGGCCCATCTACAACCTGGCGATTGCTTACCAGAATCCGCGCGAAATCCGTTTCGGAATTCGCCTGATTTTCTAGAAGTTGCGGTGACTTAACGAGGGGGCGCTGCTTCGGCAGCGCCCCTTTTTTCGTGCTGTGCTCGCTAGTCCGGCGTGGTCCACTTTGATGGAACGGAGATTCAACCTTTATTAGATGGCCTTGAGATGCCGGGAGATCCAGTCGTAGGCGGCGAAGCGCACCGGATCGGGGAAATCGTGTTCACAATCCGGGTGTTCTATGCGAAGCCGGTTCTCAGTCCCGTACAGCCGGAAAATCGGCAACGCCGCGTCCCGGATGCGGTCCACGCTCGCGTAGCGAAAGTTGGCATCCCTTAACGGGGCGTTCACAAAAACGGCGCGGGGAGCCAGGGCGGCGACCAGTTCGTAGAAATCAAACGGCACGCTCTGGGGCGAATTCAAGTACTGCGCCATCCGCATCATGTAACGATCTTGCACCCAGCCCTTGATGTTGCCGCCGTAATAATCCAGGAATGAATCGAAGCCGCAACTCGACACCACGACACGGATTCGTTCGTCGTGTACCGCCGTGTAAATGGCGTTATGCCCGCCGAGGGAATGGCCGATCGCCGCATATCCCTCTTTACGAACCTCGGGCATGGCGTCGAGGAGATCGAGCGCCCGCAGGTTATCCCAAATAGCTTTCATCGTGCCGCTGGCATAGCCGAGTTGCTGCAGGTTCGGCTGATAGTCGGCCAACTGGACGTAACTGGGCGAGATCGTGATGAAGCCGCGCTCGGCCAGCTCAGAGGCGTATTGCCGATTCGGCCGGCCCCCGAGCCCGACGACGACTTTGTACCCGTCGACGTTGTCGGTGGGGTGGAGGCAGAGTACTCCCGAGGCCTTACGGCCCGCCAGGGCGGTCTTCGGGATACAGAGGAAAGCGGTGGTGCGAGAGTTTGGCTCGGCGGAGTATTCAATCGCCCGGCGGAGGTAAGTGCCCATGTCGGTCTCGTTCTGAATCTTCCCGTCTAACGGACAGCGCTTTTCCTGGGACGGCAGTGGACCGGTGATTTGGTGCATCCCGTCGAGCGCCTCCCGACGGCGGCTCTCCCACTGCCGGGGGCTCCGGGCGATTCGGATCTTCCCTTGGTCGTGATATTCGAGGAGATTGGTTCGGCTGAGCCCGCGAAGTGGCGGTACGGCGGACGGGGTCTGCGCGCTGGCCAGCAGAGGAAGCCCCGCGAGAAGAAATCGGCGATTGACCCCCAAAGCTGCCTGGATTCGTGTTGATTCGTTCATCGCTGCTCCTTGTCGATTGTGACACGCCCCCAAAAAGCCTTCCATTGTTCTATATTTCTGCTAAGATCGAAATAGTCGAGGTCCGAGCTCATGAATGAATCCACTGTTCCGATGAAAGAGACGATCCAGCAGAAGTACGGCGAGGCGGCCCGAAGAGTCAGCTGTGGCGGAGGCGGATGCTGCAGCGCATCCGGTGCCTTCGGCGATGTCGACCCGATTACGAAGGATCTGTACAGCGCCGATCAATCCTCGACTCTGCCGGAGGAGGCGGTGCTGGCTTCGCTGGGGTGTGGCAACCCGACCGCCCTCGCCGATCTGAAGCCGGGCGAGACGGTGCTCGATCTGGGTTCAGGCGGAGGGATCGATGTCTTGTTGTCGGCCAAGCGGGTTGGTCCGTTGGGTAGGGCTTACGGCCTCGACATGACGGACGATATGCTCGCGCTGGCCCGTGAGAATCAACAGAGAGCCGGGGCGACGAACGTCGAGTTTTTGAAGGGGGACATCGAGCAGATTCCTTTGCCGGATGCGTCGGTGGATGTCATCATTTCGAACTGTGTGATTAACCTATCGGCGGACAAAGATCGGGTGTTCGAGGAAGCGTACCGCGTCCTCAAGCCGGGTGGTCGCTTGGCGGTTTCTGACGTCGTCGTGCGTGGTGAAGTACCGGTCGAGGTACGGCGGAACGTCGAACTTTGGATTGGTTGCGTCGCCGGGGCGCTGGAAGAGGGAGAGTACGCGTTGAAGCTTGCCAAGGCCGGGTTCCAGGGCATCGATTTTGAGGCGACCCGCATTTATCAAGCGGCTGACGCCAAGGCCTTTCTGCAATGCAGCGGTCTGGATCCGGAAACGATCGGCCCGGCCATTGACGGTAAGTTTGCCAGTATGTTCGTGCGGGCTCGGAAGCCGGTTACCGGACAGACGATCGTCGATGTTTTCGATCCGGCGATGTGTTGTTCCACCGGCGTCTGTGGCCCGGCGCCGGACCCGTTTCTGCCGCGCTTTGCCGCCGACCTGGAATGGCTGGCGACGCAAGGGGTGGTGGTTCGCCGCCATAATCTCTCGCAAGAACCGGGAGCCTTTGCGGAAAACGCAATCGTCAGGGCGGCGTTGACCACAGACGGGACCGGCTGTTTGCCGATGATCCTCGTCAATGGCGAGGCGGTGAGTCAGGGGAAATACCCGGTGCGGTACACGCTCGCCCGCTGGGCCGGCGTAGCCGCGGCAAAGCCTGGGTTGGAGCTGCCGTTGCTGAGTAATCAGGCGGCTGGTTCCGGTTGTTGCTCGTGAGCGGGGCTGAATTAGTTAGTAAACATCCGACCCGGGTGTTATTGTTCACGGGGAAAGGGGGCGTCGGCAAGACGACCCTTGCTTGTGCCACGGCCGTCGCGCTCGCTGATCGAGGTAAGAAAGTGCTGCTGGTTAGTACGGATCCAGCTTCGAACCTCGACGAAGTCCTCGAGACCGATTTAGGTGAATCCGACCAGGCGGTTCCGATTCGAAACGTCGCCAATTTGGAGGCTCTGAACATTGACCCGGAGGCCGCGGCGCGTGCTTACCGTGAGCGCATCGTTGGTCCTTATCGAGGAATCCTGCCGCCAGCCGCTTTGACGAGCATGGAAGAGCAGCTTTCCGGGGCTTGTACGGTGGAGATCGCCGCCTTTGACGAATTCACGAGGTTACTCGCCGATCCAGCGGCGTCGGCGCGTTTCGATCACGTGATCTTCGACACCGCCCCGACGGGCCATACCTTGCGGCTGCTGAAGCTTCCGGCCGCCTGGAGTGAGTTCATCGCCACTAACTCCCCGGGCACTTCCTGCCTGGGGCCGCTGGCTGGCTTGCAGGCCCAACAGTCGATGTACGCCGCCAGCGTGGCGACCTTACTCGACCCGGCGGTGACGACGGTAATTCTCGTCAGCCGCCCGGATACGGCGGCGTTAGCCGAGGCCGAGCGAACTCGCCGGGAATTGAGCGAGGCCGGCATTGCCAACATTACCCTGGCCCTGAACGCAATGTTTCGCGCCAGTTCGCTGGAGGATGAGATCGCGGTGGCGCTGGAAGCGCGGGGCCGGAAGGCGCTGGATAAGATGCCGACTGCTCTCCGTCAACTGGCCTGTTTGGAGGTATCCACGCTCTCGTTTGCGCCGATTGGCGCGGAAAATCTACGCCGCGTCACCCGTCCGGTATTTGCCGCTCCTCCAGCCGTTTCTAGCCAATCGTTTGACCGGTTGTCATTGCTTTCGCTTGGCTCGTTGATCGATGCGCTTGAATTGTCCGGCCATGGGGTGATCCTTACGATGGGCAAGGGCGGCGTGGGCAAGACGACCATTGCGGCTGCGGTGGCGGTCGGACTGGCTGGCCGGGGGCACCGGGTACATCTCAGCACTACCGATCCGGCGGCGCACATCGCGGCGGCCGTGCAGGAGAACGTCCCGGGCCTGACGCTTAGCCGGATTAATCCTCAGGAAGAGACACGGAAGTACGCGCAGGAAGTGATCGCTCGCTCCGCCGGTGACTTGGATGCGAAGGGGTTGGCGCTGCTCGAAGAGAATCTCCGTTCGCCCTGCACGGAGGAGATTGCGGTGTTTCGCGCCTTCGCCGAGGAGGTCGCCGGGGGAGAGAACGGATTCGTGATTCTCGACACGGCCCCTACCGGCCACACGTTGCTTTTGCTGGATGCGGCGGAGGCCTATCATCGCGAGATCTCCCGCAACTCAGCCAACGTGCCGGATGCCGTCCGGCTGTTACTGCCGCGCTTGCGCGACCGCAATTTCACGAAAGTGTTGCTGGTGGCCTTGCCCGAAGCCACGCCGGTGCATGAAGCCGCCCGGCTGCAGGAAGACCTGCGTCGCGCCGGCATTGAGCCTTATGGCTGGGTGATCAATCAAAGTTTTCTGCTGGCCGGATCGCAGGATCCGGTGTTGGCAGCGCGCGCCGAACGCGAGAAGACCTATATGCGGGAGGTTCGGGAGCGGTACGCCGAACGGGTGGCGGTGGTGCCCTGGATGGCACATGAGCCGATCGGGCCCGAGGCGTTGACGGAATTGGCCAGCAGAAACCGGACTATGCCCACTGCAGAACAAGGTTGACGGCATTGGTGATCGCCAGCCAATGCTGCTTTTCCGTATCGAGTTGGCTCTGCCCGGCGGTCGTGATCTCGTAAAAGCGCGCGCGGCGGCCGAGTTCCGATGTTCCCCAGGCGGCCGAAATCCAGCCGTCCTGCTCCATTCGATGAAGCGCCGGGTACAACGAGCCTTCTTCGATTTTTAGGTGATCCTGAGATGCGGTGAAGATCAGAGTTGCAATGGCGTAGCCGTGGAGGGAACCGCGAATGGAGAGCGCCTGGAGAACGAGAAGATTCAAGGTGCCTTGGAGAACGCTGGATTGTTTGCTAGCCATACCTAGCTAACTAGGTATCACGAAACAGGTTCGGAAGGCAAGCCCGAATGAATGAGGGAGCCGGGTTTTTGCGCGGCGAGGACGGCGGCTTCGGTGTCGAGCCAAGTGGACCATCGTGCTTCGACGATTTCTTTATTAGCGATTTTGTGGGCCAATTTCAGGAAAATTTTGAAGTGGCCGAGTTCGGAGGAGAACAGGGCGAGGTAGAACCTGGCGAGTTCGGGTTCGTTTTCGGCGGCGGCTTCGGCGAGGACGGCGAAGCGTTCGCAGGAGCGGGCTTCGATGAGGGCGGAGACGAAGAGGCGGTCGAGGAGTTCGTCGGAGCCGCCGTTGCGGACGTGGGCGCGGAGGTCGCGGGGGTAAGCGGCTTTGTGAGAACGGACGAGGCGGCCGCCTCGTTTGATGAGCACGCGGGTGACTTGGGCGAGGTGAGCGGCTTCGTCGCGGGCCACGCTGGTCATCGCTTCCACCCAGCCGGGGAGCCAAACGTTGGGCCAGCGGGTCATCAGGTCCATGGCGTTGTGGGCGGCCTTCATTTCGAGAAAAGCATGGTCGTTGAGCAGCGCGATGGGGTCGGCGAGGGCGGCGTGGCCCCAGGCTAGGGGGGTGCGAGAGCGGAGGGGAAGGGAATTGAGCTTTTCGTTCACGAACCTCCAGGGTAACGCAGAGAATTCGGGCCAGCTAGGGGAATTGCCGGAGAGCAATAAAGGACGATCAATGTTACGGTGGGAATAGATGATGTTCCTGCGGCTGGTATTACTCGCAATGGGCGTGCTGGGAATGCTGTGGGGGCAGGACCGGGCAGCGCAGTTGCGAGCGTGGAATCAGCGGTCTGGCGTGGCGACGATGGTGGAGTTGGAAGCGCGGGCGAATGTTTTGCGGGAGTGGATGCGGGAGGACCCGGCGGCGGCGATGACCGGGGCGATGGGCCGTGACGCGGCGGAGCGTCTGCGACGACTGCGGCCGGAAGCGGCGGGCCTGATTGAAGAGTGGGGAGAGTGGGAGGACGAGGCCGAGCGGACGGTTTGGGACGATTTTGAGAACGGGAATAGCAGAGAGATTCTGCGGGTAGGGCGGCACGAGGTCCATCTTGTTGAGCCGGGTTTGAGTGTGCGTTGTGGCGACCGGATGCGGATCCGCGGAATGCGAGTGGGGGAAGAGATCGCGGCGAGTCTAGTGGAATTGAGGGCAGGCCCGCGGGGGGCATCGTTGTGTTCGACGGTGGGGGTCCAAAGGGTGGCGATCATCTTATTAAACTTCCCGGGGCAGGCGCTGCCTAGCAACGTGAATGCGGCGAGTTTGCGTGGGGCGCTATTGGGGGCGACCAATTCGGTGGACGGGCATTGGCGGGAGGCTTCCTATGGCCTGACGTCGGCGGCCGGGGACGTGTTGGGGCCGTTCACGCTGGGGCAGAGCTACACGTGCGGCCAGACGGATCTGATCCGGACGGCCGGGATCGCGGCGGCGGATCCGAGTGTTGACCTGACGCAGTATACGCGGCTGGTCTTTGTTTTTCCGGGCAATTGCGGCGGACTGGGGACGATTGGATGCCGGAACAATACGTCGCCGACGCGGGGCAGTTTTACGGCTTCGGTTGCTTGGCTGGGGCAGGATTTTGCTGGGAACGCGGGTTTAGCGGCGTGCGCCATAGTGCACGAGATAGGGCATGGCATGGGGCTCAGCCACGCCAGTAGTTTGGCTTATGGGGCGGAGGTTTTGGGGGGGTTGAACGCGAGTGGGACCCACGATGAGTATGGGGATCGCTACTCGCTGATGGGCCTGTGCTATAGCACCGGCAGTGGCTATCTGATGGGGCATTTCGCCGCGCCGCAGAAGCAAAGCCTGGGGTGGTTCGCCGCGACGAACCTGCAGCAGGTGGAGACTGGGGGTACGTTCACGCTGGTGCCCTATGAGCAGACGACGGCGGGGTTGCAGGCGCTACGGATTCGGCGGGGCAACGGTAACAATCGCTGGTTGTGGCTCGAATACCGGCAGCCGATTGGCTACGATGCGACGTTGAGCACGTTTTCGACCCAGTTTGACGATGGGGCGTTGGGGCATTATGAGAATCCGGCGGAGGCGGTTTATGCTTCTTACTCGCGCCTGATCAACTTTCGGGCGGCGAGTAACTCCAGTAACTTTGCGCAGCCGGCGTTGGCGGCGGGGCAGAGTTGGGCGGATCCTTACTCCGAGTTATCGCTGCAAGTGCTTTCGGCCTCCGCGGCGGGCATGTCGGTGCGGGTAAATTACGATGCGCCCTGCGCCGTGCCGGGTCCGGCGAACCCGACGGTGGGCTCGGCGGCCGGGTCGGCGACGGTGACGGTGACGGCGGCGGCGGGGTGCAGTTGGGCGGTGCTCAGCAACGATAGCTGGCTGACGGTGACGAGCGCGGCGGCTGGTTCGGGCAATGGAACGGTGAATTTTACTTACGCCGCGAATGTGGCAGTTACGGCGCGAACGGGAACCATTTCGATCGGCCGGCAGGCCTACAACGTGATTCAGTTGAGCACGAACAGCGCGCCGACGGCGACCGGGGTGATCCCGGCGGCGGGGTCGGCGGTGCCCAGCACGAACGTGTTGTTTGATGCCGTGTTTACGGATCTGGACGGGGCGAACACGCTGGGCAATTTGAACGTGTGGTTTACGGCCGGCGCGGGGCAAACGGACGCCTGCCGGGTGGAGTATCGCCGGGGTGCGAACGAACTTCGTCTCTACGGGGATACTAACTCCGGTTGGCAGTTTTCGACGCCGGGATTCAACACGACGATGAGTAACACCCAGTGCCAAGTCAACGTAGGATCGACCTCGGCAATTCTGTCGGGAACGACGTTGACGCTCCGCCTGAGCGTGCGCTTCCAGCCGGCGTTTGTGGGGCTGCGGAATATTTATGGTTCAGCCACCGACACCCCGGGATCGGCGAGTGCGACGACGCTGCTGGGCACGGTGACGATCGGCACGATCAACGTGACTCCCACCGTTGGCGTCCTCAGCCCGGCAGGCGGAACCGGGTCCACCGCCACGTTTACGATCCCTTTTGCGGATGGCAACGGAGCGGCGGATTTGAATGTTCTCAACGTGTTGATCCATAACGCTTTGGATGGACGTAACTCTTGTTATTTCGCCTACGTCCGGCCGGCGAATACGCTCTATCTGATGAACGACGCCGGGACGGATCTGCTGCCCGGCTTAGTCTTGAACGGGAGCGGGTCGACAGGGAATGCGCAGTGTTCGGCGACGGGAGCGGGATCGAGCGCGACGGTTTCCGGCACCACGCTTACGCTGGCCTTGCGGGTGACGTTCCCGATCGCGTTCGGGGGAAACCGGATTGTGTACGCCGCTGGACGAGACGCCGGCAGCGCCAACAGCGGGTGGCAGGCGGTGGGCGTATGGAACGTACCCGGGGCGCCGGCGACCTCTCCGGCGGTGACGGCCACGACGCCGATGGCGGTGAACGCGACGAGCGCAACCCTGACGGCAGTATTCAGCGATAGTCAAGGGTTCGCGGATTTGAATGTGCTGAACGTGCTGATTAACAACGCCCTCGACGGGCGGAACGCTTGTTACCTGGCCTACGCGCGGCCGGCGAATACGATCTACTTGGTGACTGACGCGGGAGACGGACTTTTGCCGGGAGTGGTGCCGGGGGGAACGGGCCTGGCGGCGAACAGTCAGTGCTCGGTGTTGGCGACTGGATCGTCTGTAACTGTGGCGGGGAACCTACTTACGCTCAACTTGAATCTTTCGATGAGTACTCCCAGTTTTCGGGGTTCCCGGATTGTCTATACGGCGGCGCGGGATATAGCCGGAAATAACTCGGGCTGGCAGGCGACGGCGACGTGGAACGTGCCTTGAAGAGTTAGTATGAAAGGATGAGACTGATTCCGGCCGCGTTGTTTTTGGTCACCAGCCTGAGCGCCGAAGTCAATCCACTCGCCGCGAAGGAGATTTCCGACGGTTGGTTGACTCTGTTCGATGGCGAAACGCTGTTCGGCTGGACGGTGGAGGGCGGCGCAAAGTGGCGGGTGGCGAACGGGACGATTGTGGCCGATGCGGGCGAATACGGTTGGCTTCGAACGAACACGCAGTTCGGGGACTACGTTCTGAAGCTGGAGTTTCAGACGGCGGCCGACGGCAACAGCGGGGTGTTTTTGCGTTCGGCCAAAGGCAAAGATCCGCACGTGACCGGCTACGAGCTACAGATCTACGATGGCCACGAGAAGTTCCCGACGGGCTCGATTCTCAATGCGGCGCGGACGGAAAAGAAGGTCCGGATTCACCCAGAGAAGTGGCAGAGCTACGAAGTGTTCCACTTAGGCAAACGGTGTCTCGTGAAGTTAGACGGCAAGAAAGTATTGGACTTGACCGATGGGAAATCGATGACCGGCTTTATCGGCCTGCAATTTAACCCGAAAAAGCCGGTGGCTTTTCGGAATATCAAAGTGAAGCCGCTCGGCTTGGCTCCGATTTTCAACGAGAAGAATCTGAATGGCTGGCAGGAGGTGAAACCGCCGAAGCCCGCGGCGAAGCCTCCGGTTTGGAGTGTGAAGAAAGGGCACCTGCACGTCGAGCAGGGCCCAGGGCAGTTGGAGACGAAGGGGCTATACGACGATTTTGTGTTGCAGTTAGACGTGCGGGCGAATTCCAGCCAACCGAACTTTCATCCGAACAGCGGGGTGTTTCTCCGCGGCACCGTCGGGGGTTATTGGACCGGATACGAGATTCAAATCCGGAACGAGTTCCAGGACGGAGACCGAGCTAAGCCAGTGGATATCGGGACTGGAGGGTTGTATTTTCACCAGCCGGCGCGGCGCGTGGTCGCTAGCGATAACCAGTTCTACACGAAGACGATCATTGCCCAGGGGCGACACTTAGCGACCTGGATTAACGGCTATCCGGTGGCCGATTGGGAGGATCCCCACCCGGAGGGGACGAGCCCGCGGAACAAGCAGGCCCTGTTGAAAGCGGGGCCGATCGCTTTACAGGCGCACGACCCGAAGACGAACCTGGACTTTACGAACATCCGCATCCGTTCGTTGGCGCGTTAGCCCTTCAGCTTGAGGATCGCCTCGGTGAGCGCCGGAACCACTTCAAAGAGATCACCAACGATGCCATAATCGGCTACTTCGAAAATAGGGGCGTTGGGATCTTTATTGATCGCGATGATGGATTTTGACCCTTTCATCCCGACCAAATGCTGAATGGCGCCAGAGATGCCGACGGCGAGATAGACCTTCGGCGCAACCGTCTGGCCCGAGCTGCCGACTTGGCGTTCCATGGGGAGCCAGCCGTTGTCGCAGATGGGGCGGGAGGCGGCCAGTTCGGCCCCCAGGGCAGCGGCGAGCTCTTCGACCAGGATGAGATTTTCTTTGTCTTGGATGCCTCGACCAACCGAGACGATAATCTCGGCGGCGGTGAGATCGACGGCGCGGGACGACTCGCGGAAGGGGGCTTCCGCAACCGCGCGCACGACCCCGGGGTTAGCCATGAAGGGTTCGACGGCGGGCGCGCCAGCCGGAACTGCTTCGGCCCGATAGGCCCCGGCTTGAATCGACAGGAAGCGCGGCCCGGAGCCGGTAAACCGATAGTCCGAGTTCAACTTGCCTTGAAAATGCTGGCGGACGGCGGTGCCATCGGCCTGGAGTTTGACCACGTCGCTGACCAGGATGCCGCCGAGGCGGGTCGCCAGTTTCGGGGCGAAGTCGCGGACTTGGTAGGTGTGCGGAAAAAGGACGTAGGTTGGCTGAACGTGGGCGATTAACTGGGCCAAGACGGCGGTGTAACCGTCGGCGGAGTAATCGATCGCTGGAAGAGTATATAGGCGATCGATGCCCTTGGCGGCGGCTTCG
>Ga0163144_10015655_pt1 | contig 15620 bp, 12 predicted proteins | sample OliLak19BULKMAT1_FD_123175 | JGI IMG/M metagenome (GOLD analysis project Ga0163144, IMG submission 123175) | Freshwater microbial mat bacterial communities from Lake Vanda, McMurdo Dry Valleys, Antarctica - Oligotrophic Lake LV.19.BULKMAT1 | ecosystem: Environmental > Aquatic > Freshwater >...
CGACCTTGTTGAAGGGGGTAGTCTCGGCCATCACGATGGTCGCCGGGATACCCAGGCGGCGGGCATGGTAGGCCACGCCCTGCGCGTGGTTGCCGGCCGAGGCAGCGATGACGCCGCGGCGTTTCTCGTCGGCCGTCAGCTTGGACAGCTTGTTGAGCGCGCCGCGCTCCTTGAACGCCGCCGTATACTGGCGGTTCTCGAACTTGATCCAGACTTCCGCGCCGGTAATAGCCGACAGGGTGCGCGACAGCGCCAGTTCGGTGCGCTCGATGTTTCCTTCGAGGACTTTGGCGGCCGCCTGCACATCGGCAAGCGTCACAAGCGGGTCTGGCGGCAAGGTATCTGGCATGGGCTGGGTCCGGCTGAAGCGGGCGAACCCTATGCGGGGAGGGGGGCGAAGACAAGGCGGAGCGGGCCTCTGCCTCCGGCGTTTCTGTTTGCAAGTGGGGGGTGCGGCTCTGTTTACCTTGAAGCCTGGACGCGACGCGGTAATCTGACCTTCTCGCGCGCAAGGGATATCCGCAATGAGATCAGTCCAACTCCTCTCCGGCGCAATGCTCGGCGCGCTGCTTTTGTCCGGATGTGCCGGCACGGCGCCAAACGGACAGCCCGAACCGGGTATGCCCGGCGCGCTTGAATTCATAAGCCCCGTACCGGAGCCCATTCGCGTCGGTTATGCCGGCGAGGACCCGGCCGACGTTGCGCGTTACCTTCTGGCATCAGGGGCGCAGGGCGCCGCCCTGTCGCCGGATGGCGAAACCCTGGCGATCCGCTGGTCCATCACCGGCGCGCCACAACTCTGGACGCTTCCTGCCTTGGGCGGCCAGCCTCAGCAGCGCACCTTCGGGAATGGGATAACGTTTTTCGCCTGGTCCCCGGACGGCCGGAGCCTGCTTTACGGCGCCGACAATGACGGCAACGAGCAAGAGTCCTACTACGCCCTAAGTCTCGCTGAGATGAGTGAGCGACGGGTTCTGCGATCGGTGGAGGGGGGATTTCGCCAGTTCGGGGACTTTACCGCCGATGGCGGCCAGATCGCCTATTCCTCGACAGAGCGCAACGGATTGGATTTCGACATCTATCTGGCCAGCTTCGCCACAGGAGCGAGCCGCCTTGTTTACGAGGGCAAGTACGCGTTCCAGGTTCAGGCCGTCTCGCCCGACGGCGCCCGGCTTCTTTTGTCTGAAGCGGTCGGCGAAGATTCTGACAATCTCTACCTGCTCGACGCGGCGTCCGGCGAACGGACGACCGTTTCCATGCCGGAGCCACGCGCAAATCATACCGGCGGCGGAATCGCCTGGAGCGCAGACGGGCTCAGTATCTATCTTTCCACTAACAAGGACCGCGAGTTTGCGGCGCTTGTCCGATACGATCTTGCAACAGGCACTTTCACGGACCTGTTCTCCGTGGATGCGGACGTCGAGAACGTACGCCTTTGCGGTTCTGCAGGCAGCTTTCTCGTCTGGACCACAAACGAAAGCGGCGTGAGCCGCCTGCATGCCCGTTCGATGCCATCCGGCGAGATGATTCCGGCCCCGCAGCTTGATGAAGGCGTCTTCAGCCTGAATTGCACCGGCCAGAGCAACCGGCTCGCGATCGTCATCGATGGATATGACACTCCCGGCGATGTCATCGTTTGGGATCTCGGGACCAGGGCGGTAACGCGCGCGTTCGAATCCAACTTGGCCGGCCTCGCGAAGAACAGGTTGGTGAAGCCGCAGAGCGTTAAAATGATGGCGCGCGACGGCGTCGAGTTGCAGGGGCTGCTCTACTTGCCAGACGCCGGATCGAACGCCGGCGGCGGGTTGCCGCCCGTCGTGTTCGACGTGCATGGCGGGCCAACCGCGCAATCGCGCCCGTCCTTCGACGGCACCGCTCAGTATCTTGCCGATCGCGGCATCGCCGTGTTCCAGCCGAATGTCCGCGGCTCGACCGGGTTCGGTAGAACCTTTGTAACGCTGGATGACCGGGAAAAGCGCCTCGACAGCGTGCGCGACCTTATCGACATGCTCGGCGCCCTCAAAGCCGCTGGCCAGGTCGATACCAGCCGCGCCGCCGTGCTCGGCGGGTCCTATGGCGGCTACATGGTCAACGCGGTACTCGCAGAATATCCGGACGCTTTCAGGGCAGGCGTATCGCTGTACGGGGTCGCGGACTGGATTACGGCGCTGGAGGTTGCGTCACCCGCGCTGAAAGCGTCGGACCTGATCGAGTATGGCGACATCAACGATCCGGAATGGCGTACCTTTTACGCGGTCAATTCCCCGATCCGCAATGCAGACAAGATCCGTGTTCCGGTTCTCTATTCGCACGGGGCGATGGATCCGCGTATCGATATTGCCGAAACGGAAGTGATGGTCCGTGCACTGCGGGCCAACGGGATTGAGGCGCCCTTCATCCGGATTCCGGACGAAGGGCATGGGTGGCGCAAGCTTTCGAACCGCCTGTTCTATTTCCGGCGCCAGGCAGAATTCCTTGAGGCGCAACTCGCAAAGCAAGAGCCTTGAGGCCGCGCTGAGGGCAACCTAACCGGCCATCAGGCCGTCAGCGCCGGCCACGGCGTCATGCTCGGCAACCCAATGTCCGGGGCCGATGGCGACGAGCTTGGGCTGGTATTGCTCGGCTTCCGGGTCATCGATGACCCGCGATTTGAGGAAGCGCAGGGCGGCGCGGCTGTCCATCGGGCTCGGCAGGTCACCGGTCAGTTTCAGTTTTTCGCGGGCCCGTTCGCCTTTTGGGTCGGCGTTCGGCACAGCGGCAATCAGCGCCCTGGTATAGGGGTGGCGGGCATCGGTATAAATCGAGTCGCGGCCCGCGAGTTCGACCACCCGTCCAAGATAGAGCACCATCACGCGGTGGCTGATCTGGCGGACGACCGCGAGATCGTGGCTGATGAAGATCATTGCGAGGCCGAATTCCTTCTGGAGTTCGATCAGCAGGTCGACGACCTGTGCCTGCACCGACACGTCGAGGGCCGAGACCGCCTCGTCGCAGATCACCAGTTTCGGCTGCAGGATCATAGCGCGGGCAATGCCGACGCGCTGGTTCTGGCCGCCTGACAACTCGTGCGGGTAGCGGTTGATCAGGTTCGGGTCGAGGCCGACGCGGGGCAGTATCTCGCGGACCTTCGCTTCGCGCTGAAGCCTGCCGAGACCAGGCTCGTGAACCTGCAGGGGTTCGGCGATAGAGGCGCCGATCGTCATGCGCGGGTCGAGGCTGGCGAGGGGATCCTGGAAAACGATCTGCAGGTCATCGCGCAGGGCGTCCATCTCCCGGCGGGCGACTTTGGAGATGTCCTTGCCGAGCCAGGCGACGGTTCCGGCAGTCGGCGCAATGAGGCGCAACACGCCGCGCGCAAGGGTAGACTTGCCGCAGCCGGATTCGCCGACGACGCCGAGCGTTTCGCCGGGACGCAGGTCGAAGCTGACGCCGTTGACGGCCTTCAGGGGCTTGGTCCTGCCGAACAGGCCGCCCTTCACCTGGATCGGGAAGTGGACCTGCATGTTATCTACCTGCAATACCGGCGCTATGTCCGGGGCGGGGGCGGGCGAAAGAGCCGGGCGTCCCGGGGGGTCCGGCAGGTCGATGCGCGGCACGGCGGCAAGCAGCATCTTTGTGTAGGGATGTTGCGGCGCGTAGAAGATGTCGTCGACGCTGCCCTGCTCGACGATCTCGCCGTATCGCATCACGATCACCCGGTCGCACATTCGGGCAACGACGCCCATATTGTGGGTGATCAGGACGATCCCGGTGCCGGTCTCGCGCTTGAGTTCGTCCATCAGCTCCAGAACCTGTGCCTGGACGGTCACGTCCAGCGCGGTCGTGGGCTCGTCAGCGATCAGCAGTTTCGGCCCGCACAGCATGGCGATGGCGATCATCACGCGCTGGCGCATGCCGCCGGACAGCTCGTGCGGGAACTGGTCGAGGCGGCGGGCGGCTTCGGGGATGCGGACATGCTCGAGCCAGTCTACGCAGCGCTTGTTGGCCTCGTTGCCCTTCAGGCCTTTGTGCAGCGCCAGGATCTCGCGCATCTGGGCGCCGACTGTCATGTGCGGCGTCAGGCTGGTCAGCGGGTCCTGGAAGATCATCGACATCTCGGCGCCGCGGATCTTACGCAGCTCCGGCTTCGGGGCCGTCAGCATGTCGGTGCCGCTGAACAGGATCTGGCCGGTGGCGGCGCCGTTCTCGGCGAGCAGGCCCATAGCTGCGAGGGCCGACTGGCTCTTGCCGGAGCCGCTTTCGCCCACGATGCCAAGGCATTCGCCCGCCGATACCTGAAACGATATTCCCCTGACAGCGTTCACGATGCCATCAGCGGTGTCGAAATTTACGGCGAGGTCTTTTACGGTCAGGATCGTCATGTCCAACGGGTAGCGCCTTGAAACCGCCGCGCAAAGAGGTTGGGCGCAGAAAACAAGGACGCCGCGCCTCCCTTGGGTCAGGAGACGCGGCGTTTCTGCGGCTGGCTGCCGGCCAAGCCGGCAGGGCCTCAGTATTTGTAGCTGAGGCCGACGCCCACGACGAGCGGGTTGATGTCGACATCGGCGTTCACGACGGCGCCCAGGGCGGTCGTGAAGTCGACCTTCACATCGGTGTTGATCCAGATCTTCTTGATGTCGGCGTTGAGGGCGAAGCCGCCTTCCTTGCCGTCGAGATCATAGTCAAATCCTGCCTGCAGGGCCGGACCGAAGCTGGGGTCATAGTCGATGCCATTCGCGACCGGGCCTTCGTCCTCGTTGAAGAAGAACGTCGCATTCACCCCGGCTCCGACATAGGGCTTGAACTTGGTGCCGTTCTGGAAATGGTACTGGAGGGTCAGTGTCGGGGGCAGCAGCCAGACATCGCCGAGGTCGATGGTCGCATTCGTCAGCGCGCCCGGCACGGTCACGTTGACGGCACTGACGTCGTGCGGGGTCACCGCAAGGATCAGTTCGGCGGCAATGTTGTCGGTGAAGAAATAGGTGATGTCGAACTCGGGCACATACTGGTCGCCGATTTCGGCGCCGCCTGCGAGACTGGCGCCCCCAACCGACAATGCGGCGGATTCGTCGGGCAGCACGGCAAGGACGCGGGCGCGGATCATCCACGGGTTATCTTCGGCAGTGGCTGTACCTGCAAATCCGGTAAGGGCCGAGCCTGTCATAAGGGCGGCAAGAAGAAGCTTTTTCATCGCTTGAATCCCATCATTTTGGTGAGTGATAACTTTCGATAAACCTCTGGAAGTATTCAGGAAATTAGCCAGCTTGCCGCGCGTCGGCGGGCCGCGCGGCACAACCGCGCAAATAGGTATTCGTCCGTATTGAGACGAAATCCCGGGCGGCGCAGCTTAGGAGGGACGCCGACGAAACCGGCAGGGGGAATGCGTGCCAGCGGCAGGGTCGGCGCGCGCTGGCTGCAGACCCGGGCCCAGGCGCCTGACCCTGAGGAAAGGCTTGAACTTCCGGCCTCCAGTTGGGAACATGCGCCTTTCCCTGTTTCCGGCTGGAGTACGCCCGATGCCCGTCATGAATTTCCTCACCCAATGCGTTTTCGATGCCGGCGCGCTGAAACAGCTCGCCGCGCTCGCCAAAGGCAAGGGAATCACGCGTCCCTTCATCGTCACGGATGCTGGCATCAAGGCGTCCGGCATCCTGGCGAAGGTCGAGGATGCCCTCGGCGTCGCCCCGGCCGGCGTATTCGCAGAGACGACTTCCAACCCGACCGAGACGCAGACCAAGATTTCGGCGAAGCTCTATAAGGAATCCGGCGCGGACGGCATCATCGCTGTCGGCGGTGGCTCCTCGATGGACCATGCCAAGGCCATCGGCCTCCTGGCGTCGCACAGCGAGCCGCTCGAAACCTATGCCGCCATCATCGGCGGCGCCAAGAAGATCGGCAAGATCCCGCCGCTGATCGCCATTCCGACGACCGCAGGCACCGGCTCGGAAGTCTCTGTCGGCATGGTCATCATCATGGAGAACGGCCGCAAGGAAACCTTCGCCTCGCCGAACCTGATCCCTGTGGTTGCACTGTGCGATCCGGACCTGACGCTGGGGTTGCCGGCCGGCCTGACCGCTGCAACCGGCATGGACGCGCTGACGCATTGTATCGAAGCCGTTCTGACACCATCGATCAATCCGCCTGCGGAGGGTATCGGCTATGACGGCGCCCAGCGCGCCTTCGGGCAAGGCATGCTGGTGCGCGCCGTGAAGGATGGGTCCGACGCCGAAGCCCGATGGCACATGATGATGGCAAGCTATGAAGGCGCCCTCGCTTTTGTCAAAGGCCTCGGCGGCGTTCATGCGCTGAGCCACGCCGCCGGGCGGCTAGAGCAGAAGAAGCTGCATCACGGCACCCTGAACGCCGTGTTCCTGCCGCACATCCTGCGTTTCCACAGCGGCGCAGCCGATGAGAAGTATGCCCGCCTGCGGCAGGTCATGGGCCTCAAGCCCGGCGCTGACCTTGCGGACGCGATCCAGGACCTCAACAATGCAATCGGCATCCCGAAGAACCTCACGGTCATGGGTCTTGCGGCTTCTGATGCACCGGGGATCGTCGACTACGCCCTCAAGGACCTCGCACATTTCGGCAATCCGCGCCCGATGAGCGCGGACGATTATGCGAAGGTATACGAGACAGCGCTCAGCTAGGCCGGACGCCTCACTCGGCTTCTAGAGCCGGCAGGCCGAGGGCCTGCTCGATGTCTGCCCAGTTGACGACCTTGAAGTTCTGGTCCCGGCCAGACTTCGGGTTCCCGTCATCCTGGACCGTCAGTATGCCGCGCGGATAGCCGGGCAGGGCGCCAGAGAAGACATCGAGACCATCCGTATGCGTTACATTGTCGATACCGAGGCCGGCATTCTCGCCGATCGAGAAGCTGCCCATCGGTGTGTGGGGCGCCTTACGGTCATAGACCACAAAGCGGTCAGCGGCCTGGGCCGAGACCACGAGCCAGCCTGCACCCTCCTTGCCGCGCCAGAGAGACACGCCCTCGACATCCGCCGCAAGTCCGGACCCGCTGCCGACAGTGTCGATCTGCTCCGGCACGAGGGCCGTGTCGCGATAGGCCATTTTCCAGAGGCCATGGCCTTCTTCGCCGACGAAGAGCAGGCCCTGTGCCTCATCGAAGACGCAGCCTTCGAGCTGGGTGGCGAGCTTCACTGTCTTCAGCAATTCTCCGCCGAGTTCGTCCGGGCTCGCATATACTGACCAGAGCTCGACGGTTCCGTCCTTGTAGGTCACGCCGGCATAGTCGCGTCCGTCTTCGCGCCCCGAACAGATGCCGTAGGGTTCAAGCCGTCCGGTGGGCAGATCGCCGCGGTGTGAGACAGTGCCGGTCGCGCGCTCGATCAGGAACACCGAGATGGCGTTCACCTGGTCGTTGCTCGCCACCACCACGTCATGTGAACGATCCGCAGACTGACGAATATCAACGTTGTTGATGAGGCCGATCGGCAGGCGCGCGGCTTCGGTGCCATCGAGATTGTAGACGACCAGGCCTTCCTGCTTGTTGGTGCCTAGGATGAGCGACTTGGCAGCGTTCCCCGGATGCAGCCACACAGCCGGATCATCTGCCGCGTCGCCGCGCGTGCCGGCCGGAGCGGTTTCCATGGCGGAGGCAACGATGGCCTGGCCCTCGATCATCGGCGGCGGGGCCGACGCGCAGGCCGAAACGAGGGCAAAAGTGGCGGCGGCGGCGAAGAGCGAAGGGCGCAGCATGATCGGTTTCCTTGAGCCGGTGGGGTGTGAAACCGGCATTATCGCGGGCCTGTTACAAAAAAGCGACTGTCATAAAACTTGTATCAATCCGTCACCTGATTGCGAAGAACGAGTGGTAGCCGCCTCTCATTAACAACTGGGGTGATCCATGAAAACCAAACTTTCGCTGCTTGCCGGGGCAAGCTTCCTGTCCATGTGCCTTGGTGGCGCCTTGTCCGCAACTGCGCAGACGGCGCCAGCGCCCGCGACCGAAGAAGAAGATCCTATCCTTCGCGCGGAAACCATTGTTGTTCAGGGTGAAATCACCTACCGCAACCGGAGCGACGAAACCGTCCAGACCCTCGAATACGGCCAGGACTATTTCCAGCGCTTCGAGCCGCTCACGGCAGGCGATGCGCTGAAGCGCGTCCCCTCGGTCACCTTCCTGTCCGATGTGATCGAAAGCGACGGCGCCCGCCTTCGCGGCCTCGACCCGGGCTACACCCAGATCCTCATCAATGGCGAGAAGGTTCCGGGTTCGAACTCCGACCGTTCCTTCTTCCTGGACCGCATTCCGGCCGAACTGATCGACCGCGTCGAGATCGTCCGCTCCTCGTCGGCGCGCCGTTCGGGCGACGCCCTTGCGGGCACGCTGAACATCGTCCTGCGTGACGGATACGAGCTCGACGGCGGTTATGTCCGCGTTGGTGGGCTGGCGTTCGACGACGGCGAGTTCAAGGAAAGCCTCGGCGGCGTTTATGGCGGCGCGGCTGGCCCGGGCCGGCTTTTGCTCGGCGCAAACCTGCAGGGCCGTTACAACCCGAAACTGAAGTCTTCGCAGCGCTTCGGTGACAGCCCGGAGAATAACCCGACCTTCCGCGTCGATGACTTCGACAACCGCGAAGACCAGACCGACACGCGCGACGGCACGGACTATTCCTTCAACGCCGATTACAGCATCGACTCCGACGATGGCACCGATCTCAACTTCTCGGGCTTCTACGTCAAAACCGAGCGGACCGAAGACGAGCGCTCTTTCGAGTATGACGATCCAACCGCAATCACTGGCCCGGTGCGCCGCGCCGTGGCAGGCAACCTGCTGACCGACAACGCCAACGTCAAAAAGATCGACCAGGAGAGTTACTCCCTTCGTGCGGTCGTCGAGGAGGAATGGGCGGCTGGCGAAACAACTCTAAAGGTTGGTCTTGCGAACTTCGAAGAAAGCGAGTTCGAGACGGAAGACGAAATCGACTTTGACCGCTCAACGCCGCGTTACACGGGCGATCTTACGATTGTCGGTATCGTCGATGAAGAGTTCTTCGGCGAATTCGCACACGAAATCGAGACCGGTGACAACACCGAGTTTGAGTTCGGTCTGTTCTACCAGGTCAAGCAACGCGATACGGACATCCGCGAGCAGCGCAACCGGTTCAACGTGGCGGTTGCCCTCCGCAATACCTGGGATCAATTCTCGAACAACCCGGAAGTGGCCCGGATCGGCTGGACGAACCTTCAGCCGGTGGCAGGCGGCTTGAGCCAGATCGACGAAGAGCGCTTCGATGGTTTTGCCGTGGTCAATGGCGAAAGCGGCCCCCTCGCCTGGGAAGCCGGCCTGCGTTACGAGACCACGACAGTCGACATCACGGACTTCACCGCGGCTCCGGCTGATCGCACTACCAGCACCAACTTCTCGTTCCTCCTGCCCTCGGCGCACCTGAAGTATGATGTCACCGCTGCCGACCGGATTTCCGCCTCGATCGCGCGGACCGTCCGCCGGCCGAACTTCAACTTCATCTCGCCGGCGCTGCTGGAAGCCGAACTCGGCGACAATGACCTGCTTGGCAATCCGGACCTCGAGCCGGAGAGCGCCTGGGGCGCCGATGTCGGCTATGAACGCCGCCTCGGTTCGGCCGGCGTGTTCGGTGTCAACCTGTTCTACCGCGATGTTGAGGACCTCGTTGAGGTCGCAAACACCGGCGTCGTGGGTTCGGAAGGAGCCGGCACGTTCGTCCTGCAGCCTCAGAACACTGGAGATGGCAGCGTGTATGGCATCGAGTTTGATCTCTCGACGCCGCTGACCTTCGTTGGCCTTCCAAATACCGGCGCCTTCGCCAACTTCTCCTGGCTCGACAGCGATATCGACGACGTTTTCGGTTCGCGCCGCTTCAACGATCAATCCGAGTTCGTCTACAACTTCGGCGTGATCCACGACCTCGTCGAGCTGGACGCTGCCTTCGGCGCAACCTACCGCAAGCAGGGCGACGCTGTCGGCCGGGTGATCGGCGAAGAGATCACCACATCGTACGGCGCCGATCTCGAAGTCTTCATCGAGAAACGCCTCGGTGACAGCTTCACGATCCGGGCAGTCGGGTCGAACCTTCTGAACGGTACGAAGGACGAAGTGTTCAACAAGTTCACGACGATCCAGGACCAGGTCGATCGCAGCTTCGATGAATACGAACTCGAATCCGAAGAAGCGGGCCCCGTGTTCCAGCTCATCGCACGTTACGCCTTCTGATCCGCCCGTCTGCAGACAGATGATGGCGGGCCGCAGCAATATGCTGCGGCCCGTTTCATTCGGGGATCAGCTCCGTATCCGGGTCCAGGCCCCGAGCCGGGCGACATGGGCGCGCGGGGTTTCGCTGGTGAGGCGGCGCGCGGTGCGGAAGGCGCGGCCAAGCGCGCGGCGGCGGGCCTTGGCGATTGTTGCAAGCGCGGTTGCGGCATCGGGCTTGGCGAGCAGATGCACCGGCACGTCAAGCACGGCCGCCTCCAGCAGGCCGAGGTCGCGCCAGTCCCCGAGATCATCGCAAAGCCGCCCGGCCGCCGCCGCATAACCGTCCATCACTTCCGGAAACGCGCCGCGCAGGAGCAGCGTCTGGTACCAGTGATCCTTGGCGCGCTTGCGAAACTCATGGACCGGGTCTTCGTCCCTGGCGTGCCGGGCAGCGTCTATCGATTTCCGGAACCGGCGATAGCTGCGCTCCAGTCCCGGCGCGAGCGCAGGCCAGCCCGACTGTGTCAATGTCCAGGATTGCGCGCGTCCGGCGGCCGCGTTCATCTCCGCCGCAAACGTGGCCAGCAGCCGCTTCTGGGCGGCCGTTCCGCAGGCCCGGCTCTGCGCGAAGGCGGCTTTGAGGGCGGCGTGGACCTCGGCGGGAAGGTCAAGCCGCGCCAGGGTTTCGGTCAGCGCGCCCCTGTCCCTCAGGGCCGAAAGACGGGCCGCCGAGACCCGCAAGGCGGCGATTTCCTCACGCGCCCCGGGCAGGACGGGCGCGGTAAGGCGGATCAGGGCCCGCAGCCGTTTTGTGGCCTTGCGGCCTTCGTGCACCTTGCGGGGCAAGGGCAGGTTCCGGTCCGCGAGCGCCGAGGCGATGGTTGCATGTTCCTCCGCCGCGATGCGGCGCAGGGCATCGGTCGTGGACGCGTCGCCTGACTTGAACCTGTAGGCCATCGTGTCGCCGGACCCTCCTCGCGCCCAGATTGCACAGCCGAAACTCCGCCGCCAATCCTCTCGCTCGGGCGGCGACTACACGAATCTGGAGGATGTCCAGCTCCGCCGCCTTTAGGCCCTTCCCGAGCATGGGCGAATCCGCCGATATGTCTGGTCCATGTCGGCAAACCTGCAGATCGCCCTCAATAACCTCGCTCTGATGGCCTGCGCGCTGGCAATCGGCGCATCCTGGGTTGCCGCAATCGTGTCGCCTAATTGCAGCTTTGACAAGCTGACGGGCGCGCGGGCGGACGGGCATGTGCGCGAACTGATTCACCGGACCAGCCCGCAGCTCGGCTTCCTCATGGCCGTGGCGGGCGGCCTGTTCCTGTTTGCCTCCAGCCTCGTGTCCGGCATCGTGGCGCTCGTCGCCGCCTTCGGCTTCTATGCGACCCGGATGATGCTGGCGCCGAAAGAGGGCAAGAACGCCCCGGGTGTGCGCACCAAACGCAAGAAACAGCGCGGCACATCGGTTGGCCTGATCCTGATGTTCACGGCCACGTCACTGATTGCCGCGATCCTTGGCCTCTTCAGCCTCTAGCCCTTGACCAGCCAGAGGCAGCCCATTTCGTGCAGCTGGCGAAAGCTTTCGGTTGAGCGTTCTGTGGCGCCCCGGGCGAGGCGACCGGCGGTTTTGCGGTTCACGGCCAGCATCAGCACGCATACAAGCAGGCCCACGCCGGCGGTCCACCAGCCTACCGGCAGCGCGGCCAGCACGCCGATCAGCACTGCAAGATAGGCGCAAGCGTCCAGCAGGCGGATCCGCACGTCCAGCCCGCGACCGAAAGGCTTCAGCAACTCCGGCCGCCGGTGTAGCGCTTCGGCGTCGATCGCGAAATGCGTGCCCGGTGTCTTTTCGAACACCAGAACCCGGGTCATCCGGCCACCATCATGCGGATTCGGTCGGCAGCTCATGAACATGGGAAATCCGTCCTGTTTGGGCCCAGCGGGTCTGGATTTAGCAGCAACGCCTGAGCGGCATGTTCCCGTGACGCACGAAATTTAGTGCTTCTTCAATACCTTGCGTTAACCTTTGAAAATTGCGCGCGGTTGGCGAGGGCCATTGCCGAATTAGAATCCGGGGCTTACGCTGCACTGCAACATAAAGGGTCGATCAAGCGATGCTCTATTCCCTCGTCGAGATGAACCGGTTGGCCATGGCGCCCATGCGCTTTGCCGCGCGGGCCGGACGCGCCGCCTTGGCCTCACCGCTCAATCCGATGGCGCGGACCAGTTACGGCAAGTCGCTGGCCGCCATGGCGGACGTGTTCGAGAGCGCGACCCGGTATTATGGCAAGCCCGAGTGGCGCATCGACTCGGTCCGCATCAACAGCGTGACAGTGCCGGTGAAACCCGAAGTGGCCTGGCGCTCTCCCTGGTGCGGCCTGATCCATTTCCGCAAGGATGCGGGCATCCTTGCGGCCACCCGCCGTGCCGGCGCGGCGCCGTTGCCCCGCATGCTGATCGTCGCGCCGCTGTCCGGCCATTACGCGACGCTGCTGCGCGGAACGGTCGAAGGATTCCTCGCGACGCACGACGTCTACATCACGGACTGGACAGACGCGCGGATGTCACCTGTCTGGCTCGGCCGGTTCGATCTGGATGATTACATCGATCACGTTCGTAAGATGCTGACGCATCTTGGCGGCGGCGCACACGTGCTCGCCGTCTGCCAGCCGGGCCCTCCCGTGCTCGCCGCCATCTCGATGATGGCGGAGGAAGAAGACGCAGCCCTGCCGGCCACGATGACTTTCATGGGTTCGCCGATCGATGCGCGCCTGTCGCCTACCGTGCCCAACAGGCTGGCCGAAGAGCGCCCGTTCTCATGGTTCGAGGAGAACATGATCCACACCGTGCCGGGTCCCTATCCGGGCATGCTGCGCAGGGTTTATCCGGGCTTTGTGCAGCTCTCGTCCTTCATGAACATGAACTGGACACGCCACGTTGATGCGCAGTGGAAGTTCTTCAACCACCTTGTCGGCGGCGACGGCGACAATGCCGGCAAGCACCGCGAATTCTATGACGAATACCTCTCGGTGCTCGACCTTACTGAAGAGTTCTACCTGCAGACCATCCAGCGCGTGTTCCAGGAACACCATCTGGCGCGCGGGATCTACAATTACCGCGGCACGCGCCTTGTGAAGCCATCCGAGATACGCAGCGTAGCCCTGATGACGGTCGAAGGCGAAAAGGACGACATCTCCGGGACCGGCCAGACACAGGCAGCGCATGCGCTCTGCACCGGCATCCCGAAAGACATGCATACGGACTATATCCAGCCCGGCGTCGGACATTACGGCGTGTTCAACGGCTCACGCTTCGAAACAGAGATTGCGCCGCGCGTGACGCAGTTCACCCGCCGGTTCACGAACCGCAATCTGGAAGAGGCGGCCACCACAAAGCGCTAGGCGCTGCAGCAGGACGCGTCGAAATCCAGCAGTTCGATCTCCGGGCTTAGGTCGCCCGGCTTGACGGGCTCCTCGCCTGCCAGCGCGGTCGAGAGATACTTCTTGTTGTCATCGCAGAAGATGGTCGCCGTGCAAGCGCCCGGCCCGAGCCGCTCGGCGGCCATGAGCGCACCGATCAGGTTGGCGCCGGACGATATGCCGACGGCCAGTCCCAGCTCGCGCGCCAGGCGCTGCGCCATGCGGATCGCGTCTCCGTCCGAAACTGCGATCACGTCGTTCAGTTCACGGAAGTTCACCAGCGCTGGAATGAAATCATCCGAGATCCCCTGGATGCGGTGACTGCCCACCTTGTGGCCGGTTGACAGGGTGGGGGATTCTTTCGGCTCGAGCGGGTGGACGCGCACACCGGGATGAACGGCGCGCAAGGCGGCCCCAACACCCATCACCGTGCCGCCGGTGCCGACGCCCGCCACGAACGCATCCGGCGCGAGGCCGCGCCCGGCAAGCTGCGCGAGAAGTTCCGGACCCGTTGTTTCAAGATGCGCGCGCGAATTGTCGCCGTTGGAGAACTGGCAGGGCAGGAACACATCCTTGCGGGCTGCGGCGAGGTGCTGGGTGGCGGCAATCGCACCCAGGAAGCCGCCGTCCTCCCGGCTGATGAGGTTCAGGCGTGCATCCAGGCTGCGCAGCAGGCATTTGCGTTCCTCGCTCATCCAGTCCGGCATGAAGATCTCGACCGCATGCCCAAGGGCGCGGCCCAGCGCGGCGAGTGCAATGCCGGCATTGCCGCTGGTCGCCTCGGCGATCGTGTCGCCGGGTTGCAGGGCGCCGGAGCGGTAGGCCCGCGTCAGGATGGAAAGCGCCATCCGGTCCTTGATTGAACCCGTGAGATTGTAGTGTTCGGCCTTGGCATGGATCACATGCTCGCGGCCCCGGTAGCGCAGGCGGACCGAGATCAGCGGCGTGCGCCCGATCAGGGCCGCGAGGCTGCGCAGCCGGGCCGGCTCGCAGGTATTCAGCGGCGGGACAGGCAGGCCGGCAGACGGGATTCGGGCAGGCAGTGCGGACATGGAGCGCTCCAGGGGGTGATCGCAGCATGTGGCCCCTCGCCTGCGGAATCATTCTAAATATTTATACTGAAAGGCTATGGGTTGATAAGAATTTTCGGATAATCATACTTTACATGGGAAATATTGATCACACCGACCGGCTGTTGTTGCGCGCCTTGCAGGCGGATGCCAGCGAATCGCTCGAAACGCTGGCCGCCCGCGCCAGCATTTCCGTAAACACCTGCTGGCGCCGGGTGAAACGGCTGGAAGAGATGGGCATCCTGCAAAAGCGGGTGGCCCTGATCGATCCTGAGCGGGTCGGTCTCGGCCAGACGGTCTTCGTCGCGATCCGCACGCGCGAACATTCGGCGGGCTGGGTCGAGCGTTTCGCAAAAGCGGTGCGCGCCATTCCGGAAGTAGTCGAGTTCTACCGTATGGCAGGAGACGTGGACTACCTGTTGAAGGTGCAGGTGGGCAGCGTCCAGGATTATGACCGGGTCTACCGCGACCTGATCAGCCGCATCGATCTGGCAGATGTCAGCGCGACCTTCGCGATGGAGTGTATCAAGAACACGACCGAGCTGCCGCTCTGATCCTGCGTTCCGCTTACGGATTGACCTGTGCAGCAGGGAACGGATCAGGGCGGCCGAATTTCCGATCATGGCGCTCGACCGCCGGCGTGACGAGGCTGGTGGAGACGATTGCAGCCATGGCTGCACCGGTCACTTGCCGGACATTCCTTGAAAGCCGCATCCCGTACGCACCGCCCTGTTCGGGGCGGGGCACAGCAAGCGATATGCCGGGCAAGGCCGTAAGGCCCCGAATCAGGGCGCTGCCGGCGGCAGCGCATCCTGCGTACGGAAGTCGATGTCCACATGGCCATGGCCGTGATCATGCTCATGGTTATCGAGCACGCCGTGATCATGGATGGGCAGGGCAAGGATTGCGAGGGCGAACAAGACGCCTGCCCCGAGTGACGCCATCGCCCGGCCC
>Ga0163144_10015656_pt1 | contig 15620 bp, 8 predicted proteins | sample OliLak19BULKMAT1_FD_123175 | JGI IMG/M metagenome (GOLD analysis project Ga0163144, IMG submission 123175) | Freshwater microbial mat bacterial communities from Lake Vanda, McMurdo Dry Valleys, Antarctica - Oligotrophic Lake LV.19.BULKMAT1 | ecosystem: Environmental > Aquatic > Freshwater > Lake...
CGCTCGCCCACGGGTACGGCGCCCGCGAGCACCTCGACGATTCGCTTCGACTGCATCGCGGGTGGCATATCATGCTGCGGATGCAACGCGTGTTCGTCACCGGCGGATCGGGCTTCCTCGGGCGTGCGCTCCTCGCGGAGCTGCTGCGGCGCGGGATCGCCGCCCGGGCGCTGGCCCGCTCCGAGGCCTCCGCGAAGGTGGTCCGCGAGCGTGGCGCCGAGCCCGTGCAGGGCGATCTCGACGACGTCGCGGCGATGACCGCGGGGATGAAGGGCTGCGACGTGGTCGTCCACGCGGCGGCGTACGTCGAGGAGTACGGGACGCGCGCGCAGTTCGTCGCCGGCAACGTCACCGGCACGGAGCACGTGCTCGCGGCGGCGCGCGCGGCGGGCGTGAAGCGGTTCGTGCACGTCAGCACCGAGGCGGTGCTCGCCGACGGCGCGCCGATCATCCGCGCCGACGAGCGGCGGCCGCTGCCCGCGCGGCCGTGGGGGCTCTACCCCGAGACCAAGGGCCTCGCCGAGACGCGCGTGCGCGACGCCAACCGCGACGGTCTCGAGACGATGATCGTCCGGCCGCGGTTCATCTGGGGCAAGGACGACACGTCGCTGCTGCCCAAGTTCGTCGACGCGGTGAAGACCGGCAAGTTCCGCTGGGTGTCGGGCGGTCGCTACCTCACGTCGACCTGCCACGTCGACAACGTCGTCGAGGGGATCCTGTGCGCGGCCGAACGCGGCGCGCCCGGCGGCGTGTACTTCCTCACCGACGGCGAGCCGGTCGAGTTCCGCAGGTTCCTCACCGACTGGCTCGGCGCCGCGGGCGTCCAGCCGGGCGCGAAGTCGGCGCCGCGGTGGGCGGTGCGCACGCTCGCCCGGCTGACCGCGTGGCGCGCGCGGCCGATGATCACCAAGACGACCGTCGCGCTGATGGCGCACGAGGTCACCGTCGACGACTCGCGGGCGCGCCGCGAGATCGGCTATCGCGGCAGCAAGTCGGTCGCCGACGGGCTGGCCGAGATGCGCGGGTCCGCGCCGTGAGGATCGGCCTCGCGCGCGCGCGCGCGCACTGGCACCAGCGCGCCGGCCTCGCCGCGCCGCTCGGAGGCGCGCCCGACGAGGTGATCGGGCGGACCGGCTGGCTGCGCACGCTCGGCGGCGTCGACGTCTACCTGTCGGCGGCCGCGCGCGTCCCCGGGCTGCGCCGCGCCCAGCTCGACGCGCTGGTCGACGCGTCGCGGCTGCGGGTCGTGCCCGCGGTCCGCGGCTGCATCTACCTCGTGCCCGCCGCGCACGTGCCGCTCGCTCTGCGCGTCGCGTCCGATCCGTGGCGCAAGACGGCGAGCAAGGACCTCGCCAAGGCGGGCTCGAGCTGGCAGCAGATCGAGGCGCTCGGGGACGAGGTCACGCAGGTCCTGCAGGCCGGGGCGCTCACCACCGATCGCATCCGCAAGGCGCTGGGCGAGGTGCCGGCGCCGCTGCCGATCGCGCTGCGCCACCTCGAGCTCGAGCACGTCGTCGAGCGCACGCTCGAGGGCGGCCGGCTCGACACCGAGCGCTACCTGTGGCGGCTCGCCGCGTCGCCGATCCCATCCTTGGCCCGGGCGAAGGTCCCCGACGACGCGATCGAGCGCGGCGCGCAGCTCGCGCGGATCTTCGCCGGGTTCGCCGGTCCCACGCCGTTGCCCGACTTCGCGTGGTGGGCCGGGCTCAGCCAGCGCGACGCGCGCGCGGCGATCACGCGCGCCGGCCTCGCGCCGGTCGAGGTGGACGGCTACGCCAAGGAGACCTGGGTCATCCCCGAGGACGTCGACCCGCTGCGCCGCGACGCCGAGCCGTCGGCCGCGGTGTCGCTGCTCAGCTTCGAGGACAACTACCAGACGCCGCGCGGCACGCGCTGGCTCGTCGATCCGGCGGAGTGGTCGCGGCCGGTCTCGCAGTGGGGCTCGAGCAAGCCGTCGACGTTCGGCGAGGCCAAGCACGTCGCGACCCGCACCGTGATCGTCGGCGGCCAGCTCGCGGGGATCTGGGAGATGGACCCGGACGCGCAGCACGTGCTGTGGGCGACGTTCGCGCCGGTGCCGCGCGCGGCGCGCGAGGCGATCGACCGGCTCGCCACCGACACCGGCAACCTGCTCGGCGATCTCGGGCACGCGCTCAGCTTCTCGCTCGACACCGAGGAGGAGGTGCGCACGCGCGCGTCCGAGGTTGCGCGCGTGGCGGGCGAGGGCGGTAAGCCGGTCAAGCCGAAGCCGAAGCCGAAGCCGAAGCCGAAGCCGAAGGCCAAGGCCAAGGCCAAGAACCGGTCCCGGGCCTCGCGCACTACCTCGTGAGCCAAGAGGCTGCTTGCAAGGCGCCGCTCGTGTCGCATAGGGTCCCGACGTGAGCAAGGACCCAGACACCGCGTTCTTCGGCCATCCACGCGGCCTCTCGACGCTGTTCTTCACCGAGATGTGGGAGCGCTTCTCCTACTACGGGATGAAGGCGTTCCTGATGATCTTCATGGTCACGCCGGTCGAGCGCGGCGGCCTCGGGTTCGAGGCGGCGAAGGCCGGCCTCGTCTACGGCATGTACACCTCGTGCGTCTACCTGATGAGCGTGCCGGGCGGGTGGATCGCCGACCGGTTCCTCGGGCTGCGTCGCGCGGTGTTCATCGGCGGCGTCTTGATCATGATCGGCCACATCGTGCTCGCGCTGCCGATCGACGCCGGGTTCTACGCCGGCCTCGGGTTCGTCGTCCTCGGGACCGGCCTGCTCAAGCCCAACATCAGCGCGATCGTCGGACGGCTCTACGGCGACCAGGACCCGCGCCGCGACTCGGGCTACTCGCTCTACTACATGGGGATCAACCTCGGGGCGTTCCTCGCGCCGCTCGCCTGCGGGTTCCTCGCCCAGTCGACGCAGTTCCGCGGCTGGCTCGCCGACGCCGGCGTCGATCCCAACGCCGCCTGGCACTTCGGGTTCGGCGCCGCCGCGGTCGGCATGGGCGTCGGCCTCGTCCAGTACCTGCGCGGCGCTCGCTACCTCGGTGACGCCGGCCGCGCCCCGACGCCGGCGGCCAACGCGGCGGAGGCGTCGCGCAACAAGTCGATCCTGGTCGCGGTGCTCGCCGCGGTCGTCGGCATGCCCGTGTTCCTGTACTTCCTCGACTCGTCGGGGACGATGCCGCTCGACAAGAGCTTCAGCCTGTTCCTCGTGCTGCTCACCTTCTCGCTGTTCACGGGCCTGTTCGTGAAGGGCTGCCAGGACGCGAGCGAGCGCCGGCGGCTCGCCGCGATCCTGGTGCTGTTCTCCGGCGCGGCGATGTTCTGGGCGTGCTTCGATCAGGCCGGCTCGACGCTCAGCCTGTTCGCGGAGCACCACACCGAGAACTCGCTGCTCGGGTTCGACTTCCCGTCGAGCTGGTTCCAGTCGATCAACGCGGTGTTCGTCGTGATGCTGGCGCCGGTGTTCGCGTTCCTCTGGGTCTACCTGGCGCGCAAGAAGATCGAGCCGACCTCGACGGCGAAGTTCGCCATCTCGCTGGTGTTCATCGGCCTCGCGTTCGCGGTCATGCTGGCGCCGGCGATGACCCTCGACGGCGGCTCGGTGCCGCTGGGCAGCGGCGTCACCGAGGCCAGCCTCGGCAAGGTCAGCCCGGGCTGGCTGGTCGGCCTCTACTTCGTCTTCACCATCGCGGAGATGTGCCTGTCGCCGGTGGGGCTATCGAGCATGAGCAAGCTCGCCCCGGCGCGGTGGGGCGGCCTGGTGATGGGCATCTGGTTCCTCGCCTCGGGGGTCGGCAACTTCCTCGCCGGCCAGGCGGTCGGCCTGTCGACGACGCCGACCTTCACCGCGTTCTTCACCGCGATGATCGTGCTGCCCATGATCCTGGCGCTGATCCTGTTCACGCTGGTCAAGCCGATCAAGAAGATGCTCGGCCAGCCGGACGCGGGCCTCCCCGAGGCCCGCGTCGTCGAGTGAGCTAGTCGCAGGCGCCGGCCGCGCAGTCGCACGGCACGGCGGTCTGCGCGACCTCGCACTGGTTCGAGGCCTCGCCGTCGTACAGGAAGTGCTCGATCTCGCGGAGCACCGCGGGCTGCTCGTGCACGCCGGAGTGCGTGCCGTTGTCGTCCTCGGGCGGGATATTGAACTCGCCCGGGACCGGCGAGACGTTCTCGTCGTAGATCGACAGACCGTTCGGCGAGCCGCCGCTGACCCCGACGAGGCCGTACGGCTCCTTGAGGCTCGGCATCACGATCGGCAGGCCGATCGTGCGCGCCAGCGTCTCGGTCGAGACGTTCGCGACCAGGCTGTCGGCGATCGCCTCGATCGCGAGGATCTGCTTGATGGGCGTGTCGGGCAGCGGGTTCTGCAGCAGGTGCGGCGCGGCGGTGATCGGGTCGTACGGCTCGAACGCCATCGACAGCAGCGAGATCAGGATCTGGAAGTTCGCCGGGTCGGGGTACGACGCGTGGGCCGGGCCCTGCAGCGCGTTCCACGCCAGCGATCGCTCGAACAGCATCGACCACGGACCGCCCGGCACGCTGATGACGCCGCGCAGGACCTCCTTGTCGTACGCCATGAACGACGTGCCCATGATGCCGCCCAGCGACGCGCCGAAGTAGTAGATGCGCGTCGGGTCGACGACCGGCGTGCCCTCGTACTCGAACACCGGCGCCTCGCGCATCGGGCCGCGGATCGCGTGCTCGATGGCGATGAAGTCGATCACGGACTGCGCCAGCTTCTCGGTGATGCCGTACGCCTTGTTGAGGTCGTTCGCGGCGAGCGCGGCGACGCCGATCTGCCGCTCGGTGAGCCCGATGAAGTCACCGGCGATCACGACGAAGCAGTAGTCCTGCGAGACCTGCTGCAGCAGGTTGTCGTTGAGGTAGCCCTCGCCCGAGCCGAACAGGCCGTGGCCGAACACCATCACCGGGATCGGCAGGGTCGCGGTGGTCACGCACGCGGGCATGATCGCCGTGAAGTTGGCTTCGCGCATCCCGTCGAGGTCGGGGCGGCCCGAGGCGTCGCGGCGCATGATCGAGTCGTCGCGCTCGTCGTTGGTGAGGAAGTTCGGCGAGTCGAGCGTGCCGGTGATCAGCTTGTGGACGCGGGCCGGGTTGCCGGAGAACTCCTGCGACTCGAAGGTCAGGTTCGCGCCGGCTTCGCCCATCGCCTCGAGCGCGTCCTCGCGCATCGCGAGCAGGTCCGAGGTCAGGAACTCGTCGGACGCGGTGACGAAGTCCCACGCGAGCACGAGCTCGTCGGCGGACACGCCCTCGGCGTCGAGCGCGGCGAAGATGTCGTCGTAGCGCGCGGCCAGCGCGGCGAACCGCGGGTGGTCGTACGAGCCGCCGTCGCGGATCGCGGTGAACGCGGGCGGGACGTCGAGGTCCTCGCCGCCGGCGCCCTTGACGGTGTCGCGGATCGCGACCGCGTAGCGCGAGGCCGGATCGAGCCGCTTGGTCGGCCGGATGATCAGCGTGCGCTGCGTCGGCAGGTCGGCGTTCATGTCGACCTCGGCGAAGAACATCGCGCGCTCGCCGGTGTCCATGTTCAGCAGGACGATCGGCGAGTCCGCGTCGAGCGAGGCGCCGATGTCGTCGTGGCCGGGCAGGCCGTCGGCGCTGACGCCGGTCGGGAACGACGCGACGATCGGGCCCGACGGCGAGAACCCGTCCCACCGGTTGATCGGCCCCGGATCGACGATGACGTCGTTCGTGTTGACCGGCATCGCCCCGATCGGGACGTCGAGCCGGAACCCGGTCTCCGACGAGCTGTCCTCGACCATGTACGTGGCCGACGGCCACGGCATCATGCAGGACACCCCACCGAGGGGGTTGCACTCGGTGGCGATGGGCGAACCCTCGTCACCGCCGCAGGCGAACAGGGCGAAAGAAAGTGAAGCGAAGAACGCAGATGTGCGCACGAAGGGCCTCCCGGCGCGCAGAGTACGCTTCGAGATCACAGGCTTGGAAGTGAAAAACGGGGATCTGCGCCAGATCCGTGCCAGGGATGCCACGGTTGGCAAAACTGTAAGCGGTGGCACGCGTGAGGAAGCTACTTTTCCCGCCGCCCGACGGTGATCCGCCAACCACTCTGGGCAAGACTGATCGCTCCCCGACCGAGTAGCTCGCTGCTCCGTCGGCTGCCCACGCCCCACGACGACCGTTCTGTACCAGGTCGTTTTGTTAGAGCCGGACAACCGATAGCACCGAGGTCGTGAATGCAGTCAGCCGCCCTGTCGGGCAGGCCTGGCGGCGCTGTGCTCGTCTGGGCACTGCTGCTGGCAGGTTGTGAAGCACCGTCGTCCCATTCTCCGCCGCCCGAGATCGTCGTCGCTCCCGCGCCGGCGATCGCCCCGGTCCCGGACGTGGTGGTCCGGCCGCCCGAGCCCGAGCGTGGCGCCCTGATGGGCGCGTTCCGGTTCACGATGTACTACGTCGCGCAGGAAGCCGATCACCCCGTAGCGGTTAACCCCGAGGAGACCGAGGCGCTGTTCGGACAGAAGGACTGCGCGACGCCGATCGCGACGGTCTCGAAGACGTTCGCGAAGACGCTCGACATCCAGGGCACCGGCAAGCTGCGCGACGGGCGCGTGCTCAACACCGCGGGTGCGTGCAAGTGCGCGCACTCGCCGTGCTACGCGCAGATCCAGAACGTGTGGGCCATGGGACCCAAGGGTGGGCTGTCGCCGTTCCGCTCCGTCGCCGTCGACACGCGGCTGGTGAAGTTCGGCTCGATGCTCTACATCCCCGAGCTCGACGGCAAGCGCATGCCCGGGCGCTCGCCGTGGGGCGGCTACGTCCACGACGGCTGCGTCATCGCCGAGGATCGCGGCGGCGGCATCCGCAACCACGAGATCGATCTGTTCGTCGCGAAAAAGGCGTACTCGAACTCGCTCGACTACCGGCACCGCATGCGCCACGTCACCGTCTACTCGGGCAAGGGCTGGTGCGAGCGCGCGAACGGCAAGGTCCGCAAGATCTCGGCGATCTGATTCAGAACTGGAAGTAGATGAACGGCGCGGCCTCGGTGGCCGCGAGCTGACGCAGCGCGAGGGCCGCGCCCACCATCGCCGCGGCCTGGGCCCACGCGGGCAGGCGCGACCAGCCCTCGCGCATCCACCGGAACGTCGCGGGCGCGAAGCCGTGGGCGAGGAACGCGACGCCGAGGACGAGCTCGACCTGCGGCAACAGGCTGCCGGTGTCGGTCGACAGCGTCGCGATCTGGCCGAGGATCTGGCTCGCGTTCTCGAAGCTCGACGCGCGGAAGAAGATCCACGCGAAGCACACGTAGTGGAACGTCAACACGACCGCGAGCGCGCGCCGCGCGGCCCAGCCGAGCCAGCGCACCGCAAACTCTGGCTCCGGCCGGCGCTCGACGGCGTCGGCGGTCAGCGCGAGGGCCCACGCGCACACCGGCAGCGCGAGGCTGGTCGTGCCGATCCGCAGGTACGCGACCAGCGCCTCGATCGCGAGGGCGATCGCGCACCACCGCAGGAGCGGCACGATCGGCAGCACGAACGTGCCGGCGAGCGGCACGCTGCCGCGCTGCTTGCGCGCCTGCTTGCGCTTGGCCTTCTTCTTCGACGGTGGTCGCCGCGCAGGCTTCTTGACGACGATCACCGGCGCGGGCGTCGGCTGCGGCTCCTCGCCCAGCGTCAGCCACGCCGTCGTCGACGCCCACAGCGGGGATGCGTACGCCCACGCGAAGATGATGTGGAACAGCACGCCGTGGTCGCCGATCAGCGTCAGGTGGACGGCCGCGCCGAGCACCGCGATCGCCAGCGTCGCGGCGAACCACCGCGCGTGCGAGCCGGCGCGCTGGAACATCCGCGTGATCGCGAGCCCGAACCCGTGGAGCGCGCCCCACGTGATGAACGTCCAGCTCGCGCCGTGCCACAGGCCGCCGAGCAGCATCGTGATGATCAGGTTGCGGTAGGTCGCGAGCGAGCTGCCGCGCCCGCCGCCCAGCGGGATGTAGAGATAGTCGCGCAGCCACGACGACAGCGTGATGTGCCACCGCCGCCAGAACTCCTGGAGGTTGGCGCTGCGGTAGGGAGTCCGGAAGTTCTCCGGGAACTTGAACCCGAGCAGCTGCGCCGAGCCGATCGCGATGTCGGAGTACGCGGAGAAGTCGAGGTAGATCTGGAACGCGTAGGCCCAGGTCGCGATCATCACCTCGAGGCCGCTGAACCGGCCCGGCGCCTCGAACACGCGATCGACGATCAGCTGGCCGAGCAGATCGGCGAGCGCGATCTTCTTGAACAGGCCGACCAGGATCCGGAACAGGCCGTCGGACGCGAGGCCGCGATCGAGCGGCGGCAGCCGGTCCATCTGCGGCAGCAGCTCGTTCGCGCGGACGATCGGTCCGGCGACGAGCTGTGGGAAGAACAGGACGAAGGTCGCGAACTGCACGACCGAGCGGGTCGCGGGGATCTCCCGGCGGTAGACGTCGATCGTGTACGACAGCGACTGGAACGTGTGGAACGAGATCCCCGCCGGCAGGATCAGGTGCCAGTGCAGATCGTGGCCGGCGACGTGCGAGAAGAAGTCGGCGTACTTGAACACCACGAGCACGCCGAGGTTCGAGACCAGCGACACCACCAGCAGCGCCTTGCGCTTGCGCGGATCCTGCGCGCGATCGATCGCGAGGCCGAGCAGGAAGTCGCCGACGATGATCGCGAGCAGGAGCAGCAGGAGGTAGCGATAGGCGCCGTGCTGGGCCGCCGCCCACGCGTGATAGAACACCGAGCTCGCGAGCAGCAGCACCAGGACGCGGCCGAGCGGACGGCCGCCCTCGGTCTGCGACGCGCCGGCGGCGATGCCGAACAGCGCGAGGAACAGCAGGTGGCCGCACCGCGCGAACCCGTCGCTCATCGCGCCGAGCGTTCCGGACGCGGCGGTGATCGCGATCGCCGCGCCCATGCCGATCAGGCCGGCCAGCGCGCCCCACGCGATCGCCTTTTGGCCGCGCGGCGAGCCGAGCCGGGCGCCGTGGCGGAGGCCGAGCCAGATCGCGCCACCGAGGACCGCGCCGCCCACGACGAGCTGCCACCACGGCGCGTGCGCGGTGTCCTGCGCGATCGATCCGAACGCGAGCCCGCCGAGCGGATCCCACAGCGTGCCCACGTCCTTGGTGAGCAGCAGGTAGACGAGGTCGCCGAGCAGCACGATCACCGCGAGGCGCGCGACGCGCCCTGCCGCACCGCCGTGGCGGGTGAGGGCGTAGATCGCGAACACCGCGATCAGGAACAGCGGGTAGTCGGCGCTGGAGAAGGTCAAGGCGGGCTACGCGACGATGAACGTCGCGAAGCGCCGAGTTTCTGCCACGCCGCATACCCGCGCATCAAATCTTCCCGCAGCAGATCGGCCCAGAACGTGTAGCCCTTGCCGGTGTAGTGGACGTGGTCCCCGTAGGCGAGGGCCGGGTCGGCCTGCACCATCGGGTCCATGACGCCGGCTCCGCCCATCGCGGCGAACGTGTCGAAGAACGCGACCCCGGTTCGCTGAGCGGCCCGGCGCTCGGCGGCGATGATGTCCGCGAGCACGACCGGGGTGGTCCACGAACAGCCTTCGGGGATCCCGGGCTCGGGCGGCGCGGCGCGACGCTTCTTCCGGGCCGCCTTGGCCGCCTTCTGCCAGGCCTTCTGCGCCTTGGCCGTCGCCTTTTCGCACGCCTTCTTGCCCAGCTCGCGCTCGGCCAGGTCCGGCGGGCCGAGCACCAGGATCGCAGCGTCGGGTACCGCGGCCTGGACCCGGCCGATCACCTCGACGTACCGCTCCTCGAACTTCACGACGTCGAAGTCCTCGTCGCCGGCCTCGTTGGTGCCGTACTGGAGGACCACCAGCGACGGCGCGCGGTGGGCGAGCTGCGGGCCGATGACCGTCCAGTCCCACTTCCACAGGTGGGCGAGCTGGCGGCCGACCACGCCGAGCGCCTCCACGATCACGCCCGGCTGGTCGCGCTCGAGCGCGATGCCGAACACGTCGACCTCGGCGCCGCCCTTGGGGCGCAGGGTCAGGGTGTGGTCGCCGTCCGGGACGTCGATCGAGAAGTAGTCCGGCGCGGCCGCCTCGCCCTCGGTCGGGATCGCGATCCACGACCCGTCATCGACCCGCGCCTGGAGCACGCCGCCGTCGGGCTGGCGCAGGAAGAACACCTCGAACCGGGCGACCGCCTGGCCGGCGTCGCAGTCCGGGCAGGTCGCGACCCACGCCTCGGCGGTCTTCTTGGTCGCGTACGAGCGGGTCGCGCCCAGGCCGTAGGGCTCGGTGGTGCCGCGGACGCCGCCCTGGTCGGACTTCCACGCGCCCTCGGTCCCGTAGCGGACGTCGATCAGCTCGTACCACTTCACGTCCCTGGGCCGCCCGGTCAGCACGAACCCGCGGCCGGCGTCGCCGAACCGGGCCTGGAGCTCCTGGCGGAGCGCGCCGGTCAGGCGGTCTCCGGCGGTGTGCGAATCGCCGAACTGCGAGATCACCACCCGCGCGCCCGGCGCCTGGGCCTCGGCCGCGGCGAGCGCGCGGTACAGCGGGACCAGCGCGCTCCCGGGATCCTCGAGCGTCAGCGGCGCCGGCGGGGCACCGCCGGACGGCTCGAACACCGGCACCGGGACCTCGACCGGCGCTGGGCGCGACTCACCGGCGCAGCTCCAGAGCAGGGTCGGCAGGAGGATCGGTATCGGCCAGTACCGCTTGATCACCGGGTGTGGTGATGAGCGTAGCCTGCTTCGAGCGCCTCGACGATTGCGGATCCGAGCACCTTGCCGCCCTTCTTGGTCAGGTGCTCGAAGTCACCCGACATCAGGCCCTTCTTGAACCACGCGCGGGACGCGTCCTTGCCGCCCATGTACGCGCGGGCGTCCCAGAACGCGCAGCCCTCGGCGTGGGCCACCGCACGCTGGACCTTGATCATGCCGTCGATGGCCGGGCGGCCCACGAACTTGCCGCCCTCGATCGTCCCCGCGTCCATCGTGCCGATCACCAGGCACGCGCCGTCGGGGTTGCCGCCGCGGATCCGGCCGAGCACCTTGCGCCAGCGCGCGTCGTACTCCTTGAGCGCCTTCTTGCCGTTCATCCACCGGCTCTCGTTGGCGCCGAGCAGCACCATCATCAGGTCCGCGTCGCGGTGGGCGATCTGCTCCCGCCAATGCGCGTCGTCGATCCCGCCGAGGTTCTTGGCGGTGTTCGAGACCACGCCGAGGCTGTCGACCACGGCGCCGGTGGCGCGCTCCATGACCATGCCGAACGCGCGGAACCGGCCGCTGGTCACCTGGACCTTGATCGTGTGCGCGCCGTCCGCGACGTCGAGGCTCGCGAACCCGGAGCCGATCGCGTCGGCCTTGCTGTCGACGTGCTGGACGAGCTCGCCGTCGACGTAGAGGTCGGCCTCGCCGCCCTGCGGGTGCGCGAGGTACCACAGCTCGGCGCGCGCGACCTTGGCGCCGACGCCCGACTTGGCGGTGCGGAACGTGGCGACGTCGCCGTTCGTGCCGTCGAACCGCGCGCCGCCGAACCCGTGGTACCCGTCGGGATCGCCGTTGTGGATGATGCTGTGCACCACCCAGCCCGGCGACTGCGTCTGCCGCACGGCGGTGTTCTGGTACCAGCGGCTCGGCTTGGCGAGGAAGATCCAGCCCGCGCCGCCGTCGCCGTACTTGTGCGCGAGCTTGAGGCGCATGCCGTCGGCGATGTAGCCCTCGGCGGTGACGGAGTCGCCCCACAGCGACATCCGCGCCACGCCGTCGGCGTGCTCGGCGCGGCCGAGCGCCTCGTAGACGCCGTCCATCGCCCACCGCGTGCACGCGTCGGCGGTGCCGTCGACGCACACGTCCTCGATCGGCGCGCGCACCGGCTTGATCGCGGGCGTCTCGCCGGGCGCGACGACCTGGTCGTCCGCCGGTTCGTCCTCGATCGCCTCGTCCAGCGCCTCGTCCAGCTCCTCGTCGGTGGGCAGCACCGCGCGCTTGGCCTCCTCGCGGACGAACGCGGGACCGGCGAGCTGGGGCAGGAGCTCGTCGTCGTCCGCGCCGGGCTCGCGATCGACCAGCGCGCGGATGCCGCCGACCCCGCCGTCGAACGCGAGCAGCGCGCCGCCGAGGATCGCGACGAACCACGCGAGCGTGGGCGCGACCGACCATTCGTGCGTGCGCGACGCGGGCACGCGCGGACGCTAGCAGACTGGGAGGTGGCCCGGGGGCCGAGGCCTCGCCGAACCGCGGTTGCGGCAAGCGCGGCGCGTTCCCGGGCCTCGCGCTGATCTTCCCGGTCGGGTTCGACGATCTCGGCGACGCGATCGATCTCGCGGTCGCCGTGTCGCTCACCGCGCGGATCGAGTAGCCCCTAGGCTCCCACGCCGAGCGCCAGCAGCACCGAGACCACCACGGCGACCAGCGCCTCGCCGGCGATGAAGCCCGAGGCCAGCGGGATCAGGTACTGGTCCGCGCTCCGTTCGTGGTTGGTCTTCCACAGCGCGCCGATCACGCCACCGAGGCACATCGTCGCGACCACGGAGAACGGCACGAGCATGCCGATGCCGATGCCGGTGGGCGACGGCAAGAACTTCCTGAGGCTCGGCCGGCTCTCCAGCACGGTGAGCACCACGCCGAGCGCGGCGAAGATCAGCAGCGCCCACATCGCCGAGCTGGCGAGCGTGTCGACGCCGTTCTCCAGCAGCTCGGCGAACCCGGCCCACTTGCGCGAGATCGGCGACTGGAGCTGCGCGGCGACCGCCTCCTGCACGACGACGCCGTGCTCCTTCACCTCGGGCTGGTCGACGATGCCGTAGGCGCTGACCAGGGCGGGGTAGGTCCACGCGACCGCGGCCGCGCCGACCGGCACCGCCATCAGCTGCGCGATCGTCATCGACCGCGGCGTCGAGCCGATGATCTCGCCGGCCTTGTAGTCCTGCATGATCGCCTCCGACGAGGTGGCGATCGTGCCGGTGGTGCCGCTGGCGACCATGTTCGCAGTGACGTGGCCGGGCGCGATCACCGCGAACAGGCCCTGCATCATGTTGGACAGCGCGCTGATCGGCCCCCAGTTGGTCTCGCCGAGGACGCGCAGGCCGACCAGCATCAGCGGCACGGACAGGATCATCGCGACGATCGTCATCCACACCGGCATGTCGAGCATCACCGCCTGCACGACGCACAGCGCGACCGCGAGCACCGCGATGCCGGTGAACACCCACTTGAGCGGGAACTCGTTCGACTGGATCTTGGCCGAGCGCAGGCTGCGGAACGTGTCGATCAGCAGGCGCCAGCGCATCGCCAGCGCCGCGAGGCCGCCGGCGACCAGCATCCCGGTGGCCGGCCACATGATCCAGTACAGGACCTCCTTCTTGGGAGGGTTGGGCGCGATCACGCCGTGCTTGACCAGGAAGTAGGGGAAGATCACCCACGCGAGCAGGCCGCCGAGCACCATGCTGAGGTTGATCCGCAGGCCGATCAGCATGCCGGAGCCGATGCTGAGCAGCGAGTACGAGAGCCCCACGCCCATCGCCGCCGGCGCGAACGCGAACGCCGCGCCGCCGATCATCAGCGCGTCGGGGGCCCAGCCCTCCTTGACGTAGCCGAACAGCTTCGCGTCCTCGCGGAACACCATCAGCAGGCCGGACAGGAGCACGCCGAGGCCGAGCGTCTTGGCGGCGTCGCGCGCGCGCGTCCACGCCTCGCGGTCCGACTCGGCGCTGCCGCGCGGCGGGTCGAGGACGATCAGGGTCTCGCCCGCCGCGACGCCGTCGGCGAACGGCAGCTTCTCGTCGACGATGAAGTGGCGGCGGAGCGGCACCGCCATCAGCACGCCGAGCGTGCACGCGACGGTGAGCCAGATGAACGCCTCGTAGGGCTGGAGCTCCTGCGTGAACTCGACCTTGGTGCTCGCGCGCAGCATGTCGAACGCGCCGAGCAGCACGCACATGAACGCGGTCTGCGCGGCCGACGTGCCGGCGGTCTGGACGATGTTGTTCTGCCACCGGTCGTACCGGCTCGGCCCCATCAGGTTGAGGATGATGAAGCCGAAGAACGCCGCGACCACCGACACGTTGGGTCCGAAGCCGAGCTTGAGGACCATGTACGGGTACGACGCCCCCATGAGCCCGGCGACCAGGAGCGCGGCGATGATCGACCTGACGTTGAGGTCGTTGCGCGGCCTCGCGGGAGGCACCTCGGCGGCCACGTCACGGGGAAGGTCCGACACGGCGCCGAACCTATCACCGCGAGCTGCTGCGCGCGCGACCTTGCGGGCCGTCGGCGCTGGTCGCCGGCTCGTCGGCGTCGACCGTGTTGTCGAGCGCCGCGCCCTCGGCGGGCGGGGCGCCGGCGTCGACCCGGTACTCGCCGGCCCACGCGCCGGCGAGCGAGCAGCTCGCGAGATCCTGCGCGAGCTCGGCGGCGCTCTGCGGGCGGCGGCCCGGATCGGCGTCGAGCGCGCGGACCACGAGGTCGTCGAGATCGGCGGGGATGCCGGTGGCGAGCGCCGAGGGCGGCGTGCCCGCGCCCGCGTCGCGCGGGCTCTTGCCGGTCAGCGCGTACATCATCGTCGCGGCGAGGCCGTAGACGTCCGCCGGCCGGCCGCCGGGCGCGCCGGCGGTGACCTCGGGCGCGATGAACCCGGGCGTGCCCACGACCGCGCCGGCGAGCGTGACGTTGGCGTCGTCGTCACCGACCCGCGCGACGCCGAAGTCGAGCACCTTGATCTGCTCGCCCTCGAGCGTGGTGATCAGCAGCAGGTTGGCCGGCTTGAGGTCGCGGTGGACGATCCCGCGCCCGTGCGCCTCGGCGACCGCGCGCGCGGCCTGGGTCGCGAGGTGGACCACCAGCGCCGGCGGCATCGGCCCGTTGCGCTTGACGATCGACGCCAGGTCCGCGCCGTCGAGCAGCTCCATCGCGTAGTACCAGACGCCATCGTCGGTGACGCCCCAGTCGAAGACCCGCACGGTGTTCGGGTGGGTCAGCCCGGCCGTGGCCTGGATCTCGCGTTCGAACCGCGCGATCGCGGCGGGCGACTTGCCGTGCTCGGGGCTGAGGATCTTGAGCGCGACCTCGCGGCGCTGCGCGCGATCGTGGGCGCGCCACACCTCGCCCATGCCGCCCTTGCCGATCCGGCGCTCGAGCTTGTAGCGGCCGAGGCTGCGGCTCTCGAACACGCTGCGACGCAGGTTCCACACCACGTGCCCGCCCCACGCGACCACGACCGCGCCGGCGAACAGCGTGCCGACGTAGGTCAGGAAGTACGACGACGCGGCCGGATCGCCGAGCTGATCGTGGATGTGATCGTCGAGGAGCGCGGCGAGCAGCATGCCCGCGGGGTAGACGAGCGTGGTCAGCGCGACCAGCGGCGCGCTGCGCCGCCAGTGGTCCGGCATCGCCAGCGCCTGCGCCATGATGATCACGACGAACGCGATCGCGTACGGCGAGGCGATGCCGCCCATCCGGGTCGCGATGATCGTCAGCGCCGCGGACGTCACCGGGAACAGCGACGCCATCGCGCTGGTGGTCACCCGCGGCGACGGCAGCGGCGAGCGGAACAGGACCAGCAGGACCGTCAGGTGGTACGCGGTCGCGAGCAGCCGGATCACGACGACGAACCACAGCGTGCCGCGGCCGATCGCCGGAAAGCAGATGACGTCGAGCGC
>Ga0163144_10015657_pt1 | contig 15619 bp, 14 predicted proteins | sample OliLak19BULKMAT1_FD_123175 | JGI IMG/M metagenome (GOLD analysis project Ga0163144, IMG submission 123175) | Freshwater microbial mat bacterial communities from Lake Vanda, McMurdo Dry Valleys, Antarctica - Oligotrophic Lake LV.19.BULKMAT1 | ecosystem: Environmental > Aquatic > Freshwater >...
AAGGACGGATGGCAGAGCGAGAAGCGATCTTCCAGACCCTTGAAGAGTACGGATTGATTAAACGAACCAAAGGCGGCATGCCCTACGCGCCAAAATCGGAAATCATTTTGTAACCCCTACACGCCATCGACGTGATCACTTCACTCAGATCCGACTGAGCCGCCTAGCGAGCGGGCCGGGCGAGATAGAGAAAGAAGACGGAATCTTCGCGGCCCAGGTATTGTTCCGCCAGGTAGATCTTTGGAACCGAGGTTCTTAGCGCAGGTGGCGCTTGGGGAGAAACGGCGCGGATCATTTCGTTGAACGGCGTTAGTGCGGCGATGAACAGTAGCGCGATCAGAACTTTCCGTCTCTTGATCTGCGATGCCGATGACGGCATCTGCGTGAGCGAATCGGCGAGAATTAGCCAAATCATCAGGAGGGAGGGGATGGATACGCGCATGGCGAAGTCGTTGCCCTCGCCTACGCGATATATGGGAATCAGAAGGAGGCACGTTAGGCTGACCGCCTTCAGCCAGAGGTCGTCACGCGTCGTCGCATGAGAGAAGCGCGCCACGAAGAACTGAAAGAGGCCGAATTCGATCAGATAAAAAACGATCAGAACGGGGATGAGTACGAGCGGACTTCCGTACTCCCAGATCCAGCCACGAGGCACATTGCCGGTGAGCGAAAGATAGAAGAGGAAAACCGTGATCGCCACGATCGGCGCGATCACCGTATTCGCGAAAGTGAAGAGTCCTTTGGCCCGAGTTCGGACAGCGGCGAGGAGGCCGTAGGGCAGAAGTCCCAGCGTGACCCAAGGCGACCAGAGTACTGACAGGGCGATCACGAATCCCGAGTGTGTGCTGGAACGCCGCTGAAGCCACGAACTCAGGAGTAGAGTGCCGGTGATCCATCCGGCGATTCCGTGCTGGGGCGCCCAGAAAAGAAGCGTGGTATTCGACGAATACTGCCAGTAACCGCTCCACCATTCGGCGTGCTCGGTGGCGCGGAATAACTTGCCAGAAAGGATAAACCGTCCTAGATAGTCGAGGCCGCTGCAAAGAATGAAGACCGTCGACGCAAGCAGCGGCCGGCGCGGAACAAGTCTGCAAAATCCCAGTATCGCGAGGAAGACCCCAAGAACGGTCCAAAAGTATTGGATAAAATTTGCGATTTCCCAGCCCCAGACCTTCCCGGCCAGAGCAGCGGGGAGGTAGTATGCGATGTAGTAGACGAGAGGCGAGCCGGCCGCCTCCCGAGTGTAGCGGATAGGCCAAGTCTGATCGATCAGATCGCCAAGTACTGCATTGTGCTTCATGTAATCCGTGTTTTGGTGCGCGAACCCTCCGACTCCTGAACCGTAAACCCAGAGCAGAGAGAGTCCGAGGATGATCACGACTGGGGTACCGCGGAGTTCCGAGTTCGATCGAAGCGTGTTCTCCTGGTTTTCACGGTAGACGGGCCAGAGTCCGGCGGCGAGCAGAGTGCAGAGCACGAACGCCGCAGTCGGATTGAGCCATCCCGCGGAAAAAATAAAGTAGGGTGTTGCTAGATAGATAAGCGAAACCAGTTCCAGGAATCGCATCCCTTAGACTCCGCCTTTCCTGGCGATCTCTTGTTCCAATATTTCGAGCGCGGTACGTACATGAGGAAGTTCGGGCTCTAGAGCCAAAGCCTTCCGATAATTTTCGATCGCCTTCCGAGGCTGCCCGCTGAGACGGTAGGCGTTTCCCAGGTTCGCTAGTGCTTCAAGGTGATCCGGGCGCAACGTCAGGGCCTGAGTAAAATCGCCGATGGCCTTGTCCATCTGTCCTTGAATGGCATGAGCGATTCCGGAGTTCGTCAACGCGGTCACGTTCTCCGGATCTAGGGTCAAGACACTGTCATATCGGACGATAGCTTCACTCATGTCCGAACTCTGCACGGCGGTGTTGGCCTTCTCCATTTGTTGATGGATGGCAGCCTGCCTGTGTTGCTCGGCCTCGCTCGGGAGACCCTTTTCCTTGAAGTAGAGCCAGAGATTATAATGACTGGTGTCGTTCTCAGGATTCACTCGGAGCGCGTGGGAGAAAAGACTGTAAGTATCGGCCCAGACCCGGGTTTGAAACGAAGAGGCGAGCCCTAAAAGGGCCAAGCCCGCAAGGGTGATAATTCCGCGTTTGGACCGCCAATGTGATTCGGAGAACGCGGCTAGAACAAATGCGGGTCCTAGCATCGGGAGGTATAGATAACGGTCAAATACGGTGGACTGGTTCTGCGAGATGAACGAGGTGAGGCCACTGACCGGCAGAAGGCTGATGAAAAAGATCAGTATGCCGACCGTAACGGTCTTTATCCGTAGCTTGGTGAACCAAAGGGCGGCCAGGACCACGAATGGAACCCATAGCGAAAGGAGGTAGCTGTGAGTCTTCAACACCTCCGCAGGCTGATTCGGGTAGGTCGCGCATAACAGAAACGGAAAAACGAGTTTACGGATGTAAAAACCGTACGCGTCAAGCGCGATCAACGGTCTGGATAAGAGAGGCACGACGTAGGTGAACTCTGTTCGCTGAATTGCGAACGTCATGTATCCAATGACCGCCGACGTTACGACCCAGGGTGCCAAGCAGAGCAATACGCGCCTTCCTGGGGCCGCAAAAAGTGAAAGCTGCAGTACCGCAGCAACCAAGGGGATGACGGCCGCCGACGGCTTGGAAAGGACGGCCAGCAGGAAGGCCACGCTTGAGGCGAAGTAAAATACTCTCCGCCCCGATTCGGCGAAACGCAAATACTGCCAAAGGCAAAAGAGAGACCAAAAACCGCAGAGCAGATCCCTCATACCGGATGCCCAGGAGACAGGTTCGGCTTGAACGGGATGCAAGGCGAAGAGGAGAGCGCCGAGCAGGGACGGGAGACGAAGATCGTGGTGGGTTACAGTTGATGCGAGATGCCGTTGCAGAATCAGATTCAGGACGGCATAAACCAAAATAGAATTCAACACATGAACCACCAGATTAGCGGAATGGAACAGGACGGGACTTATCGGATAAGTTGCGACCGGCGAGACGAACTGCTGGGTAAGCCAAGCGAGGATCGCCCAAACTGTGGACGTGACCGGGATGTAGAAGCTCGCGAAGGGCGCCGTCCAAAGAGAAAGAAGTTTCTCCCAGGTCACGGGGAGGTAGTTCTTGTTTTGATAAATATTGATCATGTCATCCCATCGGATGAAGTCATATCGGTAGACGGGCCAGTAGACGATGAAAGCGGCCGCGATGATCGCGAGGACTGGAGCCCGATGCTTCATGGACCGTTTCCGGTCGCCGAGTCGGCGCTGGGTTTGCCAGGTATGCTGTGTATAAAAGACGATTCGATCCCTCGTCTGGCCTGCTCGAAATCGGGATCCAGTTTTAGAGCCTTCGTATATGCTTCCACCGCCGCCTTCTGGTCGCCCTTCAACCTTAACGCGTTTCCGAGATTGACGTAAGTTGCGGGGATATTGGGATTGAGTTCGATCGAGCGCTTGAAGCTGGCTAGCGCCGCTTCGTAGTTCCGTTTCATGGCATACAGGTTGCCGAGATCAGTGTGGGCCGAAGAATTGCTCGGGTCTAGTTTCACCGCCGCCTCGAATTTGCGGCTTGCTTCGTCATAATTTCCACTCCGGGCATCACTTACGCCGGCCTCTACGAGCTGCTGCGCCTCGACCGCATTGGGTTGAGCCAGGGCTAGGTGATCCCGGCTCCACTGGTCGTTCGGGTTGATGCGAACTGCCGACTCGAAGTGTTCTCGGGCCCTGTCGAATTGTTTGATCTTCATATTGTAGAGGCCGAGGCCGCGATGCGCCGCATAGCTATTCGGATCCATGGCGAGCTGATGGGAGAACAGAGTCGAAGTGTCCGTCCAGTAGCCGCGTTGCCTACCCGCGATTAGCGCAAGGGCGATCAACCAGGCGAAGCAGAGTGAAGTCGCCGCACGGCTCCTGATCCGCATCATCACAAAGGCGAGGCCAAACGCGGGTCCGAGCATCGCGACATAAAGATATCGATCAAAGACGGTTGATTCATTCTGCGAAATAAACGGGACTATCCCAGAGCTGGGGAGGAGGACGAGCGTGAAAATCCAAAAGCCGATCAATCCAGCACGTCGGTACGCTCGGGGTAGGCGAGTTAGCCCAAAAAAAACAGCAATCGGGATCAGAGCGGTGAGGTGGAAGTAGCCCCAGTCCAACACCCATTCGGGTTTTCGCGCGTAATTGGGAATGAGACTTGCCGGCCAAACCAACTTTCCTAAGTAGAAGGCGATAGAGTCCAGAGCGATGAATGGTCTCATCGCCAGAGGGGTCGCGAACTGAATGACTCCAGCTTGAATCTCCCGATTCATCAGCACGCACGCGATCACAAAAAAAGACCAGGGAAGGATTTCAGTCAATGCAAGCCAGGCCCGTCTCCGAACGGCGTAGACGTCCACCAGGAAGATGATCGCGGGCAGAATCGCGGACGATGGTTTCGAAAGCAGGGCCAGAACGAAAACTGTTGCGGAGAAGAAGTAGAGACTTCGGGATCCAGACTTCAGATACCGCAGATAAGTCCAAAGACTCAGAAACGAGAAAAGTCCGGACAGGACATCGCGAAAACCAGAGATCCAAACGACCGGTTCCACCTGGGCGGGATGCAGCAGGAAGAGCAGCGTTCCCGCAGCCGCCGCCAGATCGGGCGATAACTTCACGGCGTCATCCCGGGATAATTCGACGAGCAACGTGCTCAAAATCATGAATACGAGGAGGCCGGAGATGAGGTGGCAGAAAATATTGGTCGCGTGAAACAGGAGAGGGCCCGGCGTCGACTGATTTAGGGCGATGGGTGAAACGACGATCGGTGAAACGGCGGCCTGGATCGCCCACAAAGTATAGGTGACCGGCGTGTAAAAATGTTCGTAAGGCTCGATCCAGAAGTTCAGGACTGAGTCCCATTTGACGGGATTCAGGTTCTTGTTCAGGCAGATATTCACGTCGTCGTCCCACGTGGTGAAGTCGTAGCGCACGGCGGGAGCGTAAACGGCGAGTGTGAGCAGGCCGATCAAGGCGCCAAAAAGCCAAAAACATCGGTCCCTTGATCGAATCATGCTTTCATTTTAGCCTAAAGACACTTCATGACCAGTGAAAGAAAAAACTTATCCCTTTGTGTCAATCTCGTTATCGCACTGGTGTTCCTGGCGAGGGCGTGTCTCTTCGCGAATACTTACGGGTCAGTCGAACACGACAGCGGATGGGCACTCGGCGTGACCAAGAATCTGGCCCACCGGGGAATCTACGGGGCTTACACAAGTACGGTTATCGTCAATGGAGTGGGTGCTTTTCCCAGCATTCACAATCGCTTTTCAGTTCAGGATGAAACCGGGATCAGCTGGTTTCCTGGTGGTGTGGTCGTCGGTCCAGGCCATCATTTTCCGGCGGCTTTGATCATCAAAGTTTTCGGGGACAGCTGGTGGTCTTATCGGGCATGGGCACTTTGCGCCTCGACCGCCCTGCTGTTTCTGCTTTTCCAGCTCGCCTCCAGCTGGGCAGGGGTTTGGGGGAGCCTGATTGTGGCGGCCTGGCTTTGGGCGACTCCTCGGTTTCATATCGAGTTCGCTTATGACTCGCTCGCGGAGAGCACGGCCGCCATGTATCTGGTGCTTGGGCTCTCCTTGTTTCGTCGGTGCCGCGCACAGTCAGGCCGTTGGCTCTATTTCGTCACCGGATTATTTCTGGGGCTCGCGACGGGAACCAAGCCCATTACCATTCTTGGATGCGTGGGTTTCGGATTGTTCGCGCTCCGGGATCTCGTCACGGATCGCCATCGTCCGAAGCAACCCATCCTTCAATGGAGCGCTTTCGTAGTCGGAGTTCTCGCTCCGCTCGTTTTCTTCGAGATTTATCGGGCCGTGCAGCTCATTCCGCGCTTCGGAGTGAACGGTTGGCAGGCGACGCTCGCGGATTTCGCCATCCACTTTCGTGAAAACGGAAGCGGACTAAGCACGCAAGACCAAGACCCAGGACTCTTTCCTTCCAAACTGGCGGTCTGGAAGGATTTATCAATCGCACGTTACTTGTGGGTGTGGCTTCTGTTGACGGTTTCCGTGATCGGAATGGGGGTCAAGCTCAAGCTGAGGGAAAACCCGGAGTACTTCTTGATCGCGGCCACCGTTGCGGTCTGGTTCTTCTGGTACTTTGCCATGTCGCCCACAGGTTGGACCCGGCACGCATGGGTCCCGTTATTGCTCTCGGTCGTGATCTTGAGTTCCGCGGCAGCGTCGTTGATCAGGCGGCTTTGGAGAGACGAGGGATGGAGGTGGTTGCTCCCTTTTCCACTGTTCATTCTGCTGGTCTTTGATTTGCCCCGTTTCGACTTGGGGCTGGTACTGCCCCCTCAGGTAGTTGACACCTGGAACGTCCTTAGAACCGAACGGGGAAGGTCCGGGTCACCTTCTTCGGCGATCATGCCGTTCGAAGAGCAGAAACAAGTAATCAAGTTCTTCAGCAGCGAGGTCAAAGCCGCCGACCGTATTTATTATGTCGGTGGATACCTAGTCGCGGAGATTTCTGCACTCGTGGATCGTGTCTTCTATCCGTTGGCCAGATTCGAACACATCGGCGATCGAGGTGCCGAGGTAGGACGGTCGCTCATGATCATGGGCCCGTTTCAGATCGGTCATTGGCCGTGGCGACTCACAGCCGCCGGTTACGAAAAGGAGTGGTCCGGGCGAATGTGCAAGAGGCCGCTATTCGCGAACCGGACTTACTTCATCTGTGAGCTGTGATAGGATGGCCGATCTGAATGAGCGCTAGCCAACTTCCTCCCAGATTCGACTGTGCGGTTATCGGTGATTGGCATCTGGCCCATGTGATCGCGCCCTGCATTGCAAGCTTAGGCAAGCGAACCCTCCTAGTGACGAGCGAGTCGGCTTCGGACTCGGATTACCCGAAGTCGCCGATCGATGAACCCGGCCTCTCGGATCTCATTCGTCAGGGACGGGAGGCCGGTCGGCTGGAATGGGTGGGGCGGCGCGAAAACCGCTGGTCCGCGGAATTCATCTGGGTTGCCATCGATACGCCGGTCGATGATTCGGATGTCGCCGATGTCAGCGTTGTTCGAAGCGCGATCGTCGAAATCGCAAGGAACCATCCGGATTCAAAGGTCATCGTGAGCAGCCAGGTCCATTTGGGATTTTGCGAGGGGATTCAGAAAGAACTCGGAGTCCCGATCGTCTATATTCCTGAAAATGTCCGCTTGGGCCAGGGCGTGGAAACGTTTCTAAACGCCGATCGAACAGTCCTCGGGGCCAATGACCGCCAGACGGGCGATTCTGTTCGAGCGTTTTTGTCTTCCTTGCACACCGACTTCATCGCTTGCGACTTGCCGACCGCGGAGATGGTCAAACACGCGACCAACGCGTTTCTGGCGACATCGATCAGTTTCGGAAACGAAATCGCCCGGATTGGATCGATGTGCGGCGTGGATAGCGACCTCGTGATGAGCTGCCTAAAGCGTGACTTGAGAATCGGAAATGGCGCCTACATTTCACCGGGCCTTGGATTCTCCGGCGGAACATTGCCGCGGGATCTCAAATGTCTGCAGGCACTCGGAAGAAATCTGAAAATTCCCACCCCTCTAGTTGACGCGACTTTGTGGGTCAATCAGCAAACCACTCAGTCGATCGTCGACGCGATTCGCAGGCATTGCGGCACGCTCGATGGACGAGCGGTTTTGATTCTGGGTTATACTTACAAGGCCGAGGCGAATACCTTACGGCGTTCCCTTTCCGTCGAACTCGCGACTCAGTTGGAGAGTCTCGGATGTTTCGTCGGTGGTTACGATCCGGTCATGAATGAGAAGGATCTACTTCAGCTGACGCGAGTGATGACCCATTATCCGGAATGGAAAAATTTGGACCGTAACTTCGATGCCGTGATCCTGATGACTTATCGTCCGCAGTTTTCCGGGGTCGACTGGAATAGCCTCGCGCGTAACGCGGACGAAGGTCCGTGCTTGATTCTGGACACCCGATCGGAGCTTTCGGCTGCGGGGGTTCGGCGACCGGGTTTGGCCTATCGGAGACTCTGGGAGGCGGTTCGGTGACGATCTGTTCTTCATCCACCGAGGGAAAGCTCGTGATCGTGACCGGTGGCGGGCGCGGAATCGGTCGCGCCGTGGCGATCGCCAGTGCGAACGAAGGCTACCGCGTCATCTTGATCGCTCGCAGCTCGGTCGATCTCGCCGAAACCCGCCGGATGATCGAGTCGACAAACGGGCGGGCGGAGAGCTTTGTATGTGATGTAGCCGACAGAACGCAAGTAGGGGAGACGTTGCAGAAGATCATCAAGGAAAACGGCCCGGTTTACGGACTGGTCTGTGCAGCAGGAATCTACGGACCGATCGGAATGGCCGAGAATGCCTCCGTCGAGGAGTGGGAGAAATGCATTGAAGTGAATCTGTTCGGGGCGTTTCGATGTATTTCCGCCGTGACAGTCGGAATGAAGGCACAAGGGGAAGGTCGGATTGTTCTTTTCGCCGGGGGAGGAGAGGGGGCGATGCCTGGCTTCTCGGCGTACGTCAGCAGCAAAGGTGCGATCACCCGCCTGACCGAGACCTTGGGTTCGGAACTGCTTTCGTTCTCGGTCTACGTCAATGCCATTGCTCCTGGACCGGTCAACACAAGGCTCCTAGATGAACTTATTGCGGCCGGGCCGCTTCAAGTGGGAGTTGATCGATTTCGAACCGCGTTGAAACAGAAGCAAGACGGAGGGGTAGCGGCGGAAAAATCCGCGAAACTTGCCCTTTATCTTTTGTCCAAAGCTTCCTCCGGACTATCGGGGCGGATTTTGAGTGCCGTTTGGGACAAGTACGAGGACTTTCGTGATCCTTCGATTCTGACGGCGACGGATCTTTACACGTTCCGAAGAGTGGTAGATTCCGGTGGTGGCACCCGACCGAAATGAAGCTCTCGGGCGAGCGGTTCACGCAGATTGCGGCAGGATTGACTGTAGGTTTGATCTTACTGGCGTTTCTGCCGACGTTTCATGCCTACTATGCACACGCCGACGACTACTTCTGGGGAGCATGGGGAAACCAATCCTGTACGGATCAGTTCGCGTTCATGGGGCTGACCGGAAGACCACTCTCGGCGTTTCCACACTGCCTGCAGTTCTTCGTCGGTAAAGTCGCGGATCTGAATTACTTCAGGCTTTTGAGTGCGCTGAATCTGAGTCTTCTCGCATTTCTGATTTTCAGATGGGTTGCATCATGGAAGTACGACGTCATTCTTTCATTTTGCTTGGGGGTCATGGTGGTAACCCTCCCGCCGTTTCAGACCTATGTCGCTTACGCGACGATCGCAGCGTGCGGGTTTTCATCGACTCTGGCCATGTTCGCCCTATTTCTTGCGCGTCAGGCCAGTGAGTCTGCGGACGTACGGGAAGCGTGGAAGCGCGGGTTGCTTTCGATAACCTCCTTGATAGTGGCGATGTCGTTTTATCAGCCGGGCGCGTTGATATTCGCCGCGATGCTGGCGGTGCCGGTGCTTTCCGCAAGAAGCGAAGGATTCTTCGCCGAATGGAGAAGGCCTGTTCTGATTTACGGCTGCATTCTTTTGGTATCGGCGATCACCTACTATGTCCTTTGGCGTCTGGGAGTCGTTCTCTCAGGGCTTTCCGTTTCAGGAAAGTACAGTGGCTCGGATTTCGTACAAGATTACTCGGGCCGGATCCGGTGGTTCATCGAGTATCCGCTCTTAGAAACGCTTAATTTCTGGAGTCTCGACGCGAGCCGAAGCGTGGCCATCGGCATCGGTCTGCTGATTCTGCTTCTTCCCGCTTTCGAGTTCGCTAATGCCTTGAAAGCCGGGACCGCCCGACCTGGTCTTGGCGATCTTTTAGCGAAGTATTTGCTCGTCTTCGGACTCATTCCGACGAGTTACATCATCAATCTGCTCAGTTCCAATCCTTCTCCAGAGTATCGAACCTATTCCGCGCTCGCGGTGAGCGTCACCATGACCGTAGTCCTTGGCGTATACCGTATTCTGAGCAATCCCGAGGGCGTCTTCAAAGTCCCGCGAGGTGCTCTTGCGTTGAGTTGCGCAGCGTTCATGGGGTTTGGGATCTTTAAGGCGAACGCGACCATCAGCGAATATTTCGTGAATCCCGGTTCGGACGAACTTAAGTACCTAAAAAACCGGATTGGATCGTACATCGAGGAGCAAAGGGAGCTGAGTTGGATTCACGTAGTGGCACCTTACGAGGCTTCGGCGGTCGCCAATCGACGCCATGATTTCGGCTTGAGTAGTCTGGCGCACGGGCCCAACATCCGGCCGGTGATCATCGCGGCCCTCAATGAGCTGGGGCACTTTATTTCGGTCCCGGTTTCCTTGAGTTTCCCGCAGGATCCGAATACGTGGCTTCAGTGGAGTGGGGTCATGCGCGGAACCGATATGGACATACGCCAGGTGGAGCGTCGCACGGATAGTCCAGGCCTTCTGATCATCGATATGACTCAACGGTCCTTTCATTAAGATTTCATGGAACGGCGGTCCACCTATGTCACTGATCAACGTCAAGCCCATTCAACCGGCAGATCTAAATCAGGTGCTAAGCCTTCATCTCAAGACGCTCGGGTATACTTTCAACAGCCGGCTTGGCGAGGCACACTTGCGCACTCTGTATCTGACGGTCATGAATGATCCAGGAAGTTTCGTCGGAGTCGCCTTCGACGGTGTAACACTGGTCGGGCTGGTAAGCGGCACGATGGATGCTAAACGTCTGGAAGCCTCACTCTACGCTGCTCTGCCCCCCGCCCGATGGGTGACGATTGGCCTGCGAGTGTTCTTTCACCCGATGTTGCTGTTAGAATGCCGGAAGGCGCGCCGTCTGAACGCTGGGGTGTACCTGAACGGAAGGCCCATCAAAGGTATGTTGACGACTGTCGCGGTCGCAGAAAGTCACAGGAAGAAAGGCGTCGGAAGGATGTTAGTTGGCGAGTTGGAGAGATTTTTCCGTGGCCGAGGATGCCTCATATTTTCGCTCGACACCCTCTCCAATAATCGCGAGGCAATCGAGTTCTACCGGAACCTAGGGTTCAAGTTCGTGGAGAATCGGTTCGACAGCAGTGTGTTCGTCAAAGAAATTACGGGCTCCACCAATGAGTGATGCCGTGACGCAAGTGTCTGTGATCATGCCCACCCTGAATGAGGCGGGAAATATCGCCGCGTTGATTCGGAGGACGGCCTGTGCTCTTGAAGGCGCGGGCTTCGGGGATTTCGAGATTATCGTGGTGGATGATAATTCCGCTGATCGAACCTGGGAGATCGCGGGCCAAGCAAACGACTTGGGCGGCAAGCTCAAGGTGATCCGTCGGAGGACGAATCACGGTTTAACTGCGTCGATCTGCGAAGGTATCGACGCCACGCGATTCGAGGTGATCGTCTGGATGGACTGCGACTTCTCACATCCGCCAGAACGGATTCCTCAGCTACTTTACATGCTCGGGCAGGGATTTGATGTGGCCGTCAACTCTCGTTATACGACAGGCGGAGGAGAAGACAGGGTCGGCAAGGGTGGGTATTTGCAGCGGGTCCTGAGCTGGGTTCTCAACTGGAGCGTCCGCTTCCTTCTACATCCGTCCTTTTCCGATTGGACGAGCGGATTCATCGCTGTCCGGCGCGGAGTCCTCGAGGCTGTGCCTCTGAGGGGGGATTATGGCGAATACTTCATCGACTTCATCTTCCGCGTCATGCACCGGAAGTTCCGCGTCTGTGAACTTCCGTACTTCGCGCTTCCTCGCCAATCCGGTGAATCCAAAACTGGAACCAATCTCATGCAATACGTGGCCCGGGGGAGAAAGTATTTCAGCACTGTATTTCGTCTGCGCATTGACTCTATGATTGGGTGGTTGTGACGACACAAGGATTTGAAACGATCAGTCATCGGGGAGTAATTCTCGCACTCATTGTTCGCGCGGAGTTCCGGGCCTCCGGGATACATTTCTTCACCCCAGATCAGTTTTCACAGCAGCTGGGATTCATGGGCCACCCGGCCGGGAAAGTTATTCGGCCTCATATTCATCGGCCCGTTTCGCGCGAAATTCAGTTCACGCAGGAAGTATTAATCATCAAAAGCGGAAAACTTCGCGTCGACCTCTATGACGAGGCTCAAAGCTACGTCGAAAGCCGTTTTCTGAACGCGGGCGACGTCGTCCTGCTTTCGGCGGGCGGGCACGGATTCGAGGTGATCGAAGATACGGAGATGTTCGAGGTCAAGCAGGGACCTTACGGGGGGGAAGTCGACAAAGTCCTGATCCCGGCAGTCGAGGCGTCACGAAGGAAAGAGATCTAGTTGTCGGATCCGTATATCCAGGTCAACGAACCGCTTTTCGACGGGAACGAAAAGAAGTACCTCATGGAGTGCATCGATTCGGGCTGGATTTCGTCCGAAGGACCATTTGTAAAAGAATTCGAAAAACGGTTCGCGCAGAGGGTGGGGCGCCGGCATGGCGTCGCGATGTCCAGCGGTACAGCGGCGCTGGATATCGCCATGCTGACATCGGGCCTGAAGGCGGGCGACGAGGTCATTGTCCCGGCTTTTACGATTATTTCCTGTGTTACCGCCATTTTGAAGGCGGGTTGTGTGCCCGTTCTGGTCGACGCCGATCCACTCACCTGGAATCCTGATCCGAATCTGATCCGGGCAATGATCACCCGGAAGACTCGCGCAATCATGGTCGTTCACCTTTACGGCTTGCCGGCGGATCTTGATCCCATTCTCAAAGTCGCGCGGGAGTTCGGTTTGAAGGTGATCGAGGACGCCGCTGAGATGCACGGTCAAGACTATCGCGGGGAACCTTGTGGGAGCTTCGGGGATGTCAGTACGTTTAGTTTTTACGCCAATAAGCTCGTGACCACGGGGGAGGGCGGGATGCTCGTTACCGATGATGATTCGGTCGCGGACCATTGCCGGTCGCTTCGTAACCTCTGTTTCGATCCGAGACGGCGATTCGTCCACGAAGAGATTGGCTTTAACTATCGCATGACCAATCTTCAGGCCGCCGTCGGTCTCGCGCAGCTCGAGAGGCTGGATACTTTCGTCATTCGCAAGCGGGCCACGGGTCGTCTTTACCATGAGCTTTTGCACGATATCCCTGGTCTGCAGCTTCCACTGGCCGATACCGACTATGCGGAGAATATTTACTGGGTTTACGGAATGGTGCACCAGACGCGAACGGGCTCAGAGATAATCGCCGCGCTTCATGGCAGGGGGATTGGCAGCCGCCCTTTCTTTTGGCCGATGCATGAGCAACCTGTGTTTGTGCGGAGCGGGATGTTTAACGGAGAATCATACCCGGTCGCGGAACGAATCGCCCGTCACGGTATTTACCTGCCCAGCGGGATCGGTCTGACCGATTCACAGATTCGTAGTGTCGCGAAAGAAACACGCGAAATCCTCAGATAGCGGCGTGTTCCTCTCTGTCGTCTTCGTTCTTCTTGGCCCGCATCGGAGCCTTGGAATTTCGTTGTCGAGTCCCTGGCGATGATCGCTTCTGTCTCCGGAGTCGATTTAAACTCGAACTCACCTCAGACGCTGCGTGCGCAAACCGACCTCGGAACCGAGTTCACACTGCAGGAGAACGAAATGACACTTGCATCTTATGCACGAGGCGACACCGAAGTCGCGCTGTTCATGCAAGAACGTGGAAGACTCGGCATCAGGCATCGACGGATCTGGGTTCGGACGTCGGAGTTGAATGACAAAGGCGAGCGGAGCCACCGGAATTATGGAGAACGCTTCTATTCTTGTTTCAAAGTTGCTGAAGAACACGCTCTCCACCACGTGCTGCAAAATGTTTGGATGCCCGAATACGACAACGAACGCCCGCATAGCTCTCGTGTGCCTGACGCCGATGAATTTTATCAAAAGGCGTCTGCAGGAGATCGCAGGCGGAAAACTCAAAGATTACTTGCCTAAATCCGATTTAAGAAAAGCAGCCAAAGCCGACCGGCCAGTTCACCTAAAAGTTTTCACGAAGCGCGGCGCGGTGCATTGAGGATGGTGGATTTCTGATAGCGTAATCCCCCCCCCCGACTTTACTTCGATTTGAAAAACTCTGACGCCATTCACCATTTGCAGGTATTCGCCTTCGATGGCCCAGTTGCGGAGGAAAGTGGTAGTATGTAAAATTAATACGGGAAAACATCGGATAATCTCAAACTTAGCGAGCGCCCGTCATTTATACATTTTAGAAGTAAGACAGGCTTGGCATCCTCGGAAATGATGGTGCCAAATTTTTGAAATTGGGGGTTCAATGAAAAAGAAACCCGGGAATTTAGCGTAGTCGTCGTATGTGATAACGACGGCTACTTCGTCGCGAGTATTCCCGAGCTGCGATGAATTTTACCTGCTTTAGTTTTAATGCCTATGCAACCGGGCGGCGAGCTTGTGTAAAACTTCTTCGCCGCGTCAAATTGAGATTGAATCAAGTCATGAAGGACTGGAAAGTCGATGTTCTCAAATCGCTAAAAAGTGGGACGGACCTCGTCCCCTCCATCGACGCTTCGAGGCTCACCGAAGACCGTTTTCTGGCCGAGTATGTAGGGCGCTCAAAGCCCTGCGTGGTGCGGGGCGCGATCCGGCACTGGCCAGCTTACTCGCATTGGCCCAAAGCTGGCTATCTCGAGCGTGCAATCGGCCGGGTAAAGCTCCACCAGGTACGCGCAATACCAAAGATCGAAATGAAGACGTTGAGAGAAAAAGTCTGGACAACCGATTTTTCCTGGATCGCTTAAGCCGAAGCGAAAACATGGTTCAACTTGCCGCTGGACGAGTTTCTGAGGCGGGTGCGACGACACGAGTTCCTGTTCTGTTACGCTCACGATATTTCCTAGCGGACAGTGTTCGCCAAAGTTGAAGCCGATGTCGGCGGTTTTCCGTTCCTCCGGAATCCGCCGCCGCCACTCATCTACACGAAGAAGCGCGCGTTCCTCTTTGGCAGGAGCTATACCGACTGGTATTTTCATCCGAGTGACGAGACCTTGATGTGCCAAATCGGTGGCTCGAAGCGAGTTGCTTTGCTCGCCCCGGATCAACGAAACTGGGACACGATGCTGGACGTCGTTAGTCATGAGCGTTTCGTCGGCGTTCCCGACAGCAAGCGCTTCCCCGAGTTCCGAAAGCTGCGTTTTCGCTCCGTGATCGTGGACCACGGCGATGCCCTCTATATCCCGCCGTACTGGTGGCACGCCGTTGAATCGGTCGACGGCGGAGCCAGCTGGGGAGCGACTATCGCCTGGTGCTGGGGCTCGCCCATGCACATCCTGCTCGATCCGCGGTTTCCAGCAAGGCAGTTCTACCTCAAGAACCTCGAGAGCCCGGCCAGTCGCTTCCGCTTCCTTCGGCTGTCGGCTAAGCACTGGTTTCCGGCGTATCTTCGCGGGCGAGTCATGGAGGCAATCCCTTCATGACTCGAAGCGTCAAGTTCAATGCGGGCGCTCCTGAAGTTCGCTCAGCAAGGATTGGGTGTGGATTCCTGACGAAAATGTCCCACTAATTTCCCCGCGATTATGTCCCCTGTGTCGGCGGGCGCGGGCTAGGAGTTAACAGCGTTTGGATAACAATCATTCTTTCGTTGGGATGAGTGGC
>Ga0163144_10015658_pt1 | contig 15619 bp, 13 predicted proteins | sample OliLak19BULKMAT1_FD_123175 | JGI IMG/M metagenome (GOLD analysis project Ga0163144, IMG submission 123175) | Freshwater microbial mat bacterial communities from Lake Vanda, McMurdo Dry Valleys, Antarctica - Oligotrophic Lake LV.19.BULKMAT1 | ecosystem: Environmental > Aquatic > Freshwater >...
CCCTGCAGGTAGGCCACCACGACGTCCTTGCCGTCATCGGAGAACGTCAACCGCGCGACACCATCGGTGGACCCGCGGTAGCGGAGCCCGACGCAGGACCAGACGATCGTCGCCACCGCGCGGCGGAACGACCGCGGGTCGCCGGTGATTCGGCCCTCCGCAAAGGCGGTCCACGCGCCGCCGGCCACCTGGATGTCGGTGCCGCGGATCCCGAGCGTCACCCGCGGCCCGCGCCGGCGGATCTCCATGTCGTAGGCGGGCAACGAGACCCAGTAGCGCGCCGAGACGACCTCGCCCTCGCCGGGCGGATCGGGGAAGGCCTCCAGCGGCTTGCCGCGCCGCTCGCCCTCCACGGTCCACGCGTCCGACTCCGCGACGGACGCCAGCGGCCGCGCGACGACCGGTTCGTCGTCGGCCCTCCACCCGAGCACCAGGAACGCCGACGCGAGGCCCGCCGCCGCGCCGACGACGAACGGCGCCCAGCGGGAGCGTCGGCGCGGTGCGGGAGCGTCGTCCGGCATCCGCGCACCGTACCACCCGCGCACGCTCGTCGGAACCCGGATCGGCGACGGTTCAGCGCGGCGCGGGCGGGTCGGCGTGCACGGCGCGGCGGCCGAGGAGGGCCCACGCAGCGTCGAACTCGTCGGCCTCGAACGTCGTGCGCCGACCGTCGGCCGGGTCGAGGACGAGCACGGACGTCCCCCGCACGCCCACGACGAGCACCGTGTGCTCCCCTGGCACCGCACGAAAGGGCAGGCCCCGCGCGTCCACGAGGTCCACGGCCCGCGACGGCGAACACGACCCCGTCACCCACGCGATCACCGGCCGCCCGGCGTCGGTCTCCGAACGCAACCACGCGAGGTCGCGATCGCGCACGGCGGTCGCGTCGAGCCCGAACGACCGCAGCGCCGCCGCGATCGGCGCCGCATGCACGCCATAGCCCTGCGGCGGCAGGCGCCCGGCCGGCCCGTCGACATCGCCGACGAACCCCAGGTCGGGGTTGTCCGACCGCGGCAGACGCGCGAAGACGTCGGCCTCGGTGCCGGGCAGGCCGTGGGCCGCCAGCAGGTCCGCCGCGCTGCGGGACTCGCACGAGAGCCGCCGCCCCTGCGGGTTCCCATCCAATCGGTTCGCCAGCGCCTCCGCCCGCCCCGCGGGGGAGTCGGCCGGCGGACCCGCGCACGCCGCGAGGGTGACCGCGACGCCTCCGAGGACGGCGAGGCCGAGGACGGCGAGGCCGAGGACGGCGAGGCCGAAGCCGACCGCGCGGACGCGCGCGCCGCGCCTCACCGTTCGCTCGCCGCGTCGAAGAACCGCTGCACGAAGGTGACGTGCCGCCACGTCTCCGCGACGCCGGGCGAGCCGACGTCCACGTGGGAGAGCAGGCGGCTCTCGAGCACCTCGACCTCCCGCGCGGAGGTCAACCGCGCGGCGAGGGCGCGCGACGCCTCCACCGGGATCAGCGCGTCGCCGACGCCGTGGATCAGGAAGACCGGCGCGCGCACGCGCGCGAACGACGCGACCGCCGCGGGGGAGGACGCACGCAGGAAGGGCGCGGCGGCGGCGAGCACCCACGCGAGGTCGTCCGCGCCGATCGCCGCCTCCGCGAGGACCGCCGCGACGAGCCGGCGCGCCTCGGGCGACGCGAGGCCCGCCGGTGCGGGCGTCGCCGCGGAGGGCGCCTCGCCCACCGCGTCGAGCCACGCGCGGACGAGGGCGAGGTCGTCCGGCGGGAGCCGTCGCGCGGCGGCGGCCCGCGCGAGGCCGTGCCGTGCGAACAGCCCGGCGTCGCTCCGTGCGTCGGCCGCGCCGGTCGCCTCGGGCGGCGCGACCGGACGGCGGAACCACGCCGTGGCGAGCGCCTCGGCGTCGTCGGGGGGGCCCACGAGCAAGACCGCGCTCACGGTGGACGGGTCCGGGTCGCCCGCCGCGCCACGCGCGAGCGCCTGCAACACGACGCCCGCGCCGAAGCTGACGCCAAGCAGCGCGACGCGCCCCGGCGCCGCCGCGTCGTCGCCGCCGAGGGCCCGGCGCCACGCCGCGACCACGTCGTCGACGAGGGCCTCGTCCTCGCCCGGGTGCGTGAGCCCCACGAGGTCGGGTGCCGTGACCGCGAATCCCGCGTCGCGCAGGGCGACGACCACCCGCAACACGCGCGGGTCGAACACGCCCTCCGGCGTGACGCCCGCGACCGCCACGATGCGCGGCGCGTCGGCGGCGGGCCCGGCGACGTCCACCGTCGTCGGGCGCGTCCCCGCCGACCGTCGGGCCCCCGCTCGGGCCATCTCGTCCCAGCTCGGCAGCGGGCCCGCGAGGCGGTCGAGGAAGGCGATCGCCGGCCGGCGAGGACGGACGACGACCGCCCAGACCCCCACGGCGAGGACCAGGAAGGCGGCCAAGACGTAACCGATCCGGCGGACGAGACGTCGCGACACGGGGCCTCCCGAGCGCCGGAGTGTACGGGAGCCCCGGGGCACGCCCTTGACCCCGTCCCCGCCCCCGGTACCTTCTTGGCCGCTAGTCCTGAAGTTCGTGCCGAAGTGGCGGAATTGGCAGACGCGCTAGGCTCAGGACCTAGTGGCCCTAACACGGCCTTCCGGGTTCGAGTCCCGGCTTCGGCATTTTGATCGCGATCCCGATCGCGTCGGACGTCCCGGGGATCCTGCGGCCGCCCGCAGGACACCCCCGCGGGCGCGGGGCCCGCCGGGAGGCGGACCGGCCCGCCGTCGCGCGACCCTCGTCTCGCCGAGCCCCGGCAAGTCAGGTCAGGTCAGGTCAGGTCAGGTCAGGTCAGCGCCCGGATCGGGCTCCTCGCCCCCGGAGCCGCACGACGGGTCTCGCCCCCGGAGCCGCGCTGCGGGGTGCCCCCGCCGACGCGGGCCGCCGCGCCCTCCGGCGGAGCGGGACATCCCCCCCCTCCGGACCTAGCATCCCGGGCCCGCCCGGTCGCACCGCGCGCGCACGAGGTCCCCATGGAAGCCGGAATCGTCGGTCTGCCCAACGTCGGGAAGAGCACGCTCTTCAACGCGCTCACCCACGCCGGCGCGCTCGCCGCGAACTACCCGTTCGCCACGATCGAACCCAACGTGGGCGTCATCAGCATCCCCGACGCGCGGCTCGAGCTGATCCGCCGGTTCATGCCCACGGAGAAGTTGGTGCCGGCGCAGTTGCGGCTCGTGGACATCGCCGGCATCGTCCGCGGCGCGTCGGAGGGCGAGGGCCTCGGGAACAAGTTCCTGTCGCACATCCGCGAGGTGGACGCGATCCTCCACGTGGTCCGGTGCTTCGAGTCGCCCCCGGGCGGCGAACAAGTGATCCACGTCGAGCAGACCGTGGACCCGATCCGCGACATCGAGACCATCGAGACCGAGCTGACGCTGGCCGACCTGCAGATGGTCGAGACGGCGCTGCCGAAGGCGGAGCGGTCGGCGCGGGGCGGCGACAAGGACGCGAGCCTGCGGGCCGCGGTCCTCGGGAAGCTGCTGCCCGTGCTCGCCAAGGGCGACCCCGCGCGGACGCTCGAAGGCCTCGACCCCGAGGAGCGCCGCGTGCGGCGGACCCTGGGGCTCCTGACGGTCAAGCGCGTCCTCTACGTCGCGAACGTCGACGAGACCGACGTGCTCGGCACCGGGCCGCTCGCGATGCGCGTGCGGGAGCGCGCCGCCGCCGAAGGGATGGAGGTCGTGCCGGTCTGCGCGAAGATCGAGAGCGAGCTGGGCGAGCTCTCCGACGCCGACCGGCAGGAGATGCTCGAGAGCCTCGGCATGAAGGAGCCCGCGCTCGCGGCGCTGGCCCGCGCGGCCTACCACCTCCTGGGCCTGCAGTCGTATTACACGGCGGGGCCGAAGGAGATCCGCGCGTGGACGATCCCCGTCGGCGCGACGGCGCCGCAGGCGGCGGGCGTCATCCACACCGACTTCGAGAAGGGCTTCATCCGCGTCGAGGTCTACAGCATCGCCGACCTCGAGCAGTTCAAATCCGAGAAGTCCATCCGCGACGCCGGCCGGCTCCGCACCGAAGGCAAGGCCTACGTCATGCGCGACGGCGACGTCTGCCACTTCTTGTTCAACTCCTGAGGGCTCAACTCCGGACGGTTCAGCTCCGGACGGTTCAGTTCCGGAGGGTTCGGCTCCGGAGGGTTCGACTTCGGGGGGTTCGACTTCGGGGGGGCAACGAGGGAGGGCGCGACCACGCGCCGGACCGGCGGCGGGCCCCGAATCGCAAGCGGGCGGGGCGCTCGGGGGCAGGGTCGCGCCGCCCCGGGGTTCCGGGGAGAATCGAGGGATGAAGCTCGACGCCGCGACCCTCGCCCGCCGGATCGACCAGGCGCTGTCGAGGGAGCCCGCCGACCTCGTCGTGAAGGGCGGGCGGATCCTCGACCTCGTCACCGGCGAGCTCGGGGAGGGTGACGTCGCCATCACCGGCGACACCATCGTCGGGACGTACGCGTCGTACGAGGGCCGCCGCGTCGTCGACGCCCGCGGCAAGGTGGTCGTGCCGGGGTTCGTCGACGCGCACGTCCACGTCGAGAGCACCATGGTCACGCCCGCCGAGTTCGACGCGTGTGTGCTCCCCCACGGCACGACCACCGCCATCTGCGACCCCCACGAGATCGCCAACGTCCTCGGCCTCGAGGGGCTCCGCTACTTCCTCGACGCCGCCGGCGGCCTCGCCATGGACCTCTTCGTCCAGCTCTCGTCGTGCGTGCCCGCCACCCACCTCGAGACCAGCGGCGCGCGCCTGTCCGCCGCCGACCTCCTGCCCTTGCGCGGGCACCCGCGCGTGCTCGGGCTCGCGGAGCTCATGAACTTCCCGGGCGTGCTCCGCAAGGACCCCGACGTCCTCGAGAAGCTCGCCGCGTTCTCCGACGGGCACATCGACGGCCACGCCCCGTTCGTCACGGGCAAGGAGCTCAACGCCTACGCGGCGTGCGGGATCCGCAACTGCCACGAGAGCACCCGCCTCGAGGAGGCCCGCGAGAAACTGCGCAAGGGCCTCCAGGTCTTCCTGCGCGACGGCAGCGTCAGCAAGGACGTGCGCCGCCTCGCCCCGCTCCTCACCGACGTCACGTCGCCGTTCCTGGCCTTCTGCACCGACGACCGCAATCCCCTCGACATCGCCGAGGAGGGCCACCTCGACCACCTGATCCGCTCGGCCATCGCCGTCGGCGTGCCCGTCGGCGCCGCGTACCGCGCGGCGACGTGGTCGGCCGCCCGCGGCTTCAACCTCCGCGACCGCGGGCTCGTGGCCCCGGGCTACCGCGCCGACCTCGTCCTCCTCGACGACGTCGAGACCTGCCAGGTCGCCCGGGTGATCGCCCGCGGCGCGCCGGTCGACGACGCGACCTTCGCGCGCACGCGCCGCGTCCCGGACGTCGGTCGCGGCTCGCTGCGCCTCGACGCCGTGACCGCCGACGTCTTCCGCACGCCGGCCGCGGGGCCCACGGGCCCCGTGATCGGCGTGATCGAGGGCAGCATCGTCACCGACGCGCTCTCGCTCACGCTCCCCTGGCGCGACGGCGAGCGGTTCCCCGACCCCGCGCAGGGCGTGCACCGCATCGCGGTGCTCGCGCGGCACGGGAAGAACCACAACGTCGGGCGCGGCTTCGTCCGCGGGTTCGGGCTCCGGCGCGGCGCCCTCGCGAGCAGCGTCGGCCACGACAGCCACAACGTGATCGTCGTCGGCGCGTCCGACGCGGAGATGGCCCTGGCGGTGAACCGGCTGCGCGCGCTGGGCGGCGGCTTCGTCGCGGTGGCCGGGACCGAGGTCGTGGCCGAGTTGCCCCTGCCCCTCGCGGGCCTTCTCTCCGACCGGCCGTTCGGCGAGGTGCGCGACCGACTCCGCGACCTGCGCACGGCCGTCCGCGCGCTCGGCTGCCCCCTGCGCGAGCCGTTCCTCCAGCTCGCGTTCCTGCCCCTCCCCGTCATCCCCCACCTGAAGATCACCGACCTCGGCATCGTCGATGTGGACCGGTTCGCGCTCGTAACGAACTGAGTCCCGCCGTCGCCGACGTCGCCTCCCGGGCCCCCTGGCGCCCCCCTGGACCCCCGCCCCGATGAAGCCCCCGAAACACCCCGACCGGAAGGCCGACGCGAAGCCCGACGCCTCGGCGTCGCCGGCGTTGTCGACCCTGCCGGCGTTCCCGACCCTGCCGGCGTTCCTCGACGCCAGCCCGTCCCCGTACCACGCCGCGGCCACCGCGATCGCCGCCGCCCTCGCCGCGGGCTACCAGGTGCTCTACGACGGCGACCCGTGGACCCTGAAGCCGGGCCAGGGGTACGTCGTCCTCCACAACGGCTCGACGGTCGCGGCGTTCCGCATGGGCCGGAAGGCCCCCGCCGACGCCGGCTTCCGCCTCGTCGGCGCGCACACGGACTCGCCCAACCTGCGCCTCAAGCCCCGACCGGGCCTCGCGTCGGTGGGCCACGTCCTCTTCGACGTCGAGATCTACGGCAGCCCGATCCTCGCGACGTGGCTCGACCGCGACCTCGGGCTCGCGGGCCGCGTCGCGTTCGAGCGTGGGGGCACGCTCGCGACGGCGCTGGTCCGCGTGGACGAGCCGCTCTGCCGCATCTCGTCGCTGGCGATCCACCTGGCCCGCGGCGTCAACGAGGAGGGGCTGAAGCTCGACAAGCACCGCCACCTCTCGCCGTCGCTCGGGCTCCTCGCGCCGGGCGAGGACGCGTCGCGCGTGGCGCTCGACGCCCTCGCGAAGGCCGCGGAGTGCCAGCCCGAGGACCTGCGTGGATTCGACGTCGGCCTCCACGACACGGCGAAGGCCGCATACGTCGGCCGTGACGGCGAGTTCCTCGCCTCGGCGCGCCTCGACAACCTGGCGTCGTGCCACGCGGCGTTGGCGGCTCTCGTCGCCGCGCCCGCCGGCGACGCGACGGCGGTGGCGTTCCTGTTCGACCACGAGGAGGTGGGCAGCATGACGGCGGAGGGCGCGTCGAGCGCCTGGACCGCCGGGCTGCTCGCCCGCCTCGTCGCGTCCGCGGGCGGCGCCGACGCACTCCCGCGCGCGCTCGCGCGGTCGATGCTCGTGTCCGCCGACATGGCGCACGCCGTCCACCCGAACCATCCCGAGAAACACGACGGCGTCCACGCACCGCGCCTCAACGGTGGGCCCGTGGTGAAGACGAACGCGAGCCGGCGCTACGGCACCGACGCCGAGACGGGCGCGTACTTCCGCGCGCTCTGCCGCGCCGAGGGCGTCCCCGCGCAGGAGTTCGTCACACGGGCCGACCTCGCGTGCGGGAGCACGATCGGCCCGATCGTGGCCGCGGGCGCGGGCCTCCGCACCGTGGACGTCGGCAACCCCATGCTCTCGATGCACTCGGTGCGCGAGCTCTGCGGCCGGCACGACGGCGCCGCCCTGGTCCGCGTCCTCACGCGCTTCTACGCGGCCGACGTGCCGCTCCCCTGGTGACCCATGCCCGCACGTGACCCGGGGCCGCCCCCCGACCCCGCCGCCGTCGCCGCCGCCCGGGCCCGTCTCGAGGAGGTCGTCGAGGTCTTCCGGCGCGCCGCCGAGCGGGCCGTCGCGACCGCCGCCGACCCGCGGGCCCTGCCCATGGGGATCACCGAGACGCGCCACCACGCGACGTTCGCCCTCGCGGCCGTGGGGGCGGCCTTCAAGGCCGCGCTGAAAGCCGCACGACCCGACGATCCCCACGTCTGACCCCGCCCGGGCCCCAGGATAGGATCCCCGAGCCCGGGGGCCGTGCGCCCGCCCGGACCGGAGGTCGTCCCATGTCGCGCCTGTCCCGATCCGCCCTCGTCACCGCCCTCGCGCTCGTCCCGGCGGCGATCGCCGCGCCGTCCGCCCGCGCGGCCGACGCCCCGCCGGTTGCCGCCCCGCCGGTCGCCGCCCCCGCCGTCCGTCCCCTCGCCGTCGGCGAAAAGGCCCCGGACTTCACGGCGGCGGACCTCGACGGCAAGCCGTTCGCCCTCGCGACGGCCCGGACGATCACGGCCGCGGACGCGCTCGCCGCGGTGAACGTCGCCGCGCGCACCCTCGGCGCGAAGGCCGACCTCGCCGCCGACGCCGCGCTCACGACGATTCCCGACCTCCAGGGCGGCGACGGCCTCGTGCCGTCCAAGGTGGTCGCGCTCGGCAACGCCGCGGGCCGCGTTCATGGCCTCGTGGCCGACGAGGCGTCGGTCGCCGCGTGGAAGACCGTGGGCGACGTCGTGGCGTGGGTCGAAGGCGCCGCCGCCGCCCCGATCGTCTTCGTCTGCTGGTCGCCGAAGTGCCCCACGAGCAAACTCTACGAGGAGCGGCTGTTCGCCACGGTCGCTCGCCGCGGCGCGCGCGTCTACGCGCTCGGCTCCAACGCGACCGACAGCGCCGACGACCTCAAGGGCTACGTCGAGACGAAGGAACTGCCGCTCCGCGTGCTCGTCGACGCCGAGCAGAAGGTGACGGACGTCTTCGGCGGCAAGCGGACGCCCCACGTCTTCGTGCTCGACGGCAAGAATTTCCTGCGCTACGCGGGGACGATCGACAGCGACGCCCCCATGACCGAAGCCGAGGAGAAGCGCATCGCCTACCTCGACCTCGCGCTGGCGGCCCTCGGCGAGGGTCGTCTGCCCGAGATCCTGATGACGACGCCGGTGGGTTGACCCGTCAAGCGCAAGCGCTCCTAGGTCTAGGAGCCGATCGCCGCACGCGCCACGCCGGGCCCCCCAAGGGCGCCCGAAGGGATCTCCGTCTGCCCCGACAGCGCGGGCCGGCGCCGCCGTTCAGGCCTTGGGAAGAGTCGCGACGACGTCGCCTTCGCGCGGTCTCCGGCGGGCCCAGCCCTCCGAAAGCCCGCCCGCCCTGGGGAAGAAATCGTGCGGCTCCTGCGGGCCCGCGCTTCGCCAGGGTGCGCCATGGTGACGGACGTTGACGGCCTGTGACGGAATCTTCGATTCCTGCAGCGCCGTTCAGCGGACGTCGAAGAGGAGGTACCGGTCGCGGTCCGAGCCGGGCCGTCGGGGGGCCAACACGCCCAGTGGCCGCAGGCGCGGCCGCAACGGCGCGATCTCGGGCGCGTTCGGCGCGCGCACGACGACGAGGCAACGCGGGTCGTCGGCGATCGCGTCGCGGAGCGCCTCGAGCGTGCGCACGCGCACGAACGGGCTGTCCTGCCACGCCACGAGCGTGTCGAACGCCTCCCCCGCTCCCGCCTCGAACCCGACGAGAGTCCGGGACGCCGGCAGGCGCGGCGGGCCCGGCGTCGCGAGCGCGAGCAAGTCCGTGCCGCCGGGCTCGAGGCTGGCCGCGAGGACCGCGTCGCGCAGGTCCTCGCGTGCGCGCTCGCGCGCGACGTCGGCGACGTTCCCGACGCCGAGCACGACCGCGGCGGCCGCGGCCGCGGTCGCGACGGCCGACAGCCGCGGCGTGGCGACGACGAGCAAGATCCCGGCGAACGCGAGGCCCGGCCCGAAACGGAGCGCCGCCTCGAGGTCGGCGTCGCCGAGGTCGCCGCGGGCCGCGACGACGCGACTCGCGGCGTATGCGACCGCGGCACCGAACACGAGCGCGCCGACGAGGCGGGGCCCGCGCCGCAGCGCGCCCGCCGCCGCGACGAGGACGTGTCCCGCGAGGAGGGCCGCCGGGACGAGCGCGGGGAGGACGTAGTGCTCCTGCTTGGCGGGCGTGAGCGTGAGCACCCCCACGCCCACGGCCAGCGCGACGAGCGCGAAGCGCGGCGTGGCCGCGAGCGCGGCCCGGGCCACGGGGTCGCGACGACCTCGCACGGCCAGCGCCGCGACGAGGCCGAACACGACCGGCGCCCACGGGAGCGTCGCCTTCACGAGCGTGCCCAGCGGGTACACGAGCCCCGCGAGGAACGGCTTCGTGTGCGCGCCGCCCGACCCGGAGGCCTGACGCCACGCCTCGTCGAAGAGGGCGCCGACGGAGCCCAGCCGGGCCGCGAGCGCGACGACCCACGCGGCGATCGGCAGGAGGAGCCCCGCGAGGAACAGCCCCCACCACGCGACGACGGGGACCGGCGCGCATCGGCGCGCGCGGACCTGGAGCGCCAGCGCCGTGCCCGCGACGAACGCGGGCGCGAGCGGGCTCTTCGTGAGCAGCGCGAGCCCACAGGCGAGCCCCGACGCGGCCACGTGCCCCCGCCGGCCGTCGGGGCCGACGGCCTTCGCCAGCAGCGCGAACGAGAGGCCCGTCCACGCCGCGAACGGCACGTCGTGCTCGGGGCTGCCGCCCCACGTCAGCGTCGCCCGGGAGCCGGCGAGCAGCAACCCGCCGACGAGGCCCGCCGCTTCGGCGCCGAGCGCCCGCCCGAGAAGCCACGGCCCGAGCGCGAAGAGCAGCCCCACCAGCGCCGTCGCGAGCCCGGCCACCCAGAGCGACGGCAAGTCGAGCGCCCGCATCACCCCGGCCTGGACCCACGACTGCAGCGGCGGCTTCTTCAGCCGCGCCTCGCCCTGGTACGCCGGCACGAGCAGGTCCCCCGTCGTGGCCATGGTCCGCGCGACGACCCACGCGCGGGCCTCGGCGGCCTTCGTGAGCGGCCGCGCGTGGACCGAGAGCAGCGTGGCCGCGAGGAACGCCACCACGATCCAGGCCATGGCGCGCGGCGGGCGCCCGGGGCCCCGCGGGTCGAGGAGCGGGACGTTCGTCATAGGAGCAGCGCCGCCACACACGCGGTCATGAAACAGGCGAGGCTCCCGGCCACCATGGCGGGGAACCCCTCTTGTGCCAGCGTCGCACGGCGCGCGGGGACGAGCGCGCCGATGCCGCCCACCTGGATCGCGATGCTCGCGAAGTTGGAGAACCCGCAGAGCGCGTACGTCGCCACCACCATGGCGCGCTCCGACAGGTCGGTGACGGGCGCGAGGCGCTGGTAGGCGATGTACTCGTTGAGGACGGTCTTCACCCCGACGAACTCGCCGACGCGCGCCGCCTCGTCCCACGGCGCGCCCAGGAGCCACGCGAGGGGCGTGAACAACACGCCGAGCCCGCCTTCGAGGGACCAGCCGGGTGCGCCGAACCACCCGCCGACGCCGGCGAGCCCGGCGTTCAGCAGCGCGATCAGCGCGGTGAACGCGATCAGCATCGCCCCGACGTTCACGGCGAGGAGGAGGCCGTCGCGGGTGCCGCCGACGGCGGCGTCCACCACGTTGCGCGCGGGCCGCGCCAGCACGATCCGCGCGTCGCCGCCCGTCACGGGTTCCTCGGTCTCCGGGCGCATGAGCTTCGCGCAGACGAGCGCCGCCGGCGCCGACATCAGGCTCGCGGCGATCAGGTGCCCCGCGAGCTTCGTCGCAAACGCCGGGTTCTGCGCCTGGAACATCCCGATGTAGGCGGCGAGCACGCCGCCCGCGACGGTGGCGAAGCCGCCCGTCATCACGCAGAAGAGCTCGCTCCGGGTCATCTTCGACAGGAACGGCCGGACGAGGAGGGGCGCCTCGGTCTGGCCGACGAAGACGTTCGCCGCCGTGCTGAAGGCCTCGGCCCCCGAGACGCGCATCACGCGGCGCAGCAGCCAGGCGATGCCCCGCACGACCGCCTCGAGCACGCGCAGGTGGTAGAGGACGCTCGTCAGCGCCGAGAAGAAGAGGATGGAGGGCAGGACCTGGAACGCGAACACCCAGCCGAGGGACACCGGCGCGCCGTCGCCGCCCGTGCCGAGCGGGCCCCCGAGGAGGGGCGCGCCGAACACGAGTTCCGCGCCCTGCCGGCTGAAGCCGAGGAGGGTCGTGACGCCCGCGCCCGCGGCCTCGAACGCCGCCCGCCCCCACGCCGTCCGGAGCGCGACGACCCCGAAGAGCAGTTGCAGCGCGATCCCCCACGCCGGGATGCGCCAGTCGATCGCTCTCTTGGCGTCCGAGAGCAGCCAGCAGATCCCGACGAGGACCGCCAGACCGAGGACCGGGACCGCGCGTTCCATGCCGACTCCGAGGGACCGACGCCGAGGGACCGACGCCGAGGGACCGACTCCGAGGGACCGACTCCGAGGGACCGACTCCGAGGGACCGACTCCGAGGGACCGACGCCGAGGACGCGGGCGATTCTGCCCTCCCGCTCCCCTCGGCGCCATCCGCGCGTCGCGGTCGCCCGCGCCCGCGGCGGGCCTCCCGACGCCCGCACGCGGGAGGTCGAGCCGCGCCCCCCTTCCGCACGCCGTAGCATCGGCCCGTGCGTCGCGTCTCCGTCCCGATCGCTCTCCTCTTCGGCACGCTGCTCGGCGGGCCGGTCCTGGCGCTCGCCGCGTGCGTGCGCACCAGGCCCGGCGGGCCGCCGCAGCCCGGACGGCACCCGCCGCCCGACGTCGTCGCGAGGTACGCGAGGCCCGGCCCGGTGCCGGTCGCGACGACGACGGTCGTGGCGCGGCGACCGCGCCTCGAGACGCTCGACGTGACGTTGCCCGCCCGCTTCCCGCCCGGTGCGCCGCCCGAGGCCCGCGCGGCGATCTCGATGCGCTGGTGGCGACCCGTGCCGGCCGACGCCCCCCGCCCCGCCGTCGTGATGTCCCCGATCCTCGGAGGCGAAGCGCTCCTCGTGAGCGACCTCGCGCTCGACCTCGCGCTCGACGGCTACCACGTGCTGCTCGTGCGCCGCCACGACCTCACCGTCGACCCGAGACGCCCGGTGACGCAGGTCGAGGACCGCCTCGCCGCGGACGTCTCGGGCCAGGTGCAGGCGCTCGACTGGCTGCTGACGCACGCCGACGTCGACCCGGCGAGGCTCGGGTCGTTCGGGATCAGCGCTGGCGGCATCCAGAACGCGATGGTGGCCGGCGCCGACCCCCGCTACCGAGCCCATGTGCTCGCGTTGGCCGGCGGCCCGCTCGCCGACGTGATCATGACGTCCGAGGAGGCGCCGCTGCGCCGCCTCGTGCGGGAGGGGCGCGCGCGGACGGGCCTCGACGTCGAAGCCCTGCGCGAGGAGTTGCGGCGCGTCGTCGTCACCGACCCCGTCGCGCTCGCGGCGTTCGTCCCGCCGGAGCGGGTGCTGCTCGTCGTCGCCGACCACGACCGCTCGGTGCCGACGTGGACCGGGGAACGCCTGCGCGAGGCGCTCGGGAACCCCGAGACCGTCGTGCTCCCCTGGGGGCACTACGGCTCGATCGTCGCCCTGCCGCTCGTCCGCGCGCGGATGCGAGCGTTCCTCGTGGCGCGCCTCGGGCGCCCCGCCCCGCTCTGACGCCCCGCGACGTCCCCCCGGGGGCCCGGAGGCGCCGGGTCCTTCGGAAGGGGGCGTCGCGCGAGCCCCGCGATACCGTCCGTCGTTCGTCCTGCCGGAGCCTCCTGATGCGCTCGACGTCTCGCCTCTTCCCCCTCCCCCTCCTCGCGGCCGTCGCGGTCGCCGCCGTCTTCGCCACCGTGGTCGCCACCGTGGTCGCGCCGCCCGTGCGCGCCGAGGGCGCCGCGGAGACGACGGAGTGGGCCGCCCGCCACATCCTCGTCGCCTACAAGGGCGCCGAACGCGCGCAGCCCACCGTGACCCGGACGAAGGAAGAGGCGCGCGCGCTCGGCGCGAAGGTGGCGGCCGAGGCCGCCGCCCCCGACGCCGACTTCGCGAAGCTCTCGACGACGTACAGCGACGACAAGTTCGCGGCCAGCCAGGGAGGCTTCCTCGGGTTCTTCGAGCGCGGATCCATGACCCCGGCGTTCCAGGCCGCGGTGGAGAAGCTGCAGCCCGGCGAGGTGTCCGGCATGGTCGAGACGCCGTTCGGCTTCCACGTGTTGCAGCGCCTCGGCGCCGACCAGGCCACGGCTGTGCTCCAACAGACGCGGGCGACCGCCGTGATCGTCTTCTTCCCGTGGAAGGAGGTCGGGCGCGACCCGTCCGTGACGCGCGCGAAGGACCTCGCCCTCGCCGACGCGACGAAGGCGATGGAGCAGCTGCGCGCCGGGACCGCGATGGACGACCTGCCCGCGGTGCTCGGCGCCGCCCCCGCGGCCCCCGGCTTCCAGAGCCAGGTCCTGCAGCGCGGCGGCATCCGCGCGGAGTTCAAGGCGCTCGAGGAGCAGGCGTTCACCCTTGCGGTCGGCGGCGTGAGCGAACCCGTGGAGACGCCCGTCGGCTATGCGTTGGTCGCGCGCCGCGCGTTCTTCCGCATGCGCGTCGAGCACCTCGTCGTCCTCTACAAGGGCGGCGCCGCGTCCGACCCCACGGTGACGCGCACGAAGGAGCAGGCGAAGGCCCGGGCCGAGGAGGCCCTCGCCAAGTTCGAGGCCAACGCGTCGGCCTGGCAAAAGATCGTCGGGGAGTACAGCGAGGAGCCGGGCGCGGGCGAGCGCTCGGGCAGCCTCGGCGTGGCGGAGCCGGGCAAGTTCGTCCCGGCCTTCGACCTGGCCATCGCCGGGCTCAAGGTGGGCGAGCACACGAAGGTCTTCGAGACGCCGTTCGGCTTCCACGTCGCGCGCCGCATCCCCTAGCCCAGCCCGCCCGCGCACAGACGGCACCAGGAGGCACAGGCGGCACAGGGTGCCGCCTCCGCGCCTCGGGCGCGGCGCTGCGCCCCGCGGGGGCCCGCGGGGCGCAGCGCCCTGCGATCGGACCGAATCCGATCGGACCGAACCCGATCGGACCGAATCCGATCGGACCGAACCCGATCGGACCGAACTGAGCGCACGGCATCCGGGCGCACGGCCGCACCCGCCACGGCGCGGAACGCAGCACGGCCGCCCCCGAGGTCCTCGGGAGCGGCGGCCGTCGTCGCCCGCGCGGGGGGCGGTGCCGAGGACGGAAGGGGAGCGCGAGGCCTCCTCTTCCACCGCCTTCCGCCGCCGCCTGGCGGCTACTCCTCCTTGCGGTGGTCCGCGTGGCACTCCTTGCAGCGCTTCGCCCTCGACGTCATCGCCGCCTTGCCGGCGGCGGCGTCCTTCTTCGCGGCGGCCTCGCGAGCCGCGTCCGCGCAGCCGCGGTCGTCCATCACGTGCTGCTTCCACTTCGCGACGCGATCGCCCGCGGTGGGTGCGGGCTGCACCCGTGCGATCGCCTCGGTCGTCCCTCCAGAATCGCCGCGGCGAGTCCAATGAACCCTATGGAAACGAGGGCGATCAGGCTGTACTGCGACCGCAGCACGCCGAAACACATTCATCCTTCGCCTGTCGCCCCTGGACCCGCCAGTACAGGCCGTATCGAGAACATGGTCCCAAGGACCCCGAGGCAGACCGCGCCGATCCTACTTGTCCGCGGCGTCATCAATAGCGCCGCCGTCGCGAGTTCCGCCAACAGCGCAGCGGTGACGTCAGGCCGCGAAATCAGTTGCGCCCCCAGGGGCAACTTGAGCACGACCATCACCACGAGCACGCTGGCGCCGATCCAACGGGAGAGCAATTTTTCGAGACTGTAACCAAGTCGTCGGGCCCACGATCAGGCGGCCTTCGTCGAGGTTCGTCGTGGATGCCGTCTCTTCGGCGGTATCGAGCCGGGGCGGGCGCGTTGACTCCGGGCTCGCGGCTCCGCCCGCTCCCCGTGGAGGGTGCCGACGACGTGGCCCTGTCGGGCCTGGCGCTCGTCGCGCTGGAGATCGAGCGCCATGCGGCCGACGAGGTTGGTCCGTGTCCGGACGCGGTAAACGGACTTCTGCATCTTGCGGTGACGACGATTGCCTCGCTCGACGGCGTTTGAAGTCGAGGGGAGCAGGCTCTCGTC
>Ga0163144_10015659_pt1 | contig 15617 bp, 14 predicted proteins | sample OliLak19BULKMAT1_FD_123175 | JGI IMG/M metagenome (GOLD analysis project Ga0163144, IMG submission 123175) | Freshwater microbial mat bacterial communities from Lake Vanda, McMurdo Dry Valleys, Antarctica - Oligotrophic Lake LV.19.BULKMAT1 | ecosystem: Environmental > Aquatic > Freshwater >...
AAGCGCGCCGGCGCCTAGCGGCATCACATTCACACGCACCGATGCATCGCGAAATCGCCCCTTATCCCGCTCGATCATTTCCACATAGGCCAACAGATGATGCGCAAACAGCACAGGCTGGGCCTGCTGTAGATGCGTATAGCCCGGCATCGCAACCGCGAGATTCGCCTTTCCCTTCGCCACTAAGACCCGCTGGAAATCTTCCAAATGCGCGACGATCCGGCTGAGCTCGTCCCGCAAGTAGAGCCGAATATCAAGTGAAACCTGATCGTTCCGGCTCCGGCCCGTGTGCAACTTGCCGCCCAGGGGGCCGATCAATTCTGTCAGACGGCGTTCAACCGCCATGTGAATATCTTCATCCTGAGGCAAAAATCGAAAGCGCCCTCGATCCAACTCCGTCTTCACCGATTCCAGACCACGCACGATTGTCTTGGTTTCAGAAGCGGTCAGCACACGAGCCTTCCCCAAGGTCTTGCAATGGGCGATACTGCCCTGAATATCGTGGGCGTACAGTCGGCGATCGACCGCTACCGAAGTCGTGAACGATTCCACCAATCGGTTCGTTTTCTGTTTGAACCGGCCACCCCAGGCCTTACCGCTTTTCGATGCGGCAGAGCCGCGGCTCGTTGCTCGTGGCATCAAGAAGACGCCTTCTTTCTCTGGGCTCTGATTTTCAGTCGCAACGCATTCAACCGAATAAAGCCCTCGGCATCTTTCTGGTTATAGACGTCATCCTCTTCAAACGTGGCAATGTCGAGACGATAGAGCGAATTTTTCGACTTACGCCCGGCCAGCGTGCAACTCCCCTTATAGAGCTTCACCCTCGCCGTGCCGGTCACATCTTTCTGCGCCTCATCGATCGAAACTTGGATCATCTCTCGTTCCGGGCTGAACCAATAGCCGTTGTAAATCAGATCGGCAAAACGCGGAATCAAACTATCCCTGAAATGCAGTACCTCGCGATCCATCGTCAATGACTCAATTCCGCGATGCGCCACATGGAGGATCGTCCCACCCGGTGTTTCATAGACCCCGCGGGATTTCATGCCAACGTAGCGATTCTCCACCAGATCGACACGCCCGATCCCATGCGCGCCGCCCAGCTTATTGAGATGCGCCAACAGCGTCGCCGGACTCATTTTCTTGCCGTCGACGGCCACCGGATTGCCGGCTTCGTAGCTGATCTCGACTTCGAGCGGCTTGTTCGGCGCCTGCTCCGGCGATACCGTCATTTGGAAGATTTCGTCCGGCGGCGATTTCCAGGGATCTTCCAAGATGCCACCCTCATAACTCACATGGAATAAATTCAGATCCATGCTGTAGGGCTTGGCTTTCGTCGCCGTGATGGGAATGCCGTGCCGATCGGCATACTCGATCAATTCGCGCCGCGACTTCATCGTCCACTCACGCCAAGGCGCAATGATCTTGAGATTCGGCGCCAGCGCCGTGTAGGTCAGCTCGAACCGGACTTGGTCGTTTCCTTTCCCAGTGGCACCATGCGACACAGCCTCGGCGCCTTCCTTGAGCGCGATTTCAGCCTGACGCCGCGCAATGAGGGGCCGTGCGATCGAGGTGCCGAGCAGGTAGCACCCTTCGTACATGGCATTGCCACGTAACATGGGAAACACATAGTCCTTTACGAAGATCTCCCGCAGGTCCTCGACATAGACCTTCTTCACGCCAAGCTGTCGTGCCTTTGCCTTAATCGCTTGCAGATCTTCGCCTTGCCCCAGATCGGCGCAAAACGCGATCACTTCGCAGTCATACGTTTCCTGGAGCCACTTCAAGATCACCGAGGTATCGAGCCCGCCTGAATAGGCGAGCACCACTTTCTTGATGACACGACTCATGGTCTCCTTCGACTCCTCTTACCTAATAGGTTCGTTAAGATGGCCTTCTGCATGTGCAACCGATTTTCCGCCTGATCGATGATGACCGACTGTGGGCCATCCAGCACTTCGGCGCTAATCTCTTCCCCCCGATGGGCAGGCAAACAGTGCATCACGATCGCATCGGGTTTGGCACGATGCACCAGGCGGCTGTTCACTTGGTAGGGCGCCAAGACTTTTAATCGTCTCGCATGCTCCCGCTCACGTCCCATACTGATCCAGACGTCGGTGTAGATAACATCCGCTTCTTTCGCCGCAATGTGAGGGTCGTGTCCGATCTCGATGACCGCACCGGTTTTTTCCGCCTCGATTCTCGCCCTGTCCACGACATGCTGCTCAGGCTGATACCCCACTGGACACCCGAGGGTAATGATCATCCCCATCTTCGCCGCCGCCTCGATGAGTGAATTCGCCACATTGTTGCCATCGCCGATATAGGCGATCTTGATTCCCTTCAGGCGGCCTTTCTTCTCACGAATGGTCAGCAGGTCTGACAGGGCCTGACAGGGATGGCTCAGGTCGGTCAGCCCATTGATCACCGGCATCGTCGCTTCCCTCGCCCACTCCTCCACAATCGCATGATCATAGGTGCGAATGACGATCGCATCGAGATAGCGTGACAACACGCGCGCCGTATCGGCGACACTTTCTCCGCGCGAGAGCTGGATCTCGGCCATGGGCAGGACCATCGCATGGCCGCCCAACTGGTTCATGCCTGCCTCGAACGACACCCGCGTCCTCGTCGACGGCTTCTGGAACAAGAGCCCCAACGTCTTACCGGGAAGCAATGGATGAGGAACACCACGCCGCTGCTTATCTTTCAGTTGTGTCGCCGACGCGAGCAAACGCTCTACTTCCGCCTTGCTGATGGCTGCCACATCCAGAATATCTTTCTTCCCGGCCTTCATTCCTGTCGCTCTCGTGGTCATTCCTATCCTGTCCATTCAGACCGAAACGCCTTATCAGTCTACTGAAAAAGTCTGCCGGCTTCGTTCTCGCATCGCTCAGAGACTCAACGTACCGAAGCGTACGCCTCGCCTCTTCGCTCGCTGCGGCCTTGCTGAACAGCCTTTTTGAGCATCCTGCCAGCGATCCAGCACTATCAACCTACCTAATTATCAGTGGACCTTGCCGCGCAAAAACTGAGTTTTCACCGACCTATTAGACCGCCTGTGTGCTGAAAATCTCGCCAAGCGTATCAAGCAACCGAGCGATGTCCAACTGAGTGATAATGAGGGATGGCACGAACCGCAACACGTGCTCGCCGGCTCCATTGATCAGAATGCCTCTGGCCAAACACTCACTCACGACGGTTTTTGCATCAATGGCGACTTCCATCCCCCGCAAGAGCCCGAGACCACGCACCTCTCGCACCACCCGGTGTCGCGCTTGACAGTCAGTTAAGCCCTTCGCAAAATACTCTCCCATCTGGCGCGCATGATCGAGCACGTGGCCTTCCAGCAAAGCGCGACAGACGGCCAAGCCGGCTGCACAGGCGAGCGGATTGCCACCGAAGGTCGAAGCATGGCTACCGGGCGAGAAGGCTTTCGCAACAGAATCCGTCGCGAGACAGGCGCCGATAGGCACACCGCCTCCCAATCCCTTCGCCAAGGTCATGACGTCCGGCTGCACACCAAACTGCTCATAGGCAAACAGCGTCCCGGTGCGTCCCATCCCGGTTTGTATTTCATCGAACATCAATAGCACGTCTTTTTTCGAGCACAGATCTCTGACCTGTTTCAGATACTCGCGATCCGCGACGTAGACACCCCCCTCACCCTGAATCGGTTCGAGCAACACCGCCGCGGTCTTGTCGGTGACGGCCTGTTCCAGTTCTTCAAATTTATTGAAGGCGACGTAGCGAAAACCCGGGAGCAACGGTTCGTAGTCCTTCTGCACCTTTTCCTGACCCGTGGCCGTCAACGTCGCGAACGTCCGACCATGGAATGAATTCTTCATCGTCACAATCTCGTACCGCCCCGCCCCATACTTGCCATGGGAATACCGGCGGGCCAGCTTGATCGCCGCTTCATTCGCCTCTGCCCCGCTGTTGCAAAAGAACACCTTGTCGGCGAACGAGTGTTCAACCAGCATCTGCGCCAGCTTCACTTGCGGCTCGGTGTAATAGAGATTCGAGGTATGGATCAGCTGCGCAGCTTGGCGCTGGATGGCCTGAACCAGATCCGGGTGGCCATGCCCGAGAACGTTCACTGCAATCCCGCCGACAAAATCGAGGTACTCTCGCCCTTCGAGGTCGTACACCCTCGTTCCGCTCCCTCGCATAATCGAAAGCGGTTGGCGCGTATAGGTCTGCATCAAATATTGCGCAGCGTCTCGTTTGAGTTCTTCCGTCGACATGACAGACGTATCCTATTGTAAAAAAAGGGAAGGTAGCATAGGCCCGTCGAGGGAAGCAACTTGAAAGGTGCGCGGAAGAACAGAGACAACGTCGCGCCGCTTCTTTACCCAGGAAGCATCGTCAGTATGATACTCTCGGACAGATGAAACCCTGTTCGCAGTGCCAACAGCAAAACCAGGACGACTCAAAGTTTTGTTACCAGTGCGGGAACCAGCTGGCCGCCGAACCGGAACCGCCGATCGCCGCTCCCAGGATCCAATCTGAAACCCATCCCGACGAACATCACTGGCGCCAATTCATCGGCCCCCACGCCGATCGCTATCTGAAACATTTTAGAAAATTCGGTTTGGGAGAAGCACCGAAATTCGCTCTCACATGGAATTGGCCGGCCTTTCTCTATATTTCGTTCCTCTGGTTTCTCTATCGAAAAATGTACACGTATGCGTTGGTCTACGCCGTCGGCCCGATGATTTCGACCTACTTAACCGGCGACATGACCGTGGGCCTCATCTGGAGCATCATGGCCGGAGCCACAGCGAATTACGTGTACTACTGGCACTGCCGTGAACATATCGGCGGAATCAAGAGGAGCACAGGGCTCGATCCGGCGAAACAGGATGAAGCACTGAAAGAAGGTGGCGGCGTCCAGTCCTACGTGATCTGGATCGGAGTCGCCTTGTATCTATTGTTTGCCGTCACCATGTTCAAGATGGTTCAGGACGGGCCACCGGACGGCGAACAATCACCCGGAAAACCCGCGAAGCCCTCCGCAACCAGCAGCGTGTAACACTGGGTGATGGTGCGCCTGTCTGCCGTCCGCTAGCAGGATGCTGAAAAAGTCTGCCAGCGGCGTTCTCGCGTCGCTCAGAGGCTCAACGTACCAAAGCGTATGCCTCACCTCTTCGCTCGCTGCGGCCTTGCTGGACAGCCTTTTTGAGCATCCTGCCGGTGATCCGGCACTATCAGCCTACCTATTACCAGTGGACCTTGCCGCGCAAAAACTGAGTTTTTCAGCAAACTGCGAGTCGACAACGTGCCGAAGCGAGCCAACAATCCTTTTCCCACGTTTCATTTTCTATATCGAAGTGTCAGGTCAAGCAACAACGCCGATGACCCGCCGACAAGCCTTCTCTCCATGCCAATCCAGCAGGACCCAATGCGAGCGCCGGGAATAAATGGTTCAAATTCCAAGGCAACTCCCTTCAAAGTTGGATGATTTCTCGTGGGGAAAGGGGTATTCTGCGGCCACTAAAATGGAGGTCAGGTGGCTCTCTCGCTCAACAAACCGAAGCTGGACAACCTTGCCGGCGATATCTGGAAATCCGCCGAGCGGCTGCGCGGGAAGTTCAAGGCGTACGAATATCAGAACGTCATCCTGCCGATTATGGTCATCCGCCGGTTGGAGTGCGTCTTGATCGCGTGGCGTGAGGCGAAGCGGACCAAGGTTCTCGCTGATCGCCCCAAGCTCACCGAAAAGGACCTTGCCAAGCTGGTTAAGGAACTCGAACTCAATCCCAAACAGTCGCCATTCTCGAACAAAACGGACTGGACGCTCCGCAAGGTTTATGAGGAAGATCACGCGCTGCTGGAGGCAAACTTCCGGGCGTACATCAACGGCTTCTCCAAGAACGTTGACGACATTATCGAGCATTTCAACTACCGGGCCACCATTGGCTCGGTGGTGAAAAATAACCGGCTCGCTCCGATCCTGAACCAATACAAGGAATTGGAACTCGGCCCGGACAAGCTCTCGCCGCTGGAGATGGGGTACGTCTATGAGGAATTGCTCAGACGTTTTTCAGAACAGAGCGGCGAAGAGGCGGGAGAGCATTTCACCCCGCGCGAAGTCATCCGTCTGATGGTGGAACTGCTGGATATCCCCATACCGGACAAACACATTTCCATCTATGACCCGGCGTGCGGTACTGGCGGCATGCTTTCAGTGGCAAAAGAGCATCTACTCGACCGTGCCAACACAGCGGAAGAAAAAGCGCGGGTGGAGAAGTTCGTCACCATTCATGGGGAGGAGATGTCCCCGACGAACTACGCCATATGCCAAGCCGACTTACTGATCAAGAACGATCAACAAGCCAAGGTTCACCTTGGCAACTCGCTCATTCCCCACGATCTCCACAGCAAAGAACCAGGTGACCAGCTTCCTGAGTCGAAATACCGGTTCGATTGTATGCTTTCGAATCCGCCCTTCGGCGTGACCTGGGGTGGTAAGGACGGGTACGAGACTGAGGCGCGAAAACTGGAAAAGACACGCTATCAGGCCGGGATGCCGCGGGTGAACGACGGGGCGCTCCTTTTTCTCCAAACCATGCTCGTGAAGATGAAGCCACCTGAGCAAGGCGGCAGCCGCATCGCCATCATCTTCAACGGCTCACCCCTCTCCAATGGTGATTGTGGCTCGGGTGAGAGCGAAATCCGCCGCTGGATTTTGGAGAACGACTGGCTCGACGCCATCGTCATGCTGCCGGACCAGTTGTTCTACAACACCGGCATCTTCACCTATATCTGGCTGTTGCGGAATGAGAAACCCGCTGGCCACCGTGGACGTGTGATGCTCATCGATGCCCGTCAGCAGTACGAGAAAGAGCCGAAGTCCTTCGGCAACAAACGTAATCGCATCACCGACGCCCACCGCGCGTGGATCGAGCAACGTTACTGCGATGGCTGGGCCAAGGGTTACGCCGACGAGCAGGTGAAGATTTTCCGGCGCGAGGATTTCGCCTACCACAAGGTCGGCGTCGTGTTCTGGCAGACGGATGAACAGGATCAGCCGGCCATCGTCACCGAGCCTTACGAGAAAACGTTCACCGCTGCCAACATTGCCAAGGAACTGGAGTTCCACGCCAGTGAACTCACCTTTCGCGTGCGGGTGAAAGTGGGCGGCAAGGAAAAGACCGTGGAACTTGCCCTGAAGCCCAAAGACAACGCCGCTAAGAAGTTCAAAGCCGCCTTGGACGACCGCCCGGAAATTCTTTCCGTCGAGTGGACACACCGGCACTATGTGCAGGACAACGAATACATTCCACACGGCGAGGACATCGAGGCGTTCCTGAAACGGGAAATCGCCAAGCCGATCGTCCGATGGGAGGATAGCCCGCAACTCGGCTACGAAATCCTGCCGAACAAATACTTCTACCGCTACCAGCCGCCCACGCCAGCCAAAGAGCTGCTGGCGGAGTTTTGGAGGCTGGAGAAGGAGGCCGAGAAGATGTTGGAGGGATTGGCGAACACATGACCGCCATTCAACCATCATCTGAACTTGCGGCGCAAACCATCTGGCCCGTTGACCGGATCAAGGATCACGCCCGGAAAATCGGTAGCGGCATCACACCGACAGGCGGAGCAGCGTCCTATCTCGATGCGGGCATTCCGCTGTTGCGAAGTCAGAACGTGCATTTCGACGGCTTGAGGCTGGATGACGTTGTCTACATCGCCGAGGATACTCATGAGGAGATGAGGGGCACAAAATTGCGCGGTCGCGATGTGTTGCTGAACATCACAGGAGCGTCCATCGGTCGTTGCACCTTCGTGCCAGCGGGTTTTGGCGAGGGGAACGTCAACCAGCATGTGTGCATCATTCGTCCGGCGGCGAAACTCAATTACAAGTTCCTGACCTATTGCCTCTCCGCCCCGTGGGGGCAGGACCAAGTCTTCTCCAGTTTTACCGGGGCTTCACGACAGGGATTGGGACAGCGCGATCTCGGTGGGATTCAAGTGCCTTTGCCTCCGCCCTCAGAGCAACAACGCATTGCGGCATATCTGGATGCGAGTTGCGCGGCGATTGACGCAGCGGTGGCCGCCAAACGCCGCCAACTCGAAACCCTCGATGCCCTTCGCAAAAGCATTATTCAGCGGACCATCACGAACGGATTGGATTCAGCCGTCCCGAGAAAGCCGACGGACTCGCTGTATTTGTCGGCTGTCCCGACGCATTGGGCAGTCCGCTCCCTGAAGCAATGTGCTGATATCCTCAACGGTTACGCTTTCGACAGCACGACATATGTTGAAGATGGCGTTCCAATTATTCGCATTGGAGATGTCGCGGCGACGATTGACTGGACGAAAGTAAAGCGCGTTCCTCCCGAACTTCTTTCAGAACTCGCTCGCTTCATAATTCAACGTGACGACATTCTCATAGCTCTGACTGGTGCTACCATCGGTAAGAGCGCGCTCTACTGTGACGATACCGATGCATTGCTCAACCAACGCGTCGCCGTGTTGAGGGCCTCGCGGATGAATGCCGAGTTTCTCAACTACATTATCCAAACGCACGTCTTTACAGAGCCTATTGACCTTCTTTGTTCTGGAGGCGCTCAAGATAACATCGGCAAAGGCGAGGTTGGCGGCATCAAAATTCCAGTGCCACCGCTGGGCGAGCAGGAGAGCATCGTTGGTTTCCTCAACGAGAAAACGGAACGGCTATTTAACTTGAGCGGCGTCCTCGAAACCCAAATCGCCACCCTTACCGCCTACCGCAAGTCGCTGATTCACGAATGCGTCACGGGCCAACGGCGTATCACGGAGGCGGACTTGGCATGGGTGGGTCGCGGTAAATCTCTATCATCGAGGCCAAGCCGATGAGCGCACAATCAGGCAAGGTGAAGAAGATGGGGGCGAGGTCAGCTCTGGCGGTGCAACGTCCGCTGTTGGCCGATGTGCGTGAGCTGATTGTGCAAGCCCGCGCTGGAGTGGCGCGGGCGGTGGATTCCGGGCTTACCACCCTGTACTGGCACGTGGGGCAGCGTATCCGGCAGGACATCCTGAAGGAAAAACGGGCTGAGTATGGAGAAAAGATAGTGCACGCACTGAGTACACAATTGATCGCGGAGTTTGGGCGCGGATTCACGATGCGGAATCTCTTTCGCATGATCCGATTCGCCGAGGTCTTTCCCGACCACAACATTGTGTCCGCACTGCGGACACAATTGGGCTGGACGCATTTTCGGCAGATCATCGCCTTGGATGACCCGCTCAAGCGGGACTTCTACGCGGAAATGTGCCGCATGGAACGTTGGAGCACACGGACATTGGAAAAGAAGATCGGCTCCATGCTCTTCGAGCGCACGGCACTCTCCAGGAAGCCGGACAAGCTGATTCGGCAAGAATTGAAGGCGTTGCGTGAGGAGGACCAGATTACACCGGATCTCATCTTCCGCGATCCCTATATTCTCGACTTCCTCGGTCTCAAGGACACCTACGCGGAGAAAGATATGGAGGCGGCCATTCTCCGTGAGATGGAGAATTTCATTCTCGAACTGGGTTCCGGATTTTGCTTTGTCGCCCGCCAGAAGCGCATGCAGATCGACGACCGGGACTACTATCTCGACCTGTTGTTCTACCACCGTACATTGCGCCGGCTGGTGGCGATTGAACTCAAGCTCGGAGATTTCAAGGCCGGCGACAAAGGACAGATGGAACTGTATCTGGCCTGGCTGAAACGGTACGAGTGCAAGCAGGATGAGCTGTCACCGCTGGGGTTGGTTCTCTGTGCGGGTAAGGCCGACCAGCATGTGGAACTGCTCGAATTAGGGAAGAGCGGCATCCATGTAGCCGGCTATCTGACAAAGCTGTTGCCAAAGAAACTGCTGGAGCAGAAGCTGCATGACGCGGTGCGGCTGGCACGGGCGCGGTTGGAGGCTCCTCAGGATTGACCATGCCTAAGAAGAAAAAAGCTCCGGAGCTGACCTTTCAGCAGCACATCGCGAATTACCTCGTCCGCGAGCACACGTATGGCGTGCTTGAACAGGCCGAGATCACGGACCGCGAGCATTGCATCGCCGAAGATCACCTGTGGGCCTTCCTCAAAGCCACCCAAGCCGACACGCTCAAGAAACTACACGACGATTACGGCACGGACGCGCGGGAGGAAGTCTTCAAGGCGCTACGCAAAGAACTGGGGCATACGCCGCTCTGGATGCTTATGCGCCAAGGCCTCAAGGTGCGTGGATTGGAATTCCGGCTCTTCTATCCGAAGCCCCGCTCCGCCGAAAGTGCCGGAGTAAAGGGGTATGCCGAGAACCGCATCACCTTCCGCCCGCATTTCTACTACGGCGAAACCAATCAGGAGATTGATTGTGTGTTTTTCCTCAACGGCCTACCCATCGTGGCGCTGGAATTGAAGCACGAGGCGAATCAGAATGTGCATGACGCCGTGGCGCAGTTTGCCGCCCGCGACCACGCGAAGAAGATTTTTCATCATCCGTTCCTCTACCTCGCTGTCGATACCAGCGACGTGATGGCCGCGACCGATCCGCGCCGAGAAGAGAACTTCCGCTGGCACAACATGGGGCTGACCAATACTCCCAAGAACGCTGGCGAATACCCGGTCGAGTTTTTGTACCGTGAAGTCCTGTCGAAGAATCATTTGCTGGAAGCGCTGTCGTTCTTCCTCGTCCGTGTGCCGAAGCACGAGGCAGAAGAAGACAAACCGGAGCGCCCGGCCTCCACAATCTTCCCGCGCTACCACCAAAGCCGTTTGGTGCGGCGGGTAGCCGAGGACATCACCACACACTTCGCCAACAAGGGGGATATCGGGAAGAAGTATCTGGCCGATCATTCCGCAGGCAGCGGCAAGACTCTGTCCATTTGCTGGCTGGCGGACCGTCTGCACAGTCTCTACAAGCCTGGCACGAATGAGAAGTTGGTGGATCAGACGTTTATCCTCACCGACCGCAAATCGCTCGACACCAACATCCGAGAAGACATCGAGAAGTTCGCTCACTTGAAAGACGTGATGGGCATTGCCAAGAAAGCAGAAGACTTGCCGCGCTTCCTCAAAGAACGGAAGCCCATCGTCGTCACCACGCAGCAGAAATTCGCCTGGGTGTTGGAGAAGATTCAAAAGAATCCGGAGTTGAAGAAACTCCGCGTGGCATTCCTCATTGATGAAGCACATCGCTCACAGGAAGGACAGATGGGCGCGGCCATCCGTCTGCCGTTCCGCAAAGCGGACGAGGCCGATACCGAAACCGAGGAGCAAGACCCGCAGGAACTGATCGCCAAGGTCATCCGCGCGCACGACGGGAATCAGTTGTTTGTCGCGTTCACGGCTACGCCTGCGCCCGCCACTGTGTCCCTGTTCGGTAAGCCATTCGACACGTACACCGAGGCGGAGGCCCTCGCCGAGGGCTACATCGTTGACGTGGCCGCGAGCATCATTTCGTACAAGACGCTCTACAACCTGCATTGCCCCGTCGTTCCAAAGCCTGACGAGGAGAAGCTATATCCCAAGGGCGTCGTATCCAAGGCGCTCAAGAATGTCGCGTTTCAGGACTATGGCCTTATCCAATACAAGGCCGAGGTCATGCTCCGCATCTTCGAAAAGGACGTACTGCCGCTGATCGGAGGTCGGGCCAAGGCGATGATCGTCACAAGCTCGCGCGTGGCCGGGTTGCGGTATTTCAACATCATCAAGCAAAAGCTCAAAGAGCGTGGCGTGAAATATAAAGCTCTCTATGCGTTCTCGGATTTTACGCACCCCGAAACCAACGCGGAAATCCATGAGCACGCCGTCAACGAGCTGAAAGACGGCGAGTTGATCGAGCAACGGTTCGAGGGCGACGATTATCGGCTCATGGTTGTGGCTAACAAATTCCAGACCGGCTTCGACCAACCGTTGCTTGCAGGTATGTTCCTCGACAAGCCCGTTGTAGACCGCAACGCCGTACAGACACTATCGCGCTTGAACCGCTGTCACGAAGGCAAGAAAGACGTAGTGATCGTAGACTTCACCAACAATGCCAAGGCCATCCTCAAAGCGTTCCAGAAATACCGCAAAGGCACGCCGTTTGAGCCGGAAGAACCGGACAAGGACCTCTGCCCCACGCTCTACGCCGAGATTCTCGATGCGGGTGTGTTCACGCAAAAGGATGCCACCGATTTCTCGAAACTGTCAGCCAAGGGCACAGACGCACAAGTGCAGTTTTTTATCCAGGCACTGCGCACAAGATTTCAGACAAAGGTTGTGACCTCGGAGGAGCGTAAGGCATTCGTCTACTTGCTCGCCCGTTACGTCAAGAGCTTTCATTTCCTGACGTGCTTCTTCACCTACGCGGCGGAGTTGACGGTGTTTGCCACGTTTGCCGAATACGTCGGCCCGCAGCTCATCAAGCAGGGCAGTGTGTCCGACCTCATGAAGCAGATTCGCCAAACGGAGGTCAACAAGGCAGCGGTCAAGTATCAAGGCGTCACAACGAGCAGCGGCCCGATGAAGCTGAGACCGAGCAAAGGCAGGAAAGGCACTGGCCCGCCACCCAAGAAAGTCTCCGTTCAGGACATGATCGCCGAGATTCGCGCCCAGTTTGAAATCAGCGATGAAGAAGCCCTCTACATCAAGCAGGTCACGGAGGAGAAATCTGCCGATCCAGACATTCACAGTGTTGTTCTCGACAACCGCAACAACCGAGTATTTCTTGAAGGTCCCTACCGTGAACAAGTCGATGGAGAGATTCAGCGGGCCTACGACGAGCGAGGGCGATATGATGAATTGGCGGACCCCAAGTATACCGACACAGGCGGCATTTTCGACATCATGTCTGTGACAGTGATCCAACATCATCTGGGAGCTTCATTGTAGCCTGTGGCAAAGCGTATCGCCGACATTCCAAAGCATGATCGCCCTCGTGAAAAGCTGCTCGCGAAAGGGGCTGAGGCCCTCAGTGATCAAGAACTGCTGGCGGTTCTGCTAGGTAAAGGCAGCGCGCAGATGGATGTAATGACGCTTGCCGCTAAACTCGCCAAGGTTCTCGACGAAAAGGGGTTGGGTGTCCGGGTTGAGGATCTCACGGGCTTCGATGGCGTTGGAGACGCCAAAGCCACTCTGTTGCTTGCCGCCATGGAGTTCGCTCGACGACGTATCAAGCCCGAAGGATTGAAGATCGGCACACCTGCAGATGTTCTCCCTTTGATTCGGCATTTTGCAGACCGTAAGCAGGAGCATTTCCTTGCCGTCACCATCAACGGGGCCAACGAAGTTCTTTATGTACGGGTCGTGTCGATCGGGCTGATAGACCGTACCCCAGTCCACCCTCGGGAGGTGTTCGCCGATGCACTGACAGATCGCGCTTCTGGCATCATCGTCGCGCATAATCATCCTGCAGGAAGTCTAGACCCCTCTCCTGCAGACATAGATGCTACGAAGCAGATTAAACAGGCCGGAGAGATTATTGGTATCGAGCTTCTCGATCACATCATCTTTAACCGGAAAGGCTATTTCAGTTTCCTTGAAGAGGGGCGCCTCTGAGGTTATTCCGAAGCTCAGTAGGGTCATTGCTTGACCGTGCACCTTGTAATCGGACAGTTCACCGGGAGAGAAAGGGAAAAATAAAGGGGTCGGGAGTCTTTTCTAGCCGCCCGCCATTACCGACGATCTCGAAGCCGCTTTAGCCCAGGCTCGATGATGCGCGAGGGTGTGTGGCGGGGCTGACCTTTGAGAGTGCTGAGGGTTGAGTGCTGGGCTCTGAGTGCTGAGTTAAGAAGGTGGGTAAGTCAACGTCTCGCAGCGCTCCTGCGCTAAGCCGCTGCAGGCTGGACATTGAAGGTGCGCGGGACTACCCTGTGCAAAACAAACCTCTTGATGAGATATGACCATGAGTGAATTGATTTTTGTCGTGGAAGAGGCTCCTGAGGGCGGGTATATCGCACGCGCGCTCGGGCAGTCGATCTTCACGGAAGCGGACACGCTGGCTGAATTGCCGGAGAAAGTCCGTGAAGCGGTTCGCTGTCACTTTGAGGAGGGGCAAGCACCGAAGATCGTCCGCCTTCACCATGTCCGCTCGGAAGTTATCGCCGTATGAAGCTTCCCCGCGATCTGTCCGGAAGCGATCTCGCTCAGGCCCTTCGCAAGCTCGGTTACTCGATCACCCGTCAAGCCGACAGTCACCTTCGACTAACTACCTTTGAGCATGGAGAGCCTCATCTCACGATTCCCCTGCATACGCCGCTGCGCATCGGCACCCTCTCGGCCATTCTCGCCGATGTGGCCGCACATTTCGATATCACCCGAGAACAGTTACTTGAACAGCTGTTTGGTTAGATAAGCGGGCAGAGCAGCTGCCAATGTGATCCAAGAATTCCATCCGGCACACCACCTCATGTCTCACTAAGAGCTGATTTCATGTCCCCACCGTGCAGCCGATGGCGAAGCCCAAATCAGAGGGCTTCCCGCCAATCGCGCCTGTTCACGCATCGCCCGCAACGGCCTCTGCCTGCCTTGTCCTCTCCGGACTATCTCATCCGTATCAAGGTTGTCACGGGAATGATCGCTGGGCGTCTATAGAGATCTTGAGAGGTCCTGCGACGCGACCTGTAAATGAAATTTCCTGTTAAGATACACACCCCTCACCTAGATATAGTCAAGGAAACGCCAGCCATGTCGACGCCCGCACAATCGAATGCCGTACTTGTCGCGATCCGCACCCCTCGTGTGACCGTGGAGGAGCTGGAGAGTTCGCTGCAAGAGCTCACCCGTCTTGTGAACACCCTCGAATATGATAAAAGGGGTCGGGAGTCGTTTCTCTTCGCGCAATCCGTGGATGTAAACTTGTCGTGCAACAGGGTGGCATACTTGACGAGGGCGGACAAGCACCTGTCCCGCGCTTCTTGTCCTGCTGTTGAATTACTGTGAATCTGCACGAGGGTCAAAAAAGGTTCTTGAAACCTTTCTCATCTCAAAGAAACAAGATCAACCAGTTTCGATCCTATGGCGCCGGTACCCCCTACAGCCCTAGCAGCCCCACGAAGCCCTACGGCCGAAGCCTACAAATCGAAGGACGCTGAACTCTTCGATGAATCGCTCCATGTGATCTCATGGCGGCGTGACACTCTCCCACGGACGACCCTGCCTTGCGGTTTCCTCACTCCTTTCCTACAATACGTCTCCTTGCGAGGTGCCCTATGCCTTTCTCAATTCGTTCCTGTCGTCGCTGGCCGGTGGCCTACGTTTCGCTTTTCATCGCACTCCTGGTGCTGAGTAATCGTCCAGCCTATGCGGAGTGGATGGAGGTTGGCATAACCGACGAGGCGATGGTCTATGCCGATCCAGACACCATTCAGCGCAAAGGTGATGTGGTGAAGATGTGGTATTTGCACGACTTCAAAACGACACAAACCGTACTGAAGAAGTCGTATTTGTCGTCTCGGTCGCAAGATGAATATGACTGCACGGGAGACCGCCATCGGGCTCTTGCGTCAACGAGTTTCTCTGGCCATATGGGAAACGGCAAGGTCCGCTCCAGCTATTCAATCAAAGGAAAGTGGGAACCAGTGCCACCAGACGCTATCACTCAATCCTTGTGGAAAGTTGCGTGCGAAAAGCATTAAAGGGGACGAATTAAAAGGGCTCGGGAGTCTTTTCT
>Ga0163144_10015661_pt1 | contig 15615 bp, 21 predicted proteins | sample OliLak19BULKMAT1_FD_123175 | JGI IMG/M metagenome (GOLD analysis project Ga0163144, IMG submission 123175) | Freshwater microbial mat bacterial communities from Lake Vanda, McMurdo Dry Valleys, Antarctica - Oligotrophic Lake LV.19.BULKMAT1 | ecosystem: Environmental > Aquatic > Freshwater >...
CAAGTAAAAGGCTTTATTTGTGAAAATTACGCGATCGCTTCGGCAACAGATATTTCTCACTTTGGCGGCTGGCGGGCATATTTGCAACAGCAAATCTGAACTTCAAAACTATATGGCTTGAGCTTAACATTTTGGTGGCGGCTGAGCTTATTCACAAGCTTAACCTCAAATAAATAGCCATTTTTGTAGCCTTTGATACAGTCGTGTGTACAATAGTCACATCTTTTCTTTGTAGGGATCTATGACTAACGCCATTTTGGAAAATCAACTTTATTCATCTACCAGGCATGACCAGAATATTTATGCTTCCTTAGCCAGACGTATCAGTGTCGCTAGGGAAAAACAAAATCTATACTTGCTTGAACTACTAGATCAAGAGTAACAACAACTTAGCAGCAAAAACACTTCTTCTTTGCTTACTGAAATATCCCATCAATTTTCGCATTGGCTAAATCAACCCGCTCTTTCTGTGGCAGAGGTGACTGGTGCGGCAGGGGGAAAGATTTGGCGAGGATCCAATTCGATTACGAAGGAAGTTCGCTATGCTGAGTCAGAATCAGACATGATTGATTGGTTAGAACTGGTTGGATAAGTAGCGTTCTACCAAAATAATTGCCACGATGTCATCTACTGCTCTAGGTGGAATGCGCATTCCTGCGGGAATTAATCGCTGCAAGCCCTGGGGCGGATAGATTTGCCAGTAGCGCTGTTTAGCAAGTTGAGAACTATAACTTTCATCAACTGTGACTAGAGCAAGATTGGGAAGTTGAGTTTTCAATTGCTTTTGCCAAGCTTTAGAAGTAGTGCGATCGCCAATTACCAGTAAAGAGATTGCATACTTTTTAGATAAGGACTGAATCGAAGCGATCGCTTGATCGGCAGGAATAACAGCATGATAAAAAACTTGGCGATCAGAATTTACCACCGCCAAGCCACATTTATCTTTTCCAGGATCGAAGCCAAGATACAAAGGAAATTCTAGCCTCTGGTCAAATTCAATAATTCCTTAGGAGAAGCCAGCAGATCGATCGCCACAAAGAAGATTTTACCTTGGGGATCGAGTAAGAAACGCCAAGAGATATTCATCCCTACTGCTGCACCAAACCATGGGGTTTGCACTTTGCCTGTCACCTTAACTTGGGTATAGCCATCTTCGATCACTTCGGCGACCCCACGCTCTGGCAACATTTTTAGTCCCACACATTCTTCTCGCATATAGGTGAGAATCGCAGAGTTACCAACAATTGGTTTTTGGAATGGCGGTTGCAAAGCACCATTTACGGCAAATAAATTAGAGGCTGGCGTAAAGTCAAAGGCATTCATGCAATCGATATAGGTAAGTACAGTGTAGTTATTCACCCCTTCAATTTTGGATTGAACCCGCTCTGATAGGGAGGTCGGAGTACTTTTTGGCGCTTCACGCTTCGCATAGTCTTCTGCGGAGGAGCGATCGTAGCCCATGTTGACCACTGTATTGCGCAGAACCGTAATCTGTTGTCCCTGATCAAGTTGTTTAATTGTTTCGAGTACAGCAACTCCATCAGCACTCATTTGGTAGCCAGTCGGAATTGGCGCAACTAAGCCCTGTTTCATCATTTGCCCAAGCTCAAACCAGAATCCCAACTTAGTGTTTACGCGAAAACTAGAATAGGCTCGACCAATCGAAGTATCCGCATTGCCAGCCAGATCAAACATCGCTTGGGATTGAGCTTTAGGCTGCATATTTTTGATTTCATTCAAAATTGGTTCTGCCAAAACCATACTCGCAACTCCTGGTGCGGCGGGAGTGATTGTGATTCCCATTTCGGTATAGGCAAACCAGAGTAGAGCCAATTGATCATCAATACTGAGCTTATCAAAAGCTGTGGTGGTATCGGTAACTGTATTAGCGATTTGAGTGGAAGAGAAGATATTGCGAGCAGATTCTAAGGTAACCGTTGACATATTTATGATTCTCCTTTAATTTTTGAGTAAGTTTTCTGGGATTTTAGCTAAAATAGGACTTACGCAAACTGTTTGCATCTAGTGTTTTGACACCAGTTTTCTTCTTAGTAAGCGCTAAATCTAGCGTCACTGCGTAAGTCCTATAAAAGAAAAGGAGCAGGATCAAACTACTCCAGTTTTGGATTTAATTAACGACGATTGCGATTGGGCACGGCTGCCAGAAAGTCTGGAATGTCAGAGGCTCGCAATTTTTGCGCATAATTTCCCTTGGGCGCAATACTTTGAGCGATCGCTCTGAATCTTCTTGGATCTCCTTCGGGTAAACGACGATCTTGCTCTTTTTTGGTGAAGTACTTTTGTAAAGTGAATTGCCAATCGTACTTAGTGATTTCGGCGCGATCGCGATGATCTTCGTCATAACGTGGAGTTACCAGATTGAAAGGACGACCCTGTTCACCTCTACCCATGCGCTTACGCTGAAACGGAACGGTATTGTCACCAAAATTAGTTTGATACTCTTCACCATCGAGCAAAGCATCGACAAAACCACCAATCCCCTTTTGGGCGATCACAATCGACCAGGTAATCTCTTCCATTTTGTTGTAAGGAGCGCGACCGAGCAACCGCTTGAGACAAACTTCCACCACGCGGTAGTTAGAATTTGGCTCTACCACCATGTGATAAAAAGTCTCAGACCTAGCCAAGCCCCGAATGAAGTCTTTGACCGAAATCATGCCAAAGTTAATTTGAGATTCCAAAAAGGTCTGGCGATTGCTCTGCAAAATTACGTGTTCGCTGAATACTTGGCGATAGGCAGCCCAGATCAACTCTTGGCGATCGCTAGGATCGGAAACATTCTCAGTGCAATAGATTTTGGGGCTATCTTCATCTTCATCGGCAAAGCCAAAGCTGATTACCCGCTGGTTTTGAGAAGAAGGCTTGACGGTCATTAAGGGTAAAATTGCTGTTGCCATAAATAGATTTCTCCAGATTTTAAATAGGTTTTAATTAGCGTACAGGAAAACGGAAAGAAGCTCGCACCGAAGCTGGAACAGGATCGCTAGATTTACGAGTCATGTCAGGAATCTTAATATTTGTCAGATTCACAGTTACGGGCTTGATCATAAATGGTTTGATTTCACGGGCTAGATTCAAGAAGTTGCGAATATCTCCCTGCTTTAGATTTGACTCAGCTTCGCGATCGCGCCAATAATCGTTGTATCGCGGCGTAACCAGATTAAAAGGACGTTCTTTCATTCGCCGCCGTTGGAAAGGAACTGTATTCTCACCGAAGTTTTGTAAATACTCTTCGCTATCCAATAGGGCATCCACAAAACCACCAATTCCCGTTTGCGCGATCGCGATCGACCAAGCAATCTTCTCCTGTTCGTTGTAAGGAGAGCGTCCCAGAAATCGCTTGAGACAGATTTCGACAATGCGGTAATTAGAATTCGATTCCACCACCAAGCGATAGAAAGTCTCAGATTTGCCCAAGCCACTCAAGAAATCACGCACCGAGATCATCGAGTTATTCAGTTGAGATTCTAAAAAGGTTTGACGATTGCTGTCTAAAATAACGTGTTCGCTAAATATTTGACGGTAGGCAGCCCAAATCAATTCAGCTTTGGAACTAGAATCGGTGAAATCTTCGGAGCGATAAATCGTAGGTGTGTCATCATTCCCTACTTCATAGCCAGGCACACGATGATTTTGGGAAGAGGGTTTATAGGCAAGTAGAGGTATCATGTTTTTTGCGCTCCCTTAATGTATAAGTCTGTGTGTATAAGTTTAAGTGTATGAGTTTGTGAATTAGTTGGATGATTAGCAGCGATTAGTAGGGCAAGTAGTTATAGGGAGTAGAGCTTTCACTGCGGCGAATTACCTGTTTAGCGTTTTGCCGATCCACAGTCATGTCAGGAATCGCTACCCTTGAAGTGCTTACCCCGCCAGAGGCAGCATATTGATAGTTGTTTTCCGCAGGACTCAAATCCACTGCCATATTTAAGAACATTGCGGGAATACCACTGCGAACCCTGGCGGTGCTAACTGTTCCTTGGTATTTGGATTTGCTCAAATTGTAAGTGGTCGATCTTGCTGCTTCCTGGGCGCGCCAATAGTCACTGTAGCGAGGGGTAATCAAATTAAATGGTCTTCCTTCCATCCGACGACGTTGATACGGCACAATATCATCGCCAAAGTTTTCGGTATACTCTTCACTTTCTAGAAGGCGATCAATGAATCCATTAAGTCCTTTGGTGGCAATCACAATCGAGAGGGAAATCTGTTCATCTTTGCCGTAGCTAGATCTGCCTAGAAAGCGAGTGGCGCAAATGTCTACCAGGCGATAGTTAGAGTTGGTTTCCATTACCAAGCGGCGAAAAACTTCCGACTTACCCAAACCACGGATGAACTCACGCACAGAAATCTGCCGATTCTTTAGTTGGGATTCCAAAAAAGTCTGACGATAGCTCTCTAAAATTAAGTGCTCACTAAAAATCTGACGATAGCCAGCCCAAATCAGCGCTTGGACTTGGTCGGGGTCAGTGCAATTTGCCATCCGATAGATCATCGGATCGTCTTCGTCCGTTACATCATAGCCAGGCACACGGTGGTTTTGGGTGGTGGGATTGGTGGAGAGTAAGGGCAGCATAGTTTTAATTTATTTATGGTTTGATTTATAGGTTTAAATTGAATTAATTAAAGTTTTTATTATATTTTCGCTTTTAGTTTGCTCAAAGCCAACTGAGTTCTGGCAATTACGCTTAAATCTTTACCTAAATTAGTTTCTAGATTGAGAGCTTCTTTCAAGGGCGCGATCGCTAAATCACCGCATCTTTCAGTCAAGTGATCTAGAGCAACCACGGCAGCATAGCGCATTGACCAGTCGGTATCTTTAAGAATAGAGCTTAATGTCGCTAGAATTCTCGCCTCTACTTGATAATTACCTTGATAATTGTCCTGGTAAATATCACTAGAAATATCTAGCCAAGCCCATTGGAGATAACCCAAGCCTTTAATTGCTGCTCGCCTCACACTGGGAGCCAGATCATTTACCGAACAGTCAAGTAAAATCTCTAAGGCTCTAGGATCACCAATTTTCGCCAACGCCCGCACGGTATAAGCCCTAGCCCCATAGTTATAGTTGTCAATTAGGCTCAATAGCTCAGGTACAGCTTCTCGACCGATCGCGATCAAACCATACATTGCTGCTACTGCTGCCCCAGGATTGTTATAGCCCAGCGCCTTAATCAAAGTGGGAATCGCTTGAAGCGATCGCAGATCTGCCAAAGCTTGGACTGATTTGATCAGATCTAGGACGTTATTGGCTAACTCCACATCCTTAATTAAGTTCTCAATCGACTGCCCCAAGGATTCTTTGAGTGATTCACTGGATAATTCATTGGATAAATTTTCTAATTTGTTAATCATTTGATTTATCTTTTTAATACGATCAAGGTTTTTTTAAGTAAAGTCAGCAATTCATCCATTTAAGCGATCATAGCAATTCATCCATGTAAACCATTACTTGCTTTAAGCTCTGATTTTTAAGCTCCCGGGTCAGAGAATCCTGCTGAGCGAAACTAGCAGAATTAGCTAAATTGGCATCCAAAATTCGCTTAAGCGCAAAAAGTTTGAAACTATTTTCGGTTTGACAGCGCGCGATCGCTTCTGAGGCAGGTAAGTAGCCAATTTCACCCAAATCTGTCAGTACAGTCCGCCGCAAATTAATATCAGGACTAGCCAAGCCTTCAATTAGCTTCTCAGCATATTTAGCTTCTTGGGTAATGCCATACATTGCTCTAGCAGCAGCAAATTTGATCCGTGGTACCGAATGTTTGAGAAAGCTCTCCACTAAGATTCTAGAAGAATCAGCCTTCAGCCGTCCTAACGCCTCCAAAATTGCCTCATAGGGTTGAACCAAATTGCTAACTGCATCTGGGGCTTGGAGTAGTTGAGTCAAAGGTGCGATCGCTGCCTGAGCATTTTGCCAATTAGCTTCCGAACTGCTAGCGATTTCTTCAATTGATTGAGCGGCTGCTTCTCTTACATAGAAATCTTCACAGGTTAAAGCTTCGACTAAAGCAGGAATTGCCCTAGAAATCTCTTCTGATTTGCCTAACTTACCCAATGACCTAGCTGCATTGCGCCGCAAAGGATAACCGCCTAATTCGGTGCGATCTTCTCGATCCTGAAGCGCCTCAATTAATACACTTACGGATTCTTTTACTCGCATCTTACCTAGCCACCAGGCCGCATAGTAGCGCTGACTTAAATCTACACTTTTGAGATTTGCGATCGCTTTCTCTGGCGTAAGTTCTGATGCTTCTGGCTGGGAATTTAAAGCGAAATTTGGCTGGGAATTTTTAGTAGTGAGTCAGAGCACAATTGGTTCAATTTTGACAATTTTGCCACCCATACGGGTAATTCTCACCATTTCCTCATTCATTTTGCTGTAAGGAACATTAATGAAAACACTGCCGCTACGACGAATAGGATAGGCATTTTGATCATTGATCTCGCTTTGACGCAAGCCAACTACTTCATAACGAAACATTCGACGACCTGCCTCAGTTCCCGAATTTACGCCTGCGGCGGTTTGACCGTACATAGATTAGCTCCTAAGTAATGTAAAAGGTAATGTAAAAAAATGCGCTCACGCTTGACTTTAATTGAATAAAAATTGCAGAAGTTACTAAAACCCAAGGCGGTGCTACGCCCTGCGACCCTCAGCATTGCTCAGCTATTAATGCGTTTGTATTTATATTCCCACTTTTTGGCTCGCTCCCCTGGCAAAATGTAAAGATTACAAAATGTAAAGAGGAGCAAGACTAAACCTAAATCGCGGTAATACTGGCAATCTTGCCACCCGCTCGATGAATCTGTTGAATTCTGGCAGACAACTGTTCATAGGGTACTAAGTAAGCTGTAGAACTTCTGCGGGTTTTGGGATAGCCCTGTCCATAAAGCGCAGTAGCTTCAATACGGAAGACTTTGCCCTTCTCGGTTGCCCCTACACCCAAACGTACGCTGGGCACTGAATCGCTAGAATTGCGGTAGCTAAAGCCATCGGAGCCACCAGAAGGAGGCACGATCGCTGAAGTAGAATTTGTCCCTAATTCGCGGGTAAGACGGGCATTGTTACCTTCTAACTGAGTGCGATCGCTGTTGGCATAACCACGATAAAGGCGGAACATCCGATTGAAACCCGCAGTTTGAGAGCCCCGATACACATCAAAACCACGATAGTTAGGCACGATATTCTCGCCAAAGCTTTCCATATATTCCACACTGTCGATGTAGGAATCGATGTCGGCGTTATAGCCTTCAGAGGCGTAAATATCATTGTGGAAGGCGATTTCCGCTTCATTGTAGGGGGCGCGACCCAAGAGATGCTTGTAGTTCAACTCAATAAACCGAATCTGGGGATTAGCCAAAAAGAATTTATTCTTATACAGATCAGACTTAGCGATTTGACGTACAAACTCCCGTACTGAGAGATTGCCTTCCTTCAACAGGGATTCAGCAAAAATCAAGCGATCGCTCTCCATGATGTAGTCATTGCCCAATACCTGACGGTAGGTAGCCCGAATCACAGCTTGCAAATCATCAAGCGTATAGTTAGGGCGCAATTCTACTTTAGGAGATTCTTGAAATGCCCGAATCCCTAAGCGATTAGCCACGGTGGTGACAGCCATAGGTGTAAATTCCTAATGTTTAAGTAATAAAAGTAATTAAAGATTGATTCAGTCTGATTTGGAGATTAATTTGCCGCAGTAATGCTGAGAACACGCACACCCGACTTATTCAATTGCTTGAGCTTGGTTGAAAGTTGCTCGAACGAAACCACCAAAGAATCTTGAGCGCGGCGCACGGGTACAGACCCACCCCGATTAACTTGAGAAACCTTGATCAAATACAAACGTCCATCTTCGCCACCAGACAAGCCAGACAGCTTAGCCGCAGGATTCAATTCCGCAACCGTTGCTCCCGTAGGTGGAATAATATGATTTGCCGCATTCTGAGCTACTTCACGACCTAGCTTTGCCTTGCCTTTGCCAGATTGGGCGCGATCGCTATTTGCATAACCACGATAAAGTTTGAACATTCGTCCGAAACCCACAGTTTTTTGCCCAGATTGGGAGGTAAAGCCACGGAAATAAGGTGCAATATTCTCACCAAAAGCGGATAGATATTCTTCGCTGTCGATATAGGAATCGATTTCTGCGTTAAAACCTTGGCTGCCATAAAGCTTAGTGTGGAAAGAGATCTCAGCTTCATCGTAGGGCGCACGTCCCAAAAGATGCTTATAGTTCAACTCAATAAAGCGAATTTGAGAATTGCAATGGAAAAATTTATCGCGATAAAGTGGAGACTTAGCCACCATTCGCACAAATTCTCGTACGCTGATATTGCCCTGCTTTAACAAAGATTCGGCATAGGTAAGCCGCTCACTTTGCATCAAATAATCATTGCCCAAAACATGACGATAAACTGTCCGAATTACAGCCTGTGCATCTTCTTCTGTCCAAGGCGATCGCAATTCAATCGGCGCGACTAGGTCAAAAGCCTCAATGCCAAGCACATTCGCTGTAGTAGTCACAGCCATAATTTTTTGCTCTCTAGTTGATTAAGTAGGTTTATTAAGTGGGTTTTTTTAGAAGTAAATTAAAGAATCGTAATCTTAAAGAAGGAAGTGATTTTTGAGTATGAATTTCTTAAATTAAATTTAGGAATTTTCTCTCAAATATTTATGTACTCAGGTTTATAAACACAGATTTTTTTACGCTTACGCATTTTAAAAAATTCGCATTTTAAAGGTACTTGAGCAAAATGCTTAAAACAAGACCCAGAGAGTTGAGTAGGTGTTAGCGAAAATGCAAACTAATGCAGATCATTGCCAACATTCACTCCCTTCTCTGGGCACTTCCTGAAGATTAATCAATCAAAATCAGGTAAATCAACTCAGGGTTGAGAAAGTTCTAGCTTAGAGCGTTGATTGCGTAGTCGAAATAGGTGTTAGCTTCATTAGCAGCTTGACCAGAAAGACCGTGGGAAGCCTTCATGGTTTTCAAAGCTTCAACATACCAGCTAGGAGAAAGCTCAAAAGTACGGTTGATTTCAGCCAAACCAGCGATCAAATACTCATCCATAGGACCAGTTCCACCAGCTACGCAACAGTAGGTAACCATGCGGAGGTAGTAACCAAGGTCACGCGCACACTTAGCTTTGCCTTCAGCAGAGGAAGCATACTGAGCGCCTTGCATGGAGGTAGTGTAAGGGAATTTGTTGTAAACAGCTTGAGCTGCGCTGTCGATCAAACGCTGAGCATTGCTGGTCAAAGAACGAGCAGCTTCCATACTGGCTTTTGCACGATCAAAACGACCGTTTACAGCTTGCAATTCGGTATTACTCAGGAAACGTCCTTGAGAATCTGCGGTAGCGATCGCTTCGGTGATAGGGGTTTTCATGGTTAATTTATAGTTTAAATGTAAGGTAATTAATTGATGTATAAAAAATTAAGCAACAGATGCAGCAGCACGGTCAAAATAACCAGCTACTTCGGAAACCAACTGACTGCAATCACCTTGGGTAATACCATTGGTGTCGTTTACGATCGAGATCGCAGCTTCCTTCATTTTCTGAACGCCAACAGCTACAGAAGCACCAGGAGTTCCCAAAGCTTGGTAGGTTTCGCGTAGACCATTGAGGCAACGATCATCCAATACACTAGCGTCACCAGCAATGGTGGCGTAGGTTACATAGCGCAAAATGATTTCCATGTCGCGTAGGCAAGCAGCCATACGACGGTTGGTGTAAGCATTTCCACCAGGAGCAATCAACTGAGGCTGTTCTGCGAATAAAGAACGAGCAGCGTTAGCAACAATTGTGGATGCGTTGCTGGTAATGCGGTTTACGGTATCTAAGCGCTTGTTGCCATCAGAAATCATGGCGGAAAGAGCATCTAACTGATTAGTAGAAAGGAATTCACCTTTAGCATCAGCTTGTGAAACAACCTTGGCAAATGCATCAAACATGATTGAGATTTCTCCGTAATATGGGTTTGTTTAATCGTTTGTTTGTTAACTTCTCAAAACCTTCAAATTGAGTATTTATACGGACTCGCGTATTTACACTAAAGAGGCTTGAGAATTTATTATTTAATCCGTCAAATTTGTTATACAACGATGCAAGTACATTAATTATTACAATTTGCAAAGTTGTATGTGAATGAACAAAATCCTGAAAATTATGTTTAATTTTCTTTAATGCTAGAGAGTTTTGAGACGAAATATGGTAATGATTTAACTCTTGATAATTTATTCGTAATCACTTAAAACTCAGTCTAAGGAAATTAAGTATGGTTGCGGCAACAAAACCACGATGGAGCAGTTGATCATAGGGATCGCCTTCCCAGCTTTTGCGCCAATGCTCAGGGAATTTTTTTAATACATATCTCCTGCCATAATGCAGTAATTCAAATAGTCCTTCTGAGCGACCTTGCCAATAAAAACGTTTTTGAAACCAAGCCTCATTTAAGCGATCGCCGCGAATCAAATGCAAAACTTCAGCATCAGGCACATATAAAACCGTGTATCCGCCATGATCGAGCCGATAACACATCTCAATATCGCCATAGCTCATCAAAGACTTGCCTTTGCGGTCAAAACAATCACGGAACAAGCCAAACTTTGAAAAAGCCTCCCGCCGAAATGCCATATTTGCACCTCTGGGGTACTCATTATAAAAAAGTTTCTCTGGCTGCTCACCGCGATCGAAATTACTGATATAAAGTCCCAACCTTTGATCGATCCAATCTGGTGCGGGTGAGGTAAATTGAGCGATCACCTTACTACCAAGCGCATATACCTGGGCATCCTGGGCAAAGTATTTGAGAATATTGGTGAGCCAGTAGCTAGGTACCAGGGCATCATCATCAAGAAATACTAAAATCTCTCCTTGGGCATTGGCAATTCCACAGTTCCGTGCATTATTTAGCCCCAACTTATTTTCTCGAATATAGCGAATTTGTTCAGGATATTTAGCTTGAAGCGACTGCAAATGAAGCTGATTATCTGGGCTAGAGAGATTATCAATCAACAGAATTTCAAAATCAGCAATTGGAAAATCTAAACTGAGTAAAGAATTAATCGTCTTCTCAATTAAAACTCCGCGATCTTTAGTTGGTAAAATTACCGATGCTTTCACGGCGAGGACTTGATGAAGGTAAACGTTTTTGTATGATAATAGAAACAGTGAAACTTTTACGAATTGTCAGGACATAATGCTGAAAACTGGGATCGTTGGCTTACCAAATGTGGGCAAATCCACTTTATTTAATGCTCTAGTGGCAAATGCCAAGGCGGAAGCAGCAAATTTCCCCTTCTGTACGATTGAGCCAAATGTGGGGGCGGTTTCAGTCCCAGATGATCGCTTAGAAGTATTAGCAAAAATTGGTAGCTCGGCGCAGATTATTCCTACGCGGGTCGAGTTTGTGGATATTGCTGGTTTGGTGAAAGGTGCAAGTAAGGGTGAAGGTTTGGGCAACCAGTTTTTAGGAAATATTAGAACTTGTAACGCGATCGCTCATGTGGTGCGCTGCTTTGACGATCCAGATATTCACCATGTGGAGGGCAATGTCGATCCAGTCAGGGATATTGGCGTGATTAACCTAGAGTTGGCGCTCTCAGATTTAGCTCAGGTAGAAAAACGCCTAGAACGGGCGCAAAAAGGCGCAAAAACCGCCAACGCCGAAGCAAAAGTGGAATTGGCTGCCCTAGAGAAAGTGCGTGATACCCTCGATCAAGGGCTTCCTGCCCGATTTGGCGACTTGAATCAAGAAGAATTTGAGGCGATCGCTCACTTACAATTGCTCACCACCAAACCGATAATCTATGCCGCAAACGTAGCAGAAACCGATTTGGCAACGGGCAACAAATGGGTAGAACAGGTGAGAGAACTAGCGAAAACCGAGAAAGCAGAAGTGGTGATTGTCTCGGCACAGGTAGAGTCAGAATTAGTGGATTTATCCCAAGCAGATCGGAAAGATTTCTTAGAATCTTTGGGTGTAAATGAAGGTGGACTGAAGAGCTTAATTCGGGCGACCTATCATCTTTTGGGATTGAGAACCTACTTCACGGTGGGGCCAAAAGAAGCCAGAGCCTGGACAATTACCGCAGGTATGAGCGCACCCCAAGCCGCAGGCGTAATCCATTCTGATTTTGAACGGGGATTCATTCGGGCTGAGACAGTTTCACTCCAAGATTTAATCCAAACTGGCTCAATGAAAGCCGCAAAAGAGAAGGGGCTAGTCCGTAGTGAGGGGAAGGAATATATTGTGCAGGAGGGCGACGTGATTCTTTTCTTGACTAATACCTAGCTGATGTTTCATGATCTTTCTCTTACAAAAATGATTAATCAATAAAGAAACAGAACTAGCTTGATTTCATAGCCCTGGCAATATCCCGATTATCTTCCCGTTTGCGAATATCTTCTCGCTTATCGTAGAGCTTCTTGCTTCGAGCTAGGGCAACTGAAACTTTGATCCAGCCATTTTTGAGATAAATTCTTAAAGGCACAAGCGTCAATCCCTTTTGTTCTACTTTGCCAATTAATTTACTTATTTCCTGGCGGCGCATCAGAAGTTTGCGAGTGCGCGTGGGAGTATGATTGAAATTGGTGCTAGTAGTATGATGGGGGGCGACATATAGGTTTAGCAGCATTACTTCCCCATCCCGAATGATCGCAAAGGCATCGCGTAGGTTCGCCTGTCCTGTGCGAATTGACTTCACTTCAGTACCGAGCAGTTCAATTCCTGCTTCAAAGGTCTCTAAGATTTCGTAATTAAATCGAGCCTGCCGATTGTCGGCAAATGTGGGACTATAATCGCTCATAAAACTAACCTGCAATACTTTCGAGCAGTAACCAATTGGGATTATTCTCGAAGGCTTTATTCACAAGGTCAGCCATATCGCGACAATGATTACTCTCTCGGAGCGGGAGTTCACCGTTTTTGGCTACACAAGTAAGTTTGACTTGATCGCTAGTAATCCCCGTACTCTTATCTTGTTGAATCGCTGACTGATGAATCAGTACTTCCACCGTTACTAGCTTCCCATAGGCAACCTGCCCAGCAGATTCCTGCGCCAGCACATAGTCATCGTTGCTATAAACTATTGGCAACCGACATAGAGCAAAGCTTTCCAAAATTGCGGCGTGAAGATCACCTAGAGCTATAGTAATAGTGAAATGTTGAGTATATCTAGCCATATTTCTAGGTTTTCACTGCTTTCCACTTACGCTCTTTTCCACTTACGCTCTTTTCATTTACTTTCCAGGGAAAGCACTAGACCAAAATTTACTAATCTGTTGCACTAAAAGCTAGTTTAAGCTTCCTCTTCTTCTGCTAAAGGATAAATAAAGCCCTTAGCGTTGCCCGTTAGAATTGACTTACCCATAGAAATTGCTTTAGCAGCCTCAGCTACCGCCTGACGTTTCCACACTGCTTTACGAATTGCAGTCTTAGATTTTGATGTTTTCTTTTTAGGACAAGCCATGATCTTGCTATAGGTTATTAATAGAGCTTTACCATCTTAAAGCATCAATCTTTAATCTGGGGATCCTAACTAATAAAAATTTAGCGATCGCTTAAATTTAGTGGCAACTTTTGGCTAAATGTTAAGATCTTGGCAATTAATTAGCTGGTAGTACCGATGTCACATTTCACAACAATCGCAGTCCAAATTAAAGATGGTGAGATTTTGCAGCAAGTTCTGCAGGAGTTGGGCTATCAGGTAGAGCAAAATACGATGGTGCGCGGCTACATGGGCAATAAAACCAAGGCAGAGTATGTAATCCGCCAGTCTAATCAGTATGATCTGGGGTTTCGGCGGATTGAAGAGGAGTTTGAGCTAATTGCTGACTTTTGGGGCGCGAAGATCGATCAGGCGAAGTTCTTAAATCCAATTCTCCAGGGCTACGCTCACAAAGCTTTGATGGCGGCAGTGCAGTCCCAAAGTTTAAATGTGGAGCAGGAAGAACGCCTGGAAGATGGCAGCTTGCGAGTTGTTGTTGGGCAATGGGTTTAGATAATCTTTGCCTTGTAGCCTTGCTTAATTAGAATTTCCAGGATTTTTGGGCGATGATCACCTTGAATCTCAAGCTGAGTTGAGTCGTCTTCTTGTTTGAGACTACCGCCTGTACCACATTGATTTTTTAGTTGTTTCAGTAGATCATTAAGGTTAGCTGGGGAGAGATCTAAGCCCATAATTATGGTGACAGTTTTGCCATTTCTACCTTTGCGCGAAAGTTGGATTTTCAGATTTTGCTGGGCAGGAGATTTAGATTCTCTTTCCTCTTTGCCAGCAGACTGATCGGCTTCAGGCGATGAAAATTCACGATATACAATTTTATCTTTAGCCATAGAAAAGCTTAGAAAAAAACTAAAGAGAGCAAAACTTAAAGCGCATTAATTTTTTTTGCCAAATCGAGATCCAACTGGCTTATGCCGCCTGCGTCATGGGTGGTGAGTTCGATCTTCAGATGATTGTAGACGTTAAACCATTCAGGATGATGATCCATCTTTTCGGCAATAAGCGCTACTTTGGTCATGAAGCCGAAAGCCTCGGTAAAATCCTTAAACTTAAACGACTTAGTAAGTTTTTCGCCCACCAATGACCAGTCTGGAATGGAAGCGATCGCTGACTTGATTGCTTCAGAACTTAACTTAGAAATTGCCATTTTTTTTGTCAGATAGTCAAAGTTATTGTCGAAAAAGGAATGCTGCATAGCTCACCTAAAGTTCTAGGTTCCAGGCTTGATTGGCTCATCTCGATACCACCAACTCAGAATCTGCACCCAGTTCCAGCCCATTTTTGCCATTTGTTGACTCATTTCTTGGTCGAGGTGCTGACCATCAGATACAGGCATATAACCACCTGCCCAGCTAACCCAATTGCGTTGGAGACGGGCGCGGTAGTATCCTTTGAATTCCTGCTTCAACATATAGCCCTGGGTAGTTGATACGGCTAGGTCTGTGCGAGGATTAATCAAGGGCTTGAGCGTGGCAGTGTCAGGATCGAGACGGAAGAAACCTTTATAAACTTGATCACGGGTGTCGCTAACCAAATCGTAGGGAGCTCTGCCCCATTTACGTTGACGTGCCGTGTTTAAGGCATAACTGCGAGCTGCTACTGCTTGCGCCTTGAGAGCGTCTAAGTGCCAACTGGCAGGCATTTCGCTGGGTACGACACTGCGCAGGTATTCTTCTACTGGTAATACATTCACGGCGATCGCTTTGCCTTTCCAGGATCTAATTTCTAAATCGCCAGGATAAAGTACGTTACCCAAACGCACTAAACCATTATTGGATGGTTGAATCTTAGCGACAGAATTGGTGGGGAGGGTGTACCAGCGACCTGGATCAAGTACGATGGGCTGCTGTCCTTCAATTTGTAGATTGGCGGTTTGGGTGACTGCAATCGGAACTTGAGTACTGTTTGACTCTTGCACTAGTACGCGCAATATGGCCGCTTGGCAGATTTCAGCACCATTCCAGAGGGCTAGGAAGAGGAAGCCCAAAAGGGATAGCTGGGAAATTTTTGGGGAAAGTTTTTTAGACAAGTTGTTTCTCACACCGATATACATGGATTGACTTCTTAGGATTAGCTCTAA
>Ga0163144_10015662_pt1 | contig 15615 bp, 12 predicted proteins | sample OliLak19BULKMAT1_FD_123175 | JGI IMG/M metagenome (GOLD analysis project Ga0163144, IMG submission 123175) | Freshwater microbial mat bacterial communities from Lake Vanda, McMurdo Dry Valleys, Antarctica - Oligotrophic Lake LV.19.BULKMAT1 | ecosystem: Environmental > Aquatic > Freshwater >...
CGCGCCCGCCGCGAACGCCTGGGTTTCCGCGATCCGGAGCGTTGTTCCCGCCGCGAGGGCGAAGTCGCCGGTATGCGTGCCACCGCGATCCAAACCGAGCGTGCCGCCGATGACCGTCACCGCGCCCGAGTTATTGAACGCAAGGCCGCCGCTCGACAGAATGAACCTCACTTGTCCCGTGTTGGCTTTCGTGAATGTGCCAACGTTGGTGAATATGAACGCCCCGGTACTGTTGCCGAACCCTTGGAGCAGGCCGGCGGAATCCACCGTGAACGCCCCGCTGTTCACCACGCTTCCACCGGTCCTGAAGGGCAGGTTGCCCGCCGTCCAGTTCGTCGTCCCGGCAAATGTCAACGGGCGCGCGATATCGGCCACGCCGGTGAGCGTGACGGTGGACGCCGGGCCGAACACGGTCGATCCTGTGCCCGTCATTCCCCCGCCAGACCACGCGAACGCGCCCGCGATGGAGACCGCCCCCGTACCCGTCATCGTGCCGCCCGATACCGACCCCGTTGCAATGCTCGTTACGCCGTTGTATGCGGCGGTGCCACTCGACTGAACGATGGAAGAGAGCGTCGCGTTTCCCGCGACACTCAGTGAGCCCGAGGTGAGTGTGAGGTTCTCAGCGCTGATCAGGCTCTGCACCGCCCGCCCGACGTTAGTCGCCAGGGTGATCGTCGGGTTCGCCGCAACGTTGATCGTCACATCGTCCACTGCCACCGGCACGGACCCGGTGCTCCAGTTGCCCGGCGTGTCCCAGGAGCTATTCACCGCGCCAGTCCACGCCACCGCCGCCAAAACGCAGCGCTCTTCGAGGGGCTCCAAGTGAGCGGGAGCGGCGTCGCAAGTACCCGCCGGGGTTGTCAGACTTTGAACCGATCGACGGACGCGGGACAGCATGGTCAAACTCCTCTTTTTCAAGACGCCGACGTGGAAAACCCAGCCGGCACGTCCGGCTTCCCAACATTCCCGCGGACACCGCCGCCAGAGACCGCCAATTTTCACCATTTTTCCATGGCTGCGGGCATGCTTTCGCTTCGGCGGCCCATCCTCACCGCCCCAAGGAGAACCGACACGGTGTCCACGTTGTGGGGGGTGCGACGGGGTGGTTTGGCAGATGGGGCGGCGGCGGGTATGCTGTGGGTCAGGGCCCGGGGTGTCGGGTTCAATCCGCAGAAAATTTGATCGCAAGGAGGTCGTCGTGAACGCATCGCCATTGCTGTTGTCTCCGGAGTCTCCAGTCACCGGCGCGCCGAGCGCACCGGCCCAACCACGCCCGGCGATGGGCGGATTGCCGCCCGAGCCGCCGCCGCCGAAAATCCAGGCGTTTTCTCAAGGGCTTGGCGCTCGCAAGCACGAGGAGAATTGGAAGCGAACGCCGAACGTAACCGGAACGGGCGCTATCCATGTCAAGAGTTTTCATGGCAAACTGGGCGACGACAGCCTTGGGTATCTCGACCAGCAGATCAATGAGTGGCTGGATGCACACCCGCAATATGAGGTGAAGTTTGTGACCACCTCGGTGGGCGAGTGGCAGGGGAAACTGAAAGAGCCGCAGATGATCGTGCAGTTGTGGCTCTGATGGCGTGATTGCTCCGATACGCTCGGGGCGTGTGCGGCATTCTCGGCATCATTGCGCCCCGCGGCTGTCCGGTGAACGTCTCGGACGATCGGGTCGTGCATATGCGCGACCTGATGACGCACCGCGGGCCGGACGGGGCCGGATCAGTGCGGGACGGGTGCATGGTGTTCGCCCATCGTCGGCTCGCGATCGTCGATCCGACGCCTTCCGGTGCTCAGCCGTTTCGCTCGGCGGATGGGCGGTTTTCGCTGGTCTACAACGGCGAAATTTATAACGACGCGGAGCTGCGGAGCGAGCTGGCGGGGCTGGGCGAACGGTTCAAGACGGCGTGTGATACCGAGACGCTGTTCGCCGCTCTTCGGCATTGGGGTGTGGAAGCCCTGCACCGGGTTCGCGGGATGTTCGCGTTCGGGTTCTTCGATTCGCGGACGGGGGAGTTGCTTCTGGCCCGCGATCCCTTGGGAATCAAGCCGCTGTATTGGTGGCGCGGCCGGGGGCGGGGCCGAACCCAGTTCGTGTTCGCGAGCGAGATTCCGCCGATCCTCGCGCACCCAGAATGCTCCGCCGGGCCGGACTGGGGGGCGACGAGCGGGTATTTGACGACGGCCCGCATCACCACCGGCGACCGCACGATGTATGAGGGCGTTCGTTCGCTCCCTCCGGGGCATTTGCTGCGGCTGGATACACGGGAGCACGAGCTGGAAGCGAGGGTGCGGCGGTGGTGGTTTCCGAAAGCGGCGGGCGCAGGGGGGGGCGCGGGCTTGAGGGGCGGTGACGATCGCGGCGCCGTTGGAGTTATCTCGGACTCGGTGAAACGGCACCTTCGGGCGGATGTGCCGGTATGCACGCTGCTTTCGGGGGGACTGGACAGTTCGATCATCGCGGCGATCGCGGCACCGATGCAGCCAAACTTGCGATCATTTTGCGCGTTCGCGGCGGGTGAGAATGAAGCCGGTGGAGATGCGGAAGCGGCCCGGGCGGTCGCGCGAACGCTCGGAACGCGGCATTCGGAGGCGGTGGTGACCGAGGGCATGTTTGACCGGAACTGGCGTGACATTGTCGATCGCACGGCACTGCCGCTGACGACGCCGAACGAAGTGGCCATATTGGAAGTTGCCCGGGTGCTGAGGCGGAGCGGGTGCGTCGTTACGCTCTCGGGTGAGGGTGCGGACGAACTTTTTGGCGGCTACGACCGAACACTGGACCCTGCGGCGGAGTTTGAGCGGCGGATCGAGGAGGACAGGGTCAGCCGGCAATCGCCGGAGTATGCGGTGCTTGCCGCCCGGCACGCGGTGGCGTGTGCGCACTGGATGGCGCCGGGAGACAAGGCGGGGCTGTTGAGCGGCGACATGCTGGCACGAATCGAGGGTGACGCGGTGATGTGGACGGGGCTGCGCGAGGATTTTCACGAGGCGGCGGCGGCTCCGTTTGATGATCCGCTGCGGGTCCATCTTCGGGTGCTGCAAAGCGGGAACTTGGACAAACTGTTGCGGCGTCTGGACGCGATGACGATGCTCGCGGGCGTGGAAGGGCGGACGCCGTTCGCGGACTCTGCGGTGGCGGCGTGGGCGGAATCGGTTCCGATGGCCGAGTTGTTCACGGCCTCGGCGACGGAGCCGCCGACAGCGCGGACGAAACGGATTTTGCGTCGGGAGTTTGCGGGAATGGTTCCGGCGGTGGCGGTGGAGCGGACCAAGGCGAGTTTTCCCTTGCCGTTTGAGGGAGCGATGACGCGGATGATCGAGGAAACGCGTGGGTCGAAGTTCCTTTCGGAGATCCTTTCGGCGGAGGCGATGTCGGTGCTGGCGGATCGGGCGTCGCCGTTGCCACATTGGGCGTGGCCGGTGGTGAACCTCGCGGTGTGGGGGCGGCGGTTTGGGTGAGACGGATAAGGCCAGTTCTGGCGCGAGTGATGGATTTTGGACGCGACGGCAGATGCGACGAACACCCGCTTAATGGGCGGCGGCGATGAGGCGTTTCGTGTAGTCGTGAGCGGGTTCGTCGATGATCCGCGCGGTGGGGCCGGTTTCGACGATGCGGCCGGCGGTCATGACCGCGGTATGGTCGGCCATCTGGCGGACCACGGCCAGATCGTGCGAGATGAAGAGGTAGGCAAGCCCCAGTTGCCGCTGCAGGTCGCGCAGGAGGTTGATCATGCGGGCCTGGATAGAGACATCGAGCGCGCTCGTGGGTTCGTCGCAGATGACGAGCGGAGGTTTCAGAATAATCGCGCGGGCGAGGGCGATCCGTTGTTTCTGGCCACCCGAAAACTGATGCGGGTAACGGTCGAGCGTGGCGGCCGGCAACCCGCAGCGGTCAAGCACTTCGATGGTCGCCACGCGGCGTTCATCGCGGGTGAGATTCGGGCGGTGCACAATGAGCGGCTCGGAGACTATTTCCTCGATGCGGTGCATCGGGTTCATGCTTCCGGCGGGGTCCTGAAAGACCATCTGGACGAGACGGCGGAGTTGAGTGGATCGCCACGAGCCGTTGATCGGAACGCGTACGCCGGTGATGGCGACCGTCCCCGACCTCGCGGCGACTAATCCTGCGATCGCGCGAGCGACCGTGGATTTTCCGCTCCCTGACTCGCCGACGATGGCGAGTGTGCCGCCGGGAGCGACGGAAAGCGAGACGTTGATGGCGGCGTGAATGGTTTCACGCGAGAAGACGCCGGTACGGCGCCGAAATTCCACGTTGAGCCCGGCGACGACGAGGGCGGCGCTCAGGGAGGAAATCGGAGGGGAATGGGGTTCGGACACGTCGGAAAAGGTTCTCTTGAACACCCGGCGGGCAGGTTTGACCCTCAACGGTGACGTGATACGCTTACGACCCCGCACGGGAACGAACGGTAGTGGGAAATGTTTGGTCGGGACGATAGCTCAATTGGTAGAGCACAGCATTGAAAATGCTGGGGTTGCCGGTTCAAGTCCGGCTCGTCCCATTCTGGCCGGCTTCCTTGAAGCCGGTTTTTTCATGGAATCACCGAGGTGGCTGGGAGGTGGGGTTGGGAGGCGGATTCAATGCGCCCTCCATTCCGGCGACGGCCACGGCCGCCGCAGCGTCGCCGGTGACGTTGACGACGGTGCGGCACATATCAAGGATGCGGTCGACGGCAAGGATCATGGCGATGCCTTCGGCGGGGACGCCGAAACTGCGGAGGACGATGACGAGCATCACCATGCCGCCGGAAGGGATGCCCGGCGTGCCGATGGCCGAGACGATGGCGGTGAAGACGATGGCGACCTGCTGGCCGATCGAGAGTTCCATGCCGTAGAACTGGGCGAGGAAGACGGTGGCGATGGCCTGCATCATGGCCGTGCCGTCCATGTTCATCTTGGCACCCAGGGCGCAGACGAAACTGGTGATATCACCCGGGACGCCGAGTTTGTCGCGGACGTTTTCAATGGTGACGGGGAGGGTCGCGGCGGAACTGGAACTGCTGAAGGCGACCATCTGGACTTGGGCAATGCCGCGGAAGAAGGTGCCGATCGGCATGGGTGAGCAGATTTTCACGACGCTTGGGTAGATGACGAACTGGATGAGGGCGAGGCCGACGATGACAGTGAGGCAGTAGGCAGCGAGGGAGCTGAGGACTTGGAAGCCGAGATTGGCGACGATGGGGGTGATGAGGCAGAAGACGCCGATGGGCGCGAGCTGCATAATGCCGCGAACGATGAGGATGAAGGCGTCGTGAAGGCCCTCGACGAACCTGAAGACCGGTTCGGAGCGTTCGCGCGGGAGGAGCCTGAGGGAAATACCGAGGAGGAGGGCGAAGACGACGATCTGCAGCATGTCGCCCCGGGCGAGGGCGTCGAAGGGGTTGGTCGGCATGATGTCGCGGACCAAGTCCCACGGCTTGGTGCTTTTGGCGGAGGTAAGCACGGTCGCGGCGTTATCGGTGGACATTCCGGCGATGAGGCTGGCCTTGGCGTCGGCGCTGATGAAGCGTTCGCCGCCGGGCTGGACAATGTTGACGAGGAGGAGGCCCATCCCGGCGCTCAGGAAGGCGGTGCAGGCGAAGATGGCGGTGGTTCGGCCGCCTATGCGTCCTAACTTGCGGAGGTCACCGAGGGAGCCGATCGCGAGGATCATGGCGAAGAGAATGATGGGGGCGGCGATGAACTGGAGGGAGCGCTTGAAGATTTCGCCGGCGACGCGGTTAAGGCTGATGAAGAAGTCGATGGCGGACTGGCCGGGGCCGTCGGCGGCGGCGGCCCGGAGGTCGGTGGAGAAGCGATTCAGGACCAACCCGAGGGCGATTCCGAGCGCCAAGCCGATGAGGATTTTCCAGTGGAGCGCAAGTTTCAACAGCGATTCCTTATGGGGCGGGGGCTCGGCGGGGCCGGAGCGGGGAGAATACCGCGTTTGACGGTTCGATGCGGGCTGCTCGGGCCGTTTCAGGGGCGATAATGCCTCATGCTTCTGGCGATCGTGGTCCTGGCGATTTTATTGCTATTCAATGCGTTGTTCGCGATGTCGGAACTGGCGATGATGACGTCGCGTCCGCAGCGGCTTCAGGCGTCGGCGGCCAAAGGGCACGGCGGTGCCGCGTTAGCCCTGACACTGGCGCGCGAGCCGACGAGGTTTTTATCGACGGTACAGGTGGGGATCACGGCGATTGGCATCTTTGCGGGCGCCTATGGCGAAAAGGCGATTTCGGCAACGCTCACAGGTTGGATGACGGAGGCGGTTCCGATGGTTGCCCCGTACGCGAGCAAGATATCTCTGGTGGTGGTGGTGCTGTGCATCACCTACTTGTCGCTCGTGGTGGGCGAACTGGTGCCGAAGCGGATCGCGCTCTCGAATCCGGAATTGATCGCCTCGACGATCGCGCGACCGCTGACGTTTCTGTCGGTGATCGCGGCGTGGCCCGTCAAACTTCTGAGTCTGTCGACCGACGCGATCATCAAGATACTGGGGATCAAGCCGCCGAACCGGGACGATATCTCGGAGGACGACGTCAAGAGCCTGGTCTCGCGGGCTGCGGGAACGGGGGTCTTTGACCCGCTGGAGCATAAGTTGTTTCAGCGGCTGTTCCGTATCGGTGAACTGACGGTGGCGTCGCTGATGGTGCCCAGGTCGGACATCGTGTGGATTGATGAATCTTTGTCGAGCGAGGATGTCAAGGTGCTGGTGGGGTCGAGCCCGTACTCGCATTTCCCGGTCTGCCGCGGCAACATCGACACGCTGGTCGGGGTGATCCATATCAAGGACCTGATCGCGTACGGGCTCCTGAGCACGACGGAATTCAAGATCAAGACGGTGGCGCAGAAGCCGGTGTTCGTGCCCGACACGATGCCGGCGTTGCGGCTGCTCGACCGGTTTCAGAGCACCAAGACGCACGTGGCTTTTGTCGTGGACGAGTTCGGGGGGACACAGGGGTTGATCACCCTCAACGACGTGGTGCAGTCGCTGGTGGGAGACCTTTCGCGCAAAGGCGAGGAGAAGCCGCCGGCGGCGCGGCAGCGTACGGATGGCTCGTGGCTCATCGACGGGCGGTTGCCGGTTCCGGAGGTGGTAACGACGCTGGCCGTGTCGCACGAGTTCATGGGGGCCCTGCCGGACGCGAAGACCGCCGCGGGCCTGATGCTGGGGCTGCTGGGGCACATTCCGCACGAGGGGGAGACGGTGCTGTGGGGTGGCTGGGTGTTTGAGGTAGTTGATATGGACGGGGCCCGGATCGACCAGTTGCTGGTGAGGAAGGCGACCCCGGCGCTGCCGGAAGTTCCGGCCGTAAAGGAATGAACATGCAGATGGGGGAGTTGACGTCCGACAATCCGTTCGCATTCCTGACGTTTCTGGCGGCCCCGGCCGTGCTGACGAATGCGTCGTCGTTGCTGGTGTTGAGCACCGGCACCCGGCTGGCGCGGGCCGCGGACCGGGCCCGCCTGGCGGCCGCGGAGTTGCTAAAACTGAAGGACACATCGGACCCGTTTGCGCAGTTGCAACTGCGGGACTTCAATAACGCCGCGCGGCGGGCCCGGATGCTGGTGTCGGCCCTGCGGGCGTTCTACGGGGCGGCGGGATCGTTCGCGGGTTCGACGTGCGTGGCATTGGCGGGGGCGCTAGCGGCTTCGTTCACGATGGAATGGGCGACATCGCTCAGCCGGATGCTGACGGTGGTGGGCGGGATGGTGGGGGTGGCATTCATCGTCACGGGCTCGGCACGGCTGGTCGCCGAGACGCGGATCGCGCTTCGGGTCATCGAGGAACATCACGCGGCGATCACGCAGTGGCGGGCGACGCACCAGCCTTCGTCGATCGAGGAGTGAGGGGCGGTTACACGACCGCCAGATACGCCGCGAGGATGTCGCGGGCGGCGAGGAGGTCTTTGCGGTCGATCATCTCGGTGACGGAGTGGATGTAGCGGGTTCCGACGACGATGCCGACGGCCCTGGCACCGGCCGCGGCCTGCTGGGCGGCGGCGCCATCCTGGCCGCCCGCGGCGAGGATGGTGCGTTGGTAGGGGATTTTGTGCTTTTTCGCGAGGGCCTCGATCTCGGCGACGAGGGTGTGATCGGCGATGAAGCTGGAGTCCTTGATGTGGAGACCGAAGCCCTCGCCCTGCTTGGTGACCGCCTCTTCATCCGGGACGCCGGGTGTGTCGCAGGAGAGGGTGACGTCGAGGCCGAGGCCGATGTCGGGGAGGACGGAGTGGCTGGCGGTTTTGGCACCGCGGAGGCCCACTTCTTCCTGAGTGGTGAAGGCGACGACGATTTCGCAGGCGTGGCCGGACTTCGAGGCGTCGAGTTTGCGGACGCTCTCGATGCCGAGCCAGCAGGCGACGCGGTTGTCGAGGGCCTTGCTGACGATTTTGCCCCCGATCTCGATGGCGGGCTCATCCATGACGACGAAGTCGCCCACTCGGAACTTCTCTTTGACTTCCTCGACCTTCATGCCGGTGTCTACGAAGAACTCCTTGACCTCGGGGATTTTCTCACGGTCTTTGGGGGCGGAAATGTGGATCGGCCGTCCGCCCGGGTTCATCACGCCTCGGAAGTCGCCGCCGTCGGTGCAGACGAGGACGCGGCGGGAAAAGAGGTTGCGGGTGTCGAAGCCGCCCGCGGCGTTCATCCAGAGGAACCCGTTCTTATCGATCGCGGTGACGTAGAAGCCGATTTCGTCCATGTGGGCGAGGAGCATGACGCGGAGGGGACGCTCATCGCTTTGTTTGCCTTTCGGGGCCTTCGATTTCCCTTTCGCGGCCTTGGCGTTGCGGGGGCCGCGGCGGCAGATGAGGTTTCCCATCGCGTCGGTGGTCGTGGAATCGAAGAGCCCGGCGACCTCTTTTTGGATGAGGGCGCGGACGCGTTCTTCACGCCCGGGAACGCCGGGGGTTTCGCACAGACGCTTCAACAGATCGATATTCTCGGCCATGCAGGGTTCTCTCGGGTGGGTAAAGATCGTGCCGCTGGAGACAAGATACACGCGGCGGGCGGAGCAGGCATCCTCGCAAGAACAACTTGTCGGTTCGGGGAACGGTTGACCCGAACATCCCCCAAGCCTACACGAATGGGCACGCTCGATCGGGATTTCAATGGGAGACGCGAAGGCGGTGCTTGATCGCGGAGCTTCGGGTCGGGCCGTTACGATCTCCGTCGACGCCGGGGGCGGGGGGCGACAGGAAGGGGAACACCGTGCATGACGTCGTGATTGTGGGAGCGGGTCCGGCCGGGTTGTCGGCAGCGCTGGTACTCGGACGATGCCGTCGGGACGTCGTGGTGATTGATTCCGGGAAGCCGCGGAATGCGCGCTCGTTGCGGGCGAATGGATTCCTGACGCGCGACGGGACGCCGCCGGAGGAACTGCGGCGGAAAGGCCGGGCGGAGGTCGAGAAGTACGGTGTGCGGCTGTTTGACGGCGAGGTCACGGATGCCCGGCAGGTGGCCGGTGGCACATTTGCGGTGACGGCCAAGATCGCGGCCGGGCGGGCAGGGGGCGGCGCTGAGTCGAGCGTCTTCAACACTCGGAAGTTGTTGCTCGCGACCGGGCTGATCGATTGTGTCCCTGCTATCGAGGGGTTCGACACGTTCTATGGAGTCAGCGTGCATCACTGCCCGTACTGCGACGGGTGGGAGCATCGAGGGCAGCGGCTGGTGGCGTACGGCAAGGGCGATAAAGCCGTGGGGCTAGCGATATCGTTGCGGACGTGGAGTGAGAGGGTGGTGGCGTGCACGGATGGAGAGCCGGCGCGGGATGAACTGCGGGAGCAGGCGGCCCGGGTGGGCGTAACGATCTGTGAAGAGCCGGTGCGGTGCCTTGAGGGGGACTCTGGGCGGTTGACGCGGGTGGTCTTCGGCGACGGAACAGCGCTCGCGTGCGACGCGGTGTTCTTCAACACGGGACAGTTGCAGCGAAGCGGGTTGCCGCAGATTCTCGGATGCGCTTTCAAGGAGGACGGCGGGGTGCGGACGACGGACCGGCAATGCACGGAGATCCCGGGGCTGTACCTCGCGGGTGATGCCGACAAGGACGTCCAGTTTGTCGTGGTGGCGGCGGCGGAAGGGGCGGTGGCGGCGGTGGCGATCAATCGCGAGTTGCAGGATGAATGTTGCCTTCCGGAGCCGTGAAGCTCGGCGGCCGAATGCGCAGAAGTCTGCGTCGAGAACCGGACGACGCAACGCTTCTTCGCGGTAGCGACGCGAGCCTCCTCCACGCGTCGACGATGGCGGAGAAACCGCCGTAGATCATTTTCTTGCAGTCGAAGGGCATGGACTCGGGGTCCATCATTTCGGCGAGGCGCGGGTCTTTCATGACCTTGCCGTTGACGCGGTCGCGGTGGGCCCTCGACGTAAAGACGACGAAGGCGAAGATCACGGGTTCATCGGTCTTCGTCTTTGCGGGCTTGGTGAACGGGATCATCGAACCGCCGGTGGGTGCGCTAGGCGTTGCCGCCGGGGTTCTGCCGCATGCCCCCGGCCGCGATCACGCGCCCTTTCGCCCGAAGACCTTCGAACCCCCTTCGGAGTCAGGAGGAGAGGTGCGGAAGCACACGTAAGGTCGAAATGCCGAGAGGCGGACTCGAACCGCCGACCTGGACGTTATGAATGTCCCGCTCTAACCAGCTGAGCTACCTCGGCTTTGGGCGGGATAGTAGACGGGGGGTACCACGATTTCGAGATACCGGCCCGGGACGCTTGTTTTCGTGCGCGAGATTCGTTTTTCGCCGACGCGGAGGGGGATTTCAGTACCCGCCCGCACGCACTTCGGGGCTTTTACTCCGCGGGTTCGATCCCGAGGTCGAGGACGGCAAAACCATCGATCTCGAAGTATTCCACGGCGATCGGAACAGGGCGTTCTTCCTTGACCTCGAACGTCCCCTCGTCTTTGGTGGGGCCGTGCCATGTCCAGTTCTCGATCACGGTGACCCCATCCACCGTGACACGGACGCCGTCGTCCGAGAGCGTGGTGAGGCGATACGTGCCGACGGGAAGGTGCGGCGAGGCCGAGGCGACAAGGCCGAATCGCTCGTGCCCGATCTTTGCCGCGAATTCCGTGTGACCCCACCGGAGATCGGATGGCCCCTGATGCGCGAAGCGGAGCTTCAAGGAACCCGACTTGGTGCGCTGAACGCCTTCATCCGCGGCGAGGGCCCGCCACCCTTCGAGGTTGGTGCGAGGATCGGCGTTGTCAGACCAGTTGAAGGCTCGGACATCCCACCAGCCGCCCAAGATCGTGCCCGAAACGTCCGTTTCCCATCCGGCTCCGTTGGAGATCCGGTATCGATACTTCCGCCAGCCCTGAGAGTTGGTCACCATCAATTGCAGCGGCTTGTCCGGCGAGGGTGAGACAGCCCACTGCGTTACTTCGCGGTTGTCCAAGTCGGTGGCGGTCCACAACACGCCCGAGCCAAAGATTTCCCACCGGTCGCCGCCGTTGGAGGCCTCGGCCCGACGCACCATAGGTTCCTGAAAATCCCAAGGCCCCCACTCGCTCATGATGATCGCTTCGCGGCCGCCGTGCGCCCGTTTGCCCACCGGGGATGTGACGCCCTGCGCGGTCGCGGCGGGTTTCTCGAATGCGGGGACATTTCCCGTCTGGAGGAGCATCACACCCGGGTCGGTGTCGACGGTTCGGGCGTTTTCGTGCCTGAGATCGAACGTGTTGCCGATGAAGAGGATGGGCGGTGTGTCTTGCGTGGCGGCGCGGGGATCACGCAGGTGGAGCATGGGAACGGGCTTTGGAACGGCGGCAGGCTTTGCACCTTCGCCGTCGGCCGTGAGGGTGAAGCGGTTGTTGGCGATGACGTTGCCGAGCGTGCCGACGTAGTTGGCTTTGCCCCAGGGCTTGGTTTCAAAGTCCGCGTGAGGATCCCACCACAGGTGGACGCCGCAACGGTTGTCGGCGAAAACGTTGTCCACGATGTGGTTGTTGGCCCCGTGCTCGATGTTGATTCCGCCCCGTTCCAGCCCGTTTGAGTGGGTGCCGCAGGCGCGGAAGGTGTTGCTGCTGATACGGGTTCCCTGCGAATAGCCGCCCCAGATTCCGCAGATGCCGTCGCCGGTGAACTGGTTGTCGATGATGATGTTCCCGAATGAAAACGTCATCTCGAGCCCGTGCGCGGAGGCGAAGGAAAAGTCATTCCCGATGAAGATGTTGTCGTTGCATCCCTTTAGCTCGTGCGTGAAACCGGTCGGAGCCGGCAGGTCGCCGAGCGCCTCCAGCCCACCAAAGCCAAAGAACCCATCGCCGCCATGGGTTGCGGAGTTTTCGATGAAGGTGTTGCCGGAACACTGCTCGAAGGCGAGGATACCCGCGGAATCCTGACCCCGGTTATAGACACCTTCGGAGTGGCCTCGGATGCAGAAGTCCGCGGCATTGCGGCTCACGATGTTGCGGCTGCTCCGGAACATGGCGATACCCCAGCCGGAGAGGAAGGACACATCGTTGTCGAACAGCCTGGAGTCGTTCACATCGTGCAGCAGGATGCCGTTCTGGCCGCGGCGGACCGTCACGCCGGAAACGGTGACGGCGTTGGCGTGCCGGATGCTGACAGCGCCGCCCCACTTGGTGGCCCACTCCCTGTTGTCGTCGTGATGCGGGAAGAGCCAGTCGGATGAATCCTCGGCCTCGGGCGTTGATTTCAGCCGCTGACGAAAGTTGTCGTGAAAGCGGGTGCCCTGAATCGTGAAGCCGCCCACGTGTTCCGCGTCGATGGCGACTTTGAAGCCGGAAAATTCGCCGCCCCGGATGGTGACGTTGCGGTGGTTTCGGATGGCAACGCCGACGCCGGTGAGCGCGTCCCACGGGGTACCGTCGGGCGCGCCGCGGAGCTGCGTGCCGGTGAACTCGAGCGTGATGTTGTCGGCGGTAATGTGGATGACGCCGTTGCTGTCGGTGTCGGGGATGACGAGATCGGGATCGATCTCGATGCGGCAACTTTCTGAGATACTGGTGTTGTCGCGCTCGATTCGGAGCGTTGGGAGTTCGTCCGTGGGCTGCGCGGTCACCAGTCGTCCCGCTGCGGTCACGAGCGCCATGAGGTTCATGGGGGAGCGTATTGCCGCGAAAGGGCACTGATAAGAGATAGCGTGGTGTTTGAGGCGATTCCTGAGATTCGCTGAATGCGACCCGACACGGGCAGGATGCCCGTGCCGCCACTAGCGTGGGGTGGTTTCGTCGCGTTCGACTTCGATCGGATCGGCGCGGCTGACGCGCCGGGTGTCGTCTTCCGACAGGTTGTTGATGGGCACAGAATTGATGCGCTGCTGGACGTTGCGACCGGCCGCGGCGGCAGGCGTGGCCTGCGTGTCCACTTCTTCCTCGATGCCCTTGAGCCCCTTCTTAAACTCGACAATGCCCTTGCCCAAACTCTTGCCCACCTCGGGAAGACGGCGGCCAAAGAGGAGCAGGCCAATGGCAAGAATGATCAGCAATTCCCACGTGCCCAGATTTCCGAAGAGACCGAGCGTGGTGACAGGAAGCGACATGGACGTCTCCATAGAGGTGATTCTCGCGGCGGTGTGACGGAACGCGTGAAGCCCTCACAGACACTTAATCAAAGGGGCGCCGGAACTCAAAGTCCAACGGGCGAACCCAGCGGCTAATGCGTCCCGGAGAGTGGCGGTCACAGCCCGACTTTTCTTCCGCACGCCTCCACGACGTTGAGGAGGAGCATGGCGATCGTCATGGGACCGACGCCGCCCGGGACCGGGCTGATCCACCCCGCTCTTTCGGACACCGGGACGTAATCGACGTCCCCGACCGTTTTGTTTTTGCCGTCGGGTCCGAGAACTCGGTTAACGCCCACATCGATGACGACTGCCCCATCGCGCACCATGTCGGCCGTGACAAACTTGGCCTTTCCAATTGCGACCAGCAACAGCTCAGCTTCGCGGCAGACCGCCGACAGATCCTTTGTTTTGGAATGGCAAATCGTCACCGTGGCATTGCGCTGAACCAACATAAGCGCCAACGGCTTGCCGACGATGTTGCTCCGCCCCAAGACGACGGCACGCTTCCCTTCGATACTCACGCCGGTGGATTCGATCATCTTGATGACACCCTTCGGCGTGCACGCTTCAAACACCGGATGCCCCTCAACGAGCCGACCCAAATTGTACGGATGAAATCCGTCTGCATCCTTGTCGGGCGATACCGCTTCGAGCACAACCTTGCTGTCGATATGCTTCGGAAGCGGCAACTGAACCAATATCCCGTGGATTCGGGGATCGGCATTCATCTTTTCGATCAAGGCCAACAACTCTGTCTGCGTGGTGCTCGCCGGCAATTTGTGGTCGTCGATATAGATGCCAGCCGCATCACAGGCCTTCTGTTTGCTCTTCACATACAGATGCGAGGCAGGATCGTCGCCCACTAAAATCGTCGCCAAGCCTGGCTTCATCCCGGTCTTCGCCAAGACTGCCGCCGACTCGGTGGCCAACCGCTCACGTACTTGCAATGCCAAAGCTTTGCCGTCGATCAATCGTGCCGCCACGGATTCCTCCTCCGTTGAAAGACCGCCAAAAAACAAGGCACCATAGCAGGGGATTTTTGAGCAAGTCAACGGCCCCTCCGGCGTGAACGGTGAGACGTAAAACGTGAAACGAGAGATGGAAAAGTCATGCGATCGATCGCTGGCATGCGTACGCCTTCCCCCTCACGTTTTACCTTTTACGTTTCACGTCTCACGTCTCACGCCCATTTTCACGTCATTTTCTTGACAGGCTCTCCGCCTCGCAGCTACGATGCACACATCAACCACGACCCTCAGCCATCTATCTTGTGAGCGAACCTCCTCCGTGATGTCCCTTCTGACACGTGTCTTCAGGCATCCAGCAGCCTGGCTTATCTCGATCATGCCCCTGCTGATCGCCGGCCCGCTCAGCGCCCAGATCACCGTGACGGAACTGCAATCTCCCTATAGCTTCGTCAACGACCCCATCGAGAATGGTTATTTCATCTCCAGTGTGAACGGTGAGGCCGAGACTGCCGATAACAATGGATTCATCACCAAGCTCAATCCCAATGGCAAACTCCTCAATCTGAAATTTATCCAAGGAGGGAAGGACAACGTGACCCTCCATGCCCCCAAAGGCATGGCCTTGGTTGAGCACGTGCTCTACGTGGCCGATCTCGATACCCTGCGTGGCTTTGACACGACCACCGGCAAGCCAGTCATGGCGCTCACCATCCGACCGCCCGCGACCACAGAGCCTAAACCACTACAGACCTCATTGCGCGACGTCACCTTCGACGGCAAGGGACACCTCTATTGTTCCGACCAGAAAGCGAACACGATCTACCGGGTCGATCTGGCCACCCAGACGGTTTCCGTGCTCATCACCGACCAGTCCCTCGCGGGCCCCTCGGGCCTTGCCGTTCATCCAAAATCAGGTCAGATCATCGCGGTCAGTTGGGAGAAGGGCAAGATTTCCGAAGTCTCTCCGGAAGGCGTGGTAACGGAGCTCTTCTCCAACGGATTCTTTTCCAACCGCTTTCAGAATCTCCGTGGAGTGGACTTCGACCGTTGGGGCAACATGTATGTATCCGACTTCACAACCGGAAAAGTCTGGCGCATGAGCTGGGAC
>Ga0163144_10015663_pt1 | contig 15615 bp, 7 predicted proteins | sample OliLak19BULKMAT1_FD_123175 | JGI IMG/M metagenome (GOLD analysis project Ga0163144, IMG submission 123175) | Freshwater microbial mat bacterial communities from Lake Vanda, McMurdo Dry Valleys, Antarctica - Oligotrophic Lake LV.19.BULKMAT1 | ecosystem: Environmental > Aquatic > Freshwater > Lake...
CCCCCAGTGCCGCCGCGGGCTTGCACATCGTCACCAAGGTGCCAGTGGCGTCGGGGCGCCCGGAAAAACCCAGATGAGGTTTTGGCCCTCACCGGCACACGGCCCCAATGCGCTTTCTGTTTTCTCGTCGGAGTTTGCCCAGTGCGGGTTTTCTCCGCAGGTGGCGGCGCCAAGAGGCAGCGTGCAGCGCAGGAGGGGTTTCCCATGATGGGCCCAGCGTAACACGCAGACGGCAACCCAGTGCGCGCCAGGCCCACGCATTTTCCTTCAGATGCGCGTTTGACGTTGCCCCGGGCCCCAGGGCAGCCACGGCCGGCCAAAACGCGCCACCGGGCATCCTGGGCGGTGTTGCGGGTTCACGCCCCCCACGGCCAGGTCAAAAGCAAGCCAAGGCCACGGCCAGGTCAAAAGCGGGCTGCTGAAGAAAAGGCTCAGCAACCAAAGTGATTATCACTTCGGGTGAGGCCAATCTCAGGTGGTGTGATCAATCCGTGGCGTCGTCAGTCTTCGGCTGCGTCGTTCGCTGCGTCTTCCGTGAAGACCGCAGCCAGCTCCGCCTTGGTTTCCGTGTCCAGCGCCGCGTGTCCAATCCGTGCACCAGGATGGGATCGGTTGTGGACCTCCTTGAGCTGGACAATGGACACGTGCGTGTAAATCTCCGTCGTGGACAGGTTGGCGTGGCCAAGCATCATCTGGATGAACCGGATATCCGCGCCACCCTCCAGCATCAGCGTGGCCATCGTGTGCCGCAGCAAATGCGCACTGCCCACTTTTCCAATGTTGGCCTTCACCACATAGCTGTGCACGAGGCCACTGATGCTGTCCGCGCGCAGCGGAAAGCCGTCCTGGCCCAGGAAGAGGACCTGGTCGTGGTCGTTGGTTTCCTGCTTGGCCGCCCAGCGTGGGCGCTCGTCCGCCACGTAGCGGCCCACCCAGCCAAGGGCCCGCTCTCCAATGGGCACCACACGGTCCTTCTGGCCCTTGCCGCTCCGGATCGTCGCCACGCCCCGCTGGTGGTCCACGTCGTACAGACCCAACCGGCATAACTCCGCGCGCCGCATCCCCGTGGAATACAGAACCTCCAGCATCGCGCGGTCCCTGAGTCCGTGCCGCTCCTCGTCGAGAACCACCGCTTCCATCACCAGCTCCACGTCCTTTGCTGTCAACACATCCATCGGAAGCCGCTTTGGCAACTTCGGCATCTGCAACTCGGACGCGGGATTGATCAGCACCAGGTCATTGCGCGTGAGCCACCGGAACATCTGCTTGACCGGAACCAGCGCGCCGTACTGCGCATGGAAGGACAGGGGCTCGCCGTTCTTCTTCCGCCGGTTGAAGAGCCAGGTTTGATACTGCTCCAACAACTGCCGCGTCACGTCGGGCGGGCGCTCCACGTTGCGCTCAGCGCACCAGTCACAAAAGTTCTTGAGCGAGTATTTCCACGTGTGGATCGTCGCTGGGCTGAGATTGTGCACCGCACACCATTTCAAGAACTGCGCGCTGCGGCCGCGCAAGCTGTCCTCATCAAATGGCGCTTCAGGTGTTGCCTTGCGCTCGCCGCGCTTCATGGAACCGGAAGGGGTGTGCCGTTGATACGGTGATCATGTCCTGCACCTGCCGGGACAGTGCTGTTTCCGCCTTTGACCGGCATCACCGGCATTTCACCGCGGTCTGACGCTGAGTTTTCAGCTTTGGAGGCATTCCCAAACCCGGCCCCAACCCCACCCCAATGGCCCCCCAAACCCACCCCAACGCTCTTCAAAACCCCCCCAGACCCTTTCGGGGTACGCACATTCAACTCGGATGCGCCCATCACAAACCGGCCGCCGTCCTGGCCGCCACCGTCGTAAAGCAGCTCATAGACATACTGGTGGCCACGCGCGCCGCGCAGCACCAGGACGTACTCCTGCTCAATGAGCCGCCCCAGGTGGACCCGCACCTGGTCGTAACTCCAGCCCGTCCAATCCAGCATTTCTCGACGGGTAATCAGGAATTCTTCACGCCGGCATTGCCGCTCCGCACACACTCTCCGGACTTGCGCTTCAAGCAGCGTCAGGAACTTCCGGGTCTGCGCGGGCAGCTCGTCCAGCGTGTGGCCCAGCACCTCAAGCGCCAGCTCCTGGGCAATCTGAAGATCCCGGGATTCCACTTCGATGTACTCCACCGCGCGCCCGTCCCGGCTCTCATGCTTCAGCGGCTTTTGATATTGGCGCAGCAACGCCACCGCATCGATCAGCGTCAGGTACTTCTCAAAATCCCGGCGCATGCGGGTTTTCTCGTCGGCAAACGCCAGCTCGCGCACGTACGGGTTCACCACTTGAAGTGGTTTCAACAACCGCTGGGCATTTTGATGCAGCTTGCGGATCGCCTCACGATCCAGGCCGGCAAACAGGCCATCAACCGTCCGCTTCTCCCGCTGCACGCCGTGAATGGCGCGCGTCTGCTCCCGGCTTTCATCCACCGTCAACACCAGGCACCGGTTCACAAACTCCTCGTCCTGTTCGATCCGGGTCGTTGTCACAAAGATCATCACCGGGCCCTTCACGCGGTAACTCTTCGTCGACAACTGGCCGGTTTGAGGGTCCTTGGCAGTGGACGCAATCATCAGCTCGCCCTCAGACTGCAAGAGCTTCAGCGCGTAGGAAGCACGCTCCGCACCTTCCTCTTCAACCACTCCCAGGATTTTGTGCGAGAGCTCTTCCTCGCCGACGTAGTACAAGGCGCGCTCCGTCATGGCGCTGTACTTCTCGCGCTCTTCCTCGGGCATGAAGGCCAGCACCGCGTCCATCAGTGTCGTCTTCCCACTGCCACTCCCGCTCTGCACCAGGATGGCCAACGGATGCGCCATCTTCCGCGTCACGCAGCCCAGGTAGGCGGTGAGTTTGTTGGTTTCCTCGCCAACCAGCCCGCACTTTGAAAAGTCCCGCAGAATCCGCTCGCACAGCGCCTCGTCCTTCAACAGCGCCATGGCCGCGTCCCGCTCCTCCACCGTCATGGGCGGCACGGTGACCTTGGGCTTTGCTGCTTCCTTCAGCCGCGTCATTTGAAGTTGTTCAAGCGTCCGCAACACCGTCCCAACATCCGCCTTCAACGCGTCGTTGCCGATGCGCAGTTGGTCGCTCGCATCCTCCACAAATGCCTTCCGGCCGCGGGAGCTGTAAAGATCCAGATTGTCGACGTGGAATTTCCCATCAAGCGTCACCATCACATTGACCCGGAGCACATCCGCGGAGTTGTTTTTCAACAGGCCACGCACGCGCCACTTCCGGTCGCCAATCGGCAACGTCACCTCGTCGCCCTCCATCACATGCGCTGCAAGGGTCTCCGGCGCCGGTAGGATTGTCGTCGGGGCGGCGGTTTCTGCAACGGGAACAGAGATCGCCGGCGCGGCAAGCGGGCCGGGATTCTCCGTCGTCAGTGGAAGTTCAATGCGCGCCGCCAAATCAATCTTGGGCCCGCCCAGGTGCTCCGCACCCCGCAGCACCAGGCGGAATGCGCGCTCCACCGGCCGCATCTTTCTTGAAAACTCGTTGGCATCCATGCCCTTGGGAAAATGCACGCGGTACGCGCCGATCCCCGCGCCATTCAGCCGCTCTGCAACACGCACTGCGCCAGCGTCTCCGGCCTCGTCACGGTCATACGCAATCAGCACGTGCTCCACGCCGTGGCGTCGGAAAGCTTCCAAATGCTCGTCGGAGAAACCGTTGGCACCATACGCACTGGATACATTGCGGAAACCCGCGCACCACAACGTCAACGCGTCAATGATGGCCTCACACAGAATGATGAGACCACCGCTCCCTTTCAACGCACTCTCGTTCCACACACCCCGCTGCTCACCGGGCAAGTAGAAGTGGCGCACCTGGTCCGCCAGCAGGTTTCCAATCCGCCGCCCATAAATCTGCCGCACATTCCCGTGCTCGTCGACAACAGGGAACGTGATGCACCCGACCAGGTGCTCGTGTCCGCTCTCACGCAGCACACCGAGCTGGTGCAGCTGCTCCCGCATCTGCCTGCCTTCCACGCGTTGGTTGTTTGGCAGCCGCAAACCCAGTGACCGATCCACAAAGCCGATTTGAAATTTCTCGACCATCTCTGAACTCTGGAGCCCGCGCTTCTCCAGATAACCCTGCGCCGCCGGCGTCCGCTTGAACACCTCATGGCAGAAGGCAGCATAGCGGTTCAGCAGCGCCTGCTCGTCGCTGCCAAACTCAAATGGGCTCGCCAGTTTCCGCGCTGTGGACGTCTTCACCGGCGCGGTTTTGCTCGGCGTCACCTCGCCATTTTCATACCCACGCAGCCACTCCATCGCGTGCCTGAACGCGATGCCCTCCGAGCGCATCACAAAGTCCACCACACTCCCGCCGGCGTCACATGCACCGCGGCAGTTCCACACGTTGGTGCTCTCGTGAACAAAGAAGCTCGGCGTGCTGTCGTCGTGAAATGGACAATGGCCGCGGAGCTCTGAGCCCACGGCCGTCAGCTCCACACCGCGCATCCGCGCCAGCTCCGCCACGTTCACTTTCCGCTTCAGCCGCTCCAGCTCGTCTTTCGGAATGCGCGCCATGGTCAATCCTCCGTCGTCACAATCGGGAAAGACTCACGCAGTGCCGGACACCATCGACCTTGTGGCGCACCCGGAATTGGCTCGGCTCCATCCGCAGCACGTCCCGCGCATGCGCGGCCAGCGCGTCCGCATGGCGCTTCTCCGCGTACGTGGCGATGCCGATCTGCACCGTTGCCGGCGCGGGCAAACCCGCTTCGCTTGCCAGCTTGTGAAACAGCTCCGCCCACAACTTCTTCAATGCGCCCTGCGTCTCAGTGATGCCCGCCCACGTCGTCACCACCTTTGCATCTGTCTGCTCCATGGTCGCCTCCTCCGTTGTCATGGACCCCTGTCAAGCGGGAATCTGCACCAGGTCCGCCGCGCATGGTCCGTCAGTGGATGAATCATCTTGCTACATGCTATGTAGCAATCGGTCAAGCCGATTCAACTCCACAAACCAGCCCGTCGTGAAAACGGCCCTAGAATCCGCGGAGATCTTCACGTGCTCACTGGAATCCTCATGGCCCCCCGTACTGCCCAACCCGAGACCTTTGGCGAGCGCATGGCTGCCCTGCGCAGAGCGCGCGGCATGACCCAGCGAGAGCTCGCGCCCAGAATCGGCATCTCCAACCGCATGGTCGCCTACTACGAGAAACAGGCCGAGCGACCGCCAGCCCATGTCCTCGACAAGCTCGCCAAGGCGCTCCACGTCTCCGCGGATGAGCTCTTGGGAATCAAGAAGTCCTCCGTCGAGGATCCAGGCATCAGTCCCAGCCTTCTCAAGCGGCTCAAGCAGATTGACCAGCTCCCCGCGGGCCAGCGCAAAGCGATCCTGCAAATCATTGACGGGCTTCTCGAGCAGAAGCAGCTCGGCAGGCCGCGCTCAGCCTGACCCAGTTTCTCGTCGCTGCTCGCCCCGCTCAGGGCAGGGTTTGACCTTCGGCCGGGTTGGAGGGGCTGGGGGCGGCAGCGGAGGGCAGATGTCTGGCGCGTCAGCGCCGGACGGCTGACCGGAGCAGCCCCCAGACCCGGAACGCCGGTGAGGCGGGCGCGCGGGGCGTGGCGCGGGGCGTGCGAGTGGCTGTGGCGCGTGTCGCGGATGCACGCCACGTGACACGCCCAGATGGGTGAGGTGCGTGAGTGCGTCGGAGGGCCAGCTGCGGAGCGCAGGGGCCGTGGTGTGAACCGGGCAGCACGGCGGGAGTTGACATGAACGCCAGTTATCCGACGTGGCGGAGCGGCGCGGTGCATGCCCAGTGCGCGTTCCTCGTCGAGCCGGCTGCATGCGCCGTGACGTGGAGCCATGTTGGATAACGAACAGGCGTTATGTCATCTCCCGACGGGCGTACGCGCGCACAAGGCCCCGGAGCGGAAGCAGCTGGCCCGGAGCTCGGGGCACGCGCGCACTCGCGCATCCCGGGGCGGCTCCGAGCGCAGCGGCCGGAAGACCGCCGGCCTTTTCGGCGGGCTGCAGGCGCGAGCACGGAGACGCAAGGGGGCCCGGTTCTCCGTCGAGAAAACGCGATTTGTCGTCGACACCCGGGTTTCACGTGGAACCTGTTGACTCGGTTTCTCGTCGAGAAACCAGGATCCGGCCCACCCGCGTCTCCGTGCTCACGCCGACAGCCCGCCTTGAGGCGGTCTGCTTGGCGCTGCGCTCGGAGCCGCACCAGGACGCGCACTTTCCCGCGTGATCCAGTTGCGCGCGTGACCCACTGCTCCGGTCCGGCCGCTACGGCTCCGGTGCCTTCCCGCGTACGCCCGTCGAGAAAGACGCTCCGCGCGCAAAAACCGCGCGCTCCGCTTTTACATAACGCGGCACTATCAAACATGGGTCGCGTCACGGGGCATGCACCACGGGGGCCGACGTCACGGAGCTGCATGCCCCGCGCCACGCTTCCACGTCTGATAGTTTGCGTTCATGTAAACTTTCCGCCGGGCTGCCAGCTCACGCACCACGGCACCTGCGCCTCCGCGGCCGGACCTACGCAACCGAGTCACTCCACCAGCTCACGCACCTGGCGCGTCACGCGGCATGCAGCCACTTCACGCGTGACACGCGCGTCGCATGCCCCGCGCCGCGCTGCCCAACCACCTCACCCGTCTTGCGCGTCACGGGGCGTGCAACCACTACACGCGCCACACCCACTCGCACCCCCCGCGCCGCGCTCCCACGCCGGAGATCGTGGGAGCCACGCGATACCCAGCATTCAGTGCGCGGGCGCAAATAGAATGCGAAGCCGTTCAAGACCGTCCGCCTTGAGAAGGCTCGGATCCAGAATGAATGTGAGCAATTCCACCTGCGTGTCGTCGTCAGCTGCGCGCATGGCAGTGCCCGCAATCCTCAGCGCGTCTTCCGGGCGGGCGTCTGCCAGGATCCGTGCCGCAGGTACGGCGATTGCCGGAGCAGTTGCCCACGCCGCGAGCATCCCGCGCAACTCGGCGTCACTCTCTGAGCCAACCTTGTCCATGCGCCAGATCTCGGCTCTCTTCGCATCGGTCCCCGAAGCGAGCCGAGCAACGCGACTCACACACTCCTTGCAAAGGAAACCCGTCGAGACCTGCGTTCGCTTCGCGCGCATCAGACCACCAAAGGGTTTGCCGCACGTCAAACAGAAACCCACCGTTGCGTTGACAGGGGCTGCTGCCGCGCTTGCTGACGGGTTGGACTTCGCGGCGGCGGAGCGCTCACGCGCCTTCGCTTCGATGGACGTGAAGCCGCATCGTCTCGCCGTCCTCGCAACCGCCAACCAGTTTTGAACGCTGTCGTCACGCTCCGCCAGCCGCGACGCTGCGTCATAGGCTGTTCGTGCCTTGCCAACAAAAGACAGGAGGGAAAGCAGAATCGTCTGCTGCTCCCTCGGAAGCTCATCGTCAAAGCACAGGGCTTTCGCGGCGCGATCATCGCCATCAACGGCGCGTTCAAATGCATCAGCGTAGGAAGCGGGATCCGCGACACCTTCGCGGGCCAGCACAGCGACGAGGAATTCTCGCATCACGTGCTTTGCTTCCGCCAATGTCTGTCGCGCATTTTTCACGGCTGACATGAGTCCTCGTCGTTGACCTTTTTACATTTCTCAACGCACCTGTCGTAGTAGTTCCCAGACCACTCCATGCATTGCTCGTGATTCCAGCTGAAAAAGATGCAGGCAGCGTAAACCCCTCCAGCCTCGGCACCGCATTTCGCGACGCATCCGAGTCCCTGTGCGCCAGGATCTCCAATGGAGTTGCCGGAAATGTCTTGAAGATTGACCGGGTCATTCAGCACGTAGCTGTAGAGATTGGTACCATCGGCGGAAATTGGCCGAGGCGTCGTCCCTGAGGAGAGTTGAGCAACAAGAGCTGCGGCAGACGGGTCCTCTTCAAGTGTGCGGAGCTCTGCGGAAGACAAAGTGTGTGACGCTTCATTGAAGCGCAACGGGTCTTTCGTCGTCCACCGCCCCGTCGTGGCGTCGTAGTCTCGCGCGCCAAAACGGACCAAGCGAGTGTCCCTGTCATACAACCCGCCCGCAAAACCGAATGGCTGGAACCCCACCGGAATCTCCGACGTCACTGCACCAAACTCGTCGTAATCCATCCGCTGCGCCACTGTCCCGCTGGCAGCGTTCACAACCAGGCGCGGGCTACCCAACTGGTCCCTGGTCACGCTGTACGTGCTCCCCGCCTTCACGAAGTAGTCAGGGCTGTTCCGGTTACGGCGGCTGTCTCCGTACACAAACAGCGCCGTCACGTTCCCCGCGCTGTCCAGCTCCGCCGCCACGCGCAATTGGTCCTCGTACAGGAACGTCTGGGTCAGCACGCCGTTGACCTTCTTACCCACGCGCCGGTTGTTCCCATCAACCACGTACTCGAGCTGGTCTCCATTCGGCATTTCAACGTGGCGGAGGTTGCTAAATTCGTCATACAAAAACGTCGTCGTCTCGCCCGTCGGCACGTCCACTTTCGTCTCGGTCTCGCCGTTGCGCGTGTACGTGAAATTGTAATCCCCGTACCGCAGCATCCGGTCCTGCGCGTCATAGTCCGCAGTCACTGTCCCCGAGAGGGTCGCGTGGCTGAGCCGGTTTCCACTAAGGTCATACCCATACTCAGAGGTGAAGACACCGTCTGTCGTGACTTTCTTGAGCCGGCCGGCGACGTCGTACTCGTACGCAACCAAATGCGTCTGGCCCTGGATGGTCTCAGTCTTCTGAGTGATCCGGCCCAGGGCATCCCGGACGTAGCTGACCTGGTAGAGCGGAACTTGCATGAACTGCGCGTTATAGGACGTGACTTCACCAAAGCCGTTGTACCCGTACCCGCTGCTGACGCTGCCGAGCGTCGTGCCCGTCAGCCGTCCATTTGCGCTGTCACGAGCTAGAACTAGTGAACCAGCCTGCGTGAGGAGCCCGTCGTTGTCATAGGCCAGGTTGATTGCCGTGCCGCCGTTGATAGCGCGTGATGCCAACCTGAAGTGATTGTCGTAGGTCCGCGCAATGGTCGCACCAATAACGCCGCTCCACGTCTCGCCAGTGACAAGGTTTCCGTCATACACATAAGCGATGGTCTGCCCGTTCGGGCTGGTCACGCTCGCCACCTGCGCCGTCGTCGGATCGTAGGTGTACGTCACAGAGCCCTGGCTGTGGTCCACCCGCTCCAGCTGCCCATTGGGCTTGTACACGTTGTCCACCGTGCGCCCGTCCGGCCTGCTCTCCAGTTCCAACTGCCTGTCCAAGTTGTAATCCCGCGTCGTATCCCGCGGACTGAACCCCGCGTTTGGCGGTGAATAGGTCTTCTCGAGGTCTACCTGCGTATAAGCGAACTCGTGGGCTGGTCGCCCGGGAGGCGTCAAGGCTGTCAGATTGCCATTTGAGTCATACGAAAATGCCACTGTTCGGCTGCCCGGCAGCACCTGCGTCTGAACCCGCTCTGCTACATCGTAGGTGAAGGAAGTGAGCCTCAAGATGGGATCCTCAACACTCGCCAACTGGCCAAGGGCATTGTAGCTCATCTTGCTCCGACGCTCATCCGCGCCCATACCCTGGACAACCTCCGTCAACAGTCCCCGCGTGTCATAAGTGAAACGCACTGGCTCAAGGTTTCCAGACTGCTGCTCAAGCAGCCGCCCGTGGGTGTCCTGCAGAGTGCGCGTCGTCCGGCCCGTCGGGCTGGAGGTCACTGTTTCCCTGCTTGCCGCCGTGTACACGGTCGTCGATGTCTTCCCATTGACTGTCACCGTGTCCGTCTTGCTCACCACGCTGAGTGGGTCAGCGGGATTCGCCAGAACCGTCTCGCTGAACCGTTGCTCGATCCGCGTGAGCCCGGACGGCGTCCGTGTCTCCGTCACCGCCAAGAGCGGCGGCGTCACGCCGAACGGCCGGCGTTCCTCGGACCGTGTGATCACGCGGACGCCCGTAGGAGAGACATCAACCTTGAGCCCGTCATCCTGCTGCGTTGACGTGCTCAATTCCCCAGCGGGTCCCGTCCGTATGAACTGTTGGTGGAGACCCGTGAAGGGGTCCGGACCAAATGAGTTTGCCGTTTGGCGCCCTTCAGCCGTCTCCATGTCCGTGAGCCACGTCGTTCGGCCACGCGAATTCACAAACAGCTCGTGTGAAAATGTCTTGCTCCCGCCCGCGGCGTCAGCATCAAGCTCAATGCGGCCGGCGGGATTATAACTGTACGTGGTCACCTTCCCGCGTGGGTTGGTCAACGTCGCCAGGAGCCCGTCCGCGTTGTGGTAGGTGAACTCGTGCGTTTCGCTGGCAGCGTTGCTCACGGACGCAAGGTAACCGTCAGGACTGATGGTCAGTGACGTGCGCTGACCAAAGGGCGCGACAAACGCGAGCGGCTTCCCCGCCGCATCCCGTTCGATGCGCGTCATGAGGCCATTCACGTCCTCAATTGAAGTGAGCAGACCAAGACCGTTGTACCGGAACCTGTGCGTCTGTACGCCAGTCACCGGGTTGATGGTCTGAAGGTGGCGCCCGCCGTCAAACGCATAAACCTCAGACGCGTCCTCAGACATGACGTAGAGCAGATTGCCCACCACAATGCGGTCACTGCTTTCACTTCCAAGTTGAACCAGCGTGTCGGTGGCCACGACGTAGATGTTCCCGTCAGGGGAGATTTCAATGTCGGATGGAAATGCGATCACAACCTGAGTTGCGATTCCATTGGCATCGGTACCCAACGAAGTCCCGGTGCCCGCAAGTGTGACCACCGCGCCGTTCGGCGTCAGTTTCCGCACCCGGTTCAGTGCGCTGAAGTACACAGTTCCGTCATCGTCCACGTCCATGCCAAACGGCGCACCAATGGCAACCTGCAAGGCATCAGTGGAATCGCCAGCGAACTGCGCGCCTCCGTTGCCGGCGATGGTCCGGATGATTCCGGGGGTATCCACGCGCCGGATGCGCCGGTTGTTCTGGTCCGCAATGTAGAGATTGCCAGCGCGGTCCAACGCAAGATCGCCGCGTCCGACACCAGCGGTCGTCGCCAGGACGTCTTCACCGGAATACGCGCAGTTGCCATTGCCGGCCACGGTGTAGACCAGTCCTCCGGGCGTCAGTTTCCGGATGCGGCAGCTCCGCTCCGTCCAGTACACGGTGCCGTCCGGGCCAATAACGAGCTTCTCAGGACGGACATCAGCCAACAGGCCCGCAAGGCCTTCGCCGTTGTAGCCCTCAATCCCCGTACCGGCGACGGTGGTGATGATTCCCGACGTGGAAACCACCCGCAGCCGCCGATTGGAAGAATCCGCAATGTACAACCGTCCGTCAGGCGCCAATGCCACGTCAGACTCTGCGGCAAAGTTGAATGTCGCCGAGATGGCAGGACCATTGTCTCCGGAAAAGCCTGACGCGCCTGTCCCAGCAACTGTGGTTGAGGTCCCGTCCAACTGCAGGTGAATGACGCGCCTTCCCGTGTTTAGAACCGCGTAGATTGACCCATCCGGGGCAATGTCAAATCCCCCGCCCTGCACCACGCCTGACGCGCCTGCGGTTGGACGTGCCAAGGGCGGCAAGGGCGGACGTCGCTGGTTAGCGCCATCACCTCGGAAGAGCACGCCTGGATGCTGCCCCAGCGGCTCTGCATAGCGGTGATGGCTGCTCAAAGTGAAGCCCGCGAGGTCCGAGGCGCTCTGGTCCTCAACTTCAACCTGAAAGTCTCTGATGTTCACTTGCGTCGTGGGTATCCGTGTTGTGACGCCCAGCGATACGGCTGTCGCCGTGTCCCAACTGGTGGAGCCGCCTGCAAACGGGTAGCCCGCGTATTCGGTGAATCCGAAGTAGATGACAATGAGCTTTGCCGCGGCAGCGCCGACCACACGCCGGCCGTACGCATCCATTCCGTCCCACGTGAACGTGACCTGGTGATCCGGCACAAGTGGCACCGATTCGACGAAGACCCGGCCGGCGACGGAGAAGCTGACGAGCACGGATTCGAGATTGTCGACCGAATCGCCAGTGACCCGCACTGACACTTCCACCTGATGACCGCGCGTCCGGTTGCTTTGGTAGTGCACGCGGAAGGGCGTACCTTGGATTGCAACGGATTCACCAAGCGTCCGTTTCATGACGTCAATCACTGAACCGCACTGCATTGGTCCGCTGTCGGGCTCACTCTCGTCGCTCCAGAACGGTGGATAGCGAAAGCCTCTCAGGAACCAGTTGAAGTCAAAGAGGGAGAAGTGGTCCAGCTGGACTCGCCAGAGGCTCTGACCTGCTGTGTACGTGGAGCCAAGCACCGTGAGCTCGTCCGGCGTGATGCCGAGTGCATCCAGCCGGGACTGGTCATCCGCCAGCGCGTCTCCGTCGGTGTCGACCTCCGCAATGCCAGCGGTCACAGCGACAATCTGAAGGATCACTCCGTCAGGTGAGCCCACCCACGCGCCGCGCGTGCGGTCATACCACCCCACGGGAACAGCGGTACCCACAGGGAAGCCGAGGAAATTCTCCACGTACACGCCGACCGGCTGGTTGAACTGCACGCTGCTTGCGCCGAGAGACCCAGCCTCGTCCGTGCTCAGCTCCGTTGCGAAGGTGTAGCCCACGCCAGGCGGCAGGTCCGCCGGCATCGCAGCAACGCCGGTAGCGCCCACTGTGTACTCAGTGGCCCGCACGTTCAGCTCAGACTGCGCCAGTACACTGCCGTCTGCAAAGACCAACTCTGCGGTGGTCCCGGCCGGAAAGATGACCATGGTCTGACGGGACCCATCTGCGTCCGTGCGTGGACTCCCACGCGCTACCTGGACCGCCGCGCCGCCGCTGGTATCCACCGTTGTCACCAACGTGTCTTCGGGTGTCAGGACGACGGTGGGAGCAACGACAAACTCCTGCCACGCCACGTGCAGCGTCCGTTGAACTTCAAATGCGCCGGCTTTGTTGTAGACAACAGTCAGCACGCCGCCACCGTTGACGGCAAGGTCAAAGAACCCGTCCGCACGCGTCTCCGTGGCGCCAAGCTCTGCATGACCAAGAATCCGGACAACGACGCCAGCGACCGGCTGGGCCGCGATGTCGGTGACCTGGCCGCGGATGACAGCAAACCGGTCCCTTGCGATGGTTCCCGGTGCCACTCCCGTCTGCACCGGATGCGCACCCGTGTAGAGGAACGCCATGCTGGCTGCGAAGTCCGTCGGTACCGTCGGGTCAATTGGGGACGGGTCAAGCCCCGGCGGGCAGATCCGGTCCATCCCATCACAGTTCTGATCAGTCCCATCTTCACAAATGTCATACGCCAGCGGGAACCGGGTGCGGTCATGGTCATCACAGTCACCATCCGCAACGCTTGCACCGTCTCCGTCCTCGTCGTCGTCGCAAGCATCTCCAACCTTGTCGCCGTCCGCGTCCACCTGGGAGCTGTTGGCAACCAGCGGGCAGTTGTCCAGGTCATTACAAACCAGGTCCCCATCCGTGTCAGGACACGGCGCTGCGTCACATGGCAGCACATTCACAGGGCTGAACGGGCACACGTCACACGCGTCACCTACGCCGTCGTTGTCTGAGTCTTGTTGGTATGGATTGGCAATGGCCGGGCACACGTCACAGGTATCCCCTACGCCGTCAGAATCCGTGTCATGTTGAGAAGGGTTTGGCGCCTGCTGGCAGTTGTCGCACGAGTCAATGACGCCATCGCCGTCGCCATCCGGTTGGAGCGGATCAGGAATGCCTGCCGCACAGGTCCCCGTGGCGTCACAAAGCTCCAACCCATTGCAGACATTCATGTCCAGGCAAGGCGTCCCTGCGGGAGCTGGTTGATGCGTTACGCCTTGTTGGGCATTGCAGGCATCCACGGTGCAGGGGTTTCCGTCATCAACCGCGGGTGGCGTGCCGGGCAAGCAGGCTCCAGCCGCGTTGCACATCTCAGCGCCATTGCAGGCATCCGAATCCGGGCAGGGTGTTCCGGACGGCGCTGGCAGGTGTGCCACGCCCTGCTGGGCATCACAGGTGTCTACGGTGCAAGGATTTCCATCATCGACGAGGGGCGGCGTGCCTGCTGAGCACTCACCCGTGGCACCACAGGTCTCAGTGCCATTGCAGACGGTGCTGTCTGGACAGGCGGAGCCCTCAGGACGCGGCGTGTGGGTTACGCCGGCAATGGCATCACACGCGTCATCCGTGCAGAGATTGCCGTCGTCAACAACGGGCGGCGCACCTGCCGTGCAGGTTCCTGCCGCGTTGCATGTCTCAGCGCCATTGCAGACGGTGGTGTCCGGACAAGAAGAGCCCTCTGGACGCGGCGTGTGGGTTGCGCCGGCGATGGCATCACATGCGTCATCTGTGCAGATATTGCCGTCGTCAATCTGTGGCGGTGGTCCCGCAGTGCAAACACCGGTGGCGTTGCACGTCTCCGCCCCGTTGCACACGGTGGTATCAGCGCAGGACGTCCCCACTGCGACTGCAGTGTTCACACAGTTGGCGCCAACGCAGGCATCCGTGGTGCACGGATTTGCATCATCACAGTTGGCAGGCGAGCAGCCCTGGCCGCCGGTGATTCCGTCCTGAAAGGTCACACTTGCCAAGGTGCCGAGGGTGACTGCGGAAGCCGCGATGGCGCCGTTCAGTGCTGCCAGCGTCGAGATGGTGACCGTCCCTTGCGGCGCCAGCAGCAAAGCGCGGACATTGGCCTGAGTGCCAATGGTGATGGGCGTGCCCGTGCCAATGGATTCGATCCTCAGATCGTTTGCGCTCAGCCCTGCGGCAAGGATGGTGTTGGACTGCGTGTTGAAGTTCACCGTTTGCGAGACGTGAATCTCGACGGGTTGAGACGCCTGCAGGTGAGCCAGCGTGCCGATTGTCAGGTTGCGGAAGTCGTACCTTCCACCGCTGAGGACGAGAGTTCCCAATGTTCCCACTGTGACGTCACGGTACGCCCCTGCTGCCAGTGTCTGAACTCCGTGCACGGGCACTGAGACGTTCAGCGAGCCGGGCGTTGCCGTGGCGGCCGGCGTTGCCGGCAACGCGACGGTCAATGGCACCACCGCGCCGTGCGTGGCCTTTGAATGCGCGGTCAGCGCGTTGGTCTGGATGTCCGCGGTGGTTGCGTGCGCACCAAGGGCCACAGTTGGCGCCAGCGTGTTGCCCGCAATTCCTGCCTTGGTCCCAACGTTGATGGAACCAGCGCCGACGTCACCTGAGGTCACTCGCGCTTGCGTGCCCACATTGATGGCGCCAGTTGCCAGAAGACTGAAGTGATGGATGAGTGGCGCAGGGTTCAGCGCGCTTGTTGCCGACGAGGGCGAAGCCGCTACTGGGTTTGAACCGGAATCAGAGCAGGCTGAGAAGAGGACGACCAAGCAAAGCGACTGCAGGCGCATAGGCACTCCTGGGAAAGGACGGGCATGCTGCCCTTTTCTGATTCACTTGGAAACACAAGCGATGTAGGTGAAATCGGATTGACGCGTGGGGACATAGCTCGCTCAGATCATCGACGAAGGCGGCAGAATCGCTTTGGATTTGGGCGACAAGCCAAGAAATCCATCCGCCAACCGCAGCGCATTGCGATGTGGGGACCGCTTCCCCAAAGAGACCACCGGCGCGGGGGCCCCCAGGCGCCTCTCAGCTTGATGAAAGTGCTTCAGGGCTCCCCGG
>Ga0163144_10015664_pt1 | contig 15614 bp, 8 predicted proteins | sample OliLak19BULKMAT1_FD_123175 | JGI IMG/M metagenome (GOLD analysis project Ga0163144, IMG submission 123175) | Freshwater microbial mat bacterial communities from Lake Vanda, McMurdo Dry Valleys, Antarctica - Oligotrophic Lake LV.19.BULKMAT1 | ecosystem: Environmental > Aquatic > Freshwater > Lake...
ACAAACTATTGGGTGAACACTTAGAATAACGGACCGTGTCTGTGAGAAGAAGTATAAGGCAGGTCGAGGTGTTCGTGAGTGTGCTATCCAAGCAGCTACAGAGTTTTGTGTAGGGAATATAAAGTAGTCTAGTGTGAAGTTTCTTCCTCCTCTTTCCAAAACGCAAGGTAGAGCACACCCATGATATAACTGAAGGTTCCAATATCCAAGAAAAACTCAATACCTATATGGAAACAAATTCCTACAACTAGGGCGAAATATTTTGTCTTGCGGTGTCGAAAAGCAAAACTCAAGAAAAAGAGCGTGAAGATAATTATATAGCTAACTATAGGAGCAATTTGTGGGTAAGTAGAAAGAGCGTATGTAACAGAAGGGAGATCTCTTTCAAGCATAATTTTTTCAATCATTCGCCCGTTTCACCACTGGTGGATAAGCTTTGCTGCCCCAGCAAAAAAGTAAATAATGCTTACTAAAATCTGTAATAGTCTTTGTCGATAGATAACAGTCTGAGGTGCATACGAATGAATTAGACTATCTACACTCAAGTAGCGATGTGAAGGAGCAACAACTAGGACTCCTAACACTAGTAGTGTCAGGAACGTATGATGATGATAAGAAAGTTGAGAGACTAAGAAAAAGTAAGCATAAAGTAGAAAGACAGCAGATCCAGAAATACGAGAAAAAAAACCTATAGTCCATAATATTGTTCCATAAAAAAGAATGTTTTCCAGCCATCCATACAACGCAAGTGAAGGAATAGGGAGTCGCTCAAATCACTCGTACGGCATTACATATCATGCGAGTCTATAAACTGATTCATCACCGAAGGTATGTAGAGGAAATCATATGATAGACTCTCATCATGCAAGTATTCCATACACACCACTCAACTGGAAAAGTATAGCAACACCTATAAGTACTCTTATCCGCGCAAGCTGTTTGGCTCCAACCTGCGCAAAAAAGAAATGTTGGAGAGAGCTATTCATCTATAATCTGCTGTGCCAGGTAAAATTTTTCTTGCGTGTCATTGATTCTATAGTTCAAAGATCACTGTATCATAACAGCCCCCTGCGGGTGTCCTTGAGTTGTAGCGATATATTCTACGTATGAGTCCACTCGACTCTTCACTGCGCCATCTCAATATCTACTTGTGTGTCGAGCGTCAGGAGATAACTTTTGTTTTGCTTTTCATCTCAACTGTGAAGTAGGAGGGAGGTACGAAATAACGCGACCTCATGGCATCACTCGCTGATAAGTTATCTTATAGTCTACTTGATGTAGAAACATTGCTCGCCCAAAACGGCTATCTCACAACACAATACTACGTATGCTTCAAGCAAAGAGTAATAGACACCGCAACATAAAAAATCCTATCGCAAAAGTATATTTATGGCGTCAATATAGCGACATACAAGGATAATTATCTAAGGATAAAGAACAAATATTCTCTTACATTCTGTCTATAAATAAGACTCCATCCAGGTGATCCATTTCATGAAGTATTATTCTCGCGTTATAGTCATCTGCCTTTAGTGTCGCTTGAGTTCCGTCAAGACGAGTATATCTTACGGTAATAGAGTCCGGCCTAGCAACATCTCCCTTTACTCCGGGAAGCGATAGGCATGCTTCCTGCTCTATAATCATTTGATCACTATGACCCAATACTACCGGATTGATCATAACATCTTCCAAAACCAGCTTTCGCTTCTTAGAGGACATATCCCATTGGGTAATGGCTGCAATTCTAACTGAATGACCTACTTGAGGGGCAGCAATTCCAACCCCTTCATACGCCCAAACCAGCTTCTGGAGTGCTAGTCCAAGCTCTTTAACATCATCGTCAATTTGGGTTACTTTAGGGCAAGACGTTCTCAGAACCGGGTTATCAACGCCAAATTCCAACGGATACTCTTTCTCAAGCTCCTTAATATTCATATATTTCACGGTTGAGTCAATAAATTCCTAGGATAATCTTTGCAAAAAGACACTTTACGTCTTATATATACACAAAAAATTGTGTTTTTCTAGCAAAAACATACCTTTAGGGCGAGAGCTTATATGGCTATTTCTAGAGGATTCGGCCATTTATAGGTTATCTATAAGCCATTTATCCCCCAAATGCCTGCTAGTACTACCCATCCTTTTGCTCTTGCAACGGTACCCAACATTTCTAAAATGCGTGTCACTTGTCCAAAAAAAAGATGCTTGCAACGGATAGCCAAACTGCTATTATCGCTCAAATGCATCGGATCTATAAGTTGATCGACAAGTAGTCAGTAGAATATGTAGCGTATCGCTCGAGTGAGTACGTGGAAGGATGGCAGAGCGGTTGAACGCGCCGGTCTTGAAAACCGTTTGTCGAGTTAATCGGCACGTGGGTTCGAATCCCACTCCTTCCGCCAGTTTATATCTTACCAACTTATGCCCTTATTTATTACCAAAAAAATGTTTAAGAAGGTGGCGAGAAATGCATGAACTATTTTGATACTATGTATTTTCTCCCTCATTATTGTGCAACCAGACAAGTTCGCTGTAGCATATAAGCCCTGAAATGATAATGTCTACGCGGCTTATACAGATCTCTTAGAGCAGGCTGGTCAACAAGAAGATGGTGCGCTACACTTCGAAACCTTGGTAGTTTGAGGAGATCAAGATCCTCAACTTATCTATATAGTTAGACACGGAGACACACTCTCAGATATTGCTAAAACCTTCGGAACTACTGCTGACGCTATTATGGAATCGAATGGGATGAATAGCGCTAATCAACTGAAAGCAGGTAGCAGAATTAGTATCACTTATAAGGAAGGAGTAATCCATGAAATCAAAGAACCGCCATTAAGTATGGAAGAGTTCGCAAATAAATACGACTTAAATCTCGAAGACTTACTTACACTTAATTATATTGAAGATCCCAAAGCTACTCTCCAGGTAGGTCAACAAATTTTCCTAGACCTTAATAGATTTGAAGCTGAAGAGAAAGGTCTTGTTGAAAAAAGAGAGTTCCAAGCACTAGACTTAGGAGATGATAACTCATTTGCAGATAGTGATGTACAGCCTATTGCTATGAATATGCCTAATGAAAAACCTGCAGATAATGCTCCACAAGGAGAAGATGATGTACTCATAGAACAGGCTCCATGGGTTGATGATCAACAACAAGTTATCACTGCTGAACAAACAGAAAAACATCTTAAGAATCTAACGTCACAAAAAGAACAAGCTAAAGTTGCACAGGAAGAAGCCCAGAAAGCCGCTGAACGTAATGCGCAAAAACAACAAGAGCAAACGGAGGCTAAGAAAGCTGCAGGCGCTGCAGCTGTCGCAAAAGCTCAGGCAGAATCTGAAAAAATTAACCAGTTAGAAACCCAGAAACAAGAAGAAGCAGGGATTGTGTGTGACGCAAACCAATGTCTACAGGATGGAAAATGTTGGACTCGCCCTGAAAACGCATACTGTTCTCCTGAAGATCCTAAAAATGCATGGATATGTAAAGAAGGATTTACAGATACTGGTAAATCATGCGTGCCACAAGAAGCTGAAAAGCCTGCTCCTAAAAAAGCCTCTCTTAGCAAAAAGATCTGAACTATTATCAAACAACGATACTTTAATCCTTACGATGAAGGGTATAGTAATGGTCGGTGAGGAGGACACTGTACTCAATATGCGTGACGATACCGAATGAAAGAATATGGTATTTCTACTAACTGGAGAGGAAATGCATGGGCATGGTATAAGAATGCTAGCGCAGCTGGATGGGCTGTAGGACAGACACCTGAGATAGGTTCAATTATAGTAATGAGAAATGGTGTTGGTGGACGATCAAGTTACGGCCATGTAGGTATTGTAACTTCTATAGACCGAGATAATTGAGAGGTCTTATTAGAAGATATGAACTATGTAGGTAGATATATCGCATCTCAGCATCGAGTAAGTATGGATAGTGACAGTAACCCAATTATAGGTTATATATATCCTCGTAAGCAGTAATAGTTTTAAGTTGTAATAGCTTAAAAACTGACTACATTTGTCAGCAGATAAGCGTAATTTATATTACCAAAACCTAATTTATAAATTCACAGTATATTTATAACTTTTTGTAGTCATGTTTGAGAAAAAAAGAACATTTTCTAATAATAGAATCCCTGGATTCAAAAGAAGAAAGCCTTTAGGATCGTTTTGACGCAGAATCTGAGAAGGTAGTGCGCGGAAGTCTCGTCTATGGATAGTCGGAATGATTGTAGGTCTCCTCATCTTAATATGATGAGGATGGCTTTGGGCTACAGTACTGAGCGATTTGCCAAATATCAATGAGATCGAAGAGTTTGAGTTTAAACAAGCCACCGTAATTACTGATAGAAACTGAGCAATATTATATAAGCTTTTTGAAGAGAATAGGGACTACGTGATGTACGAAGATATCTCAAAATACTTCGTAGAAGCTATTATTGCAACTGAGGATCAAAGATTCCGAGACAATCCCGGAGTAGATCGAAAAGGTACTCTCAGAGCCGGAATAACAGATATTAGATATTGAAAATCTCAGTGAGGATCAACCATCACGCAACAGCTCATCAAAAATATGATGCTTACGCCAGAGAAAAAAATAGAAAGAAAGTTGAAAGAGATAATCTTAGCTATCAAGTTAAGTGGATACATCAAAAAAGATGTGAACAAAAGATATAACGATCTTTCCAACAGCGAGATCGATAAAAAAGTTAAAGAAAAGATTTTGGAGCTCTACTCCAATTATATATTCTTGGGTAATAATTCTTACGGTATTGAAACCGCATCACAAACATATTTTGCAAAGAAAGCATCAGAGCTTACAATTCTAGAAGCATCTATACTCGCTGGTATTCCACAGGCTCCTTCAAGATATGATCCATATACAAACAGAGCTATCGTTATGGGAGAACTGCGCGTTACTGACGGTGCCGGAACACCAATCGAAATGAGTGAAGAGTTACGTCAGGCAATTTTGACAAAAATCCAGACAAGTATCAATGAGACAAATATCGCATTCAAAAAACAAGACTCAGCAATTATAGAGTTCTTTAAATGACTCCTCTCTTTCAAGATAATACAAGGAGACCAGACCTACCAAGTAGAATATATACCTGGTAGAAAAGATAGTGTGCTAGCAAGAATGTATGAAGAAAGTTATATTACTGAAAGTGAGTTTAAGGCCAGTTTCTACGAAGGGTTGATCTACGAGTTCCGCCGCTGAAAGGTACAAATTAATGCGCCACACTTTGTCTTCTGGATTATTAAACTACTTGAAGAGAACTATGATCCAGAAATTTTACGTAAGGGAGGACTGGTTATTACTACCTCACTAGACTATGAGATACAAAAACTTGCCGAAATGAGTATTGAAGAAAATCAATGGAGTCTTGATAATGCACACGCGAACAACACGGCTATGGTCTATCTTGACAGTATCAATGGAGACATTATTGCTTATGTAGGTTCAAGAGACTACTACAACGACGAGATCGATGGGCAAGTTGATATTCTCCAGTCACAAAGACAGCCTGGATCGAGCATTAAACCGCTCTTGTATGCATTAGGATTTATGAAGCTCCCTTTGACGATCGACTCGCCCATATATGATATTCCATTTGTTATTGGTAACGATAGACCAAACAATGCGGATGGATGATTCCAAGGACTTATGGCACTTAAGAATGCATTAGCATGAAGTAGAAATATTCCAGCAATAAAAATGTTCTTCGCGGTAGGTGGAGAAGATGTTTTTGTAAAGTTTCTTCGTAGTATTGGGATCCTCTCAATAAATGAAAGTGGTGACTATTATGGACGACCCATTTCTATTGGTGCTGCTGAAATGGAACTGTTAGAACTTGTAAAAGCTTATAGCCACTTAAGTGCTTTTGGAAAACCAGCAGAAGTAAATCCTATTCTTGAAGTAAGAGCATCAGATGGATCTATATTATATAAGAAACAGGTAAAGACCGTAGACCAAGTTATTCCTAGTGGAGTAGCATATTTGCTATGGGAAATGCTTTCAAACTCTTCAAATATGCCTGCTAGTTGGATATCTTCCTTTACCTATCCAGGAATTAAATTTGCTGTAAAAACAGGAACTACAAACGTAAAAAAATGAGATCAGATTCTCCCAAGAGACTGAATTCTTGTAACCTATACTCCTTCTAAGGTACTTGCCTTCTGGGCATGAAACTCTGATGGTAGTGCTTTGAGAGCTGATGCGTACGGTGGATGGATTAGTAGTCCTACACGAAAAACATTTATTACTAAGCTACAGGAAAAGGGCTTGATACAAAACGAACTCGCTTCTGAAAGAGAAGTAAAATCCGTTAGTATCTCAAGAATTTCTGGTAAGCTTGCGAGTTTTGATACTCCATTGGCGTTTAGCAGAAAAACAATTGCATACACCAATACAGTTCCTTCACAAGTAGATGAAAATATCAAGAAGATAGAAGTAGATATGTTATGTAACTGACTTCCTAGTGAACTTACTCCTCCACAAGATCTATCTGAAGCGTATCTCATAACTCCAGAAACGTTCTTGCCTGACAAGCGTGATCAAGCAGATATTATTGAGCGATGGAATACCAAAGGAAAAGATATCTATACAGCTGAACTTGGCTTACCTGTCTATCTAGAAGCACTTACGGGAGCATGTACAGACAGAGCTGCAATAGCTGAAGGATGAGAGATTTCTCTCGACTTAGTTCAGCCCAAAGAAGGACAGCAAATCTCTAGAAACTTCTCTGTGCGACATCAAACCCAATCACCATTCAAGATCAAGACAATGAAGCTCTATTTAGGTAGTGTTGAATTAAAGTCGTTCAAATATAATAAGGAAGGCAATCTAATAGATATTAGTAATGTTTCAATACCACCAGAAATTGCAGCAGGTAATTATGTTCTCAAGGCAATTGTGATTGATGAGAAGTGATACTCTGATACCGTTACGGTCAATGTGAAACTTATTGACGCGGATGTAAATCCTCCCTATCTCATGGAAGATAAAGTACAGGTTACGGAGAAAGATGGGAAGTACGAAGTTGTAATTCTCTTCGCTGATAATGAGTGAACTATCGCTAGCGGTATAATTAAACAAGGTGAGACAGTCCTCCATGAGTTCAAAGGCAATGTCGCGTTCTTCACTATGTCCTCTTTAGGAGAAATTTCTTATTCTGCCAAAGATAATACATGAAATGAGGGCGTTTGAACCTATACAGTAACCGATTAGTTAATTCACTACGGCCTTCTCCATCAACATCCATGTATTTCTAGCCTTTTTCCGTCCTGTATCTACAAGCGATCCGTCTTGGAGTACGTAGCCAGCTTGTGCGACAACAAATCATCACAAACGCGCGAGTTGTTGAAGTTCATATAGAGTGAACATATGGTAGTGTCTGTGAAATATTTTACGATTTTTCTTGTAGTCTGGATCTTTTCGTGGAATAGTAAGATCGTTTCGATGCCAACTCGAAGAGAGTAGCGATCTAACTCCCGCCACTATCTGTTGCCACCAGTAACGTTGCAAAAATCGTAAAGAGTAAGACCAGTTTGTCATTAGGAATATTCATCACCGACGTAATGCCTTGTATGCATGAGAGAAGAAAAGTTTTCTCTGTTTCGGACTCATAAGATGCTGTACGCTTGCCACTCCTATAATAATATCTACTGACTCTTGTTCCAGGTTTTGGACATAGTTCATCATATCATCTACAAATCGATTAGCTTGAGGATACGATTTTTTTGCATGCTTAATCATTCAAGGAGCGATGTCGATTCATCTGTAAGAAATATTAAGTAACTCATTAGCTTTGAGAAAACTATATACTCTCCCTGTACCGCATCCAAGATCAAGTACAGTACACTCTTTTAGTCATCATCTAGTAGCTAAGTTGTCGCTTTGGAAAAGCTCGACCGCTTGCATAATATAGGTGAATTCTGGTCGCGCCTTTTCTCTAGTATTTCAAAAATGCTCTGCTTGGTCGCTATAGCAGTCAATTAGGTTTTGACTTGGATCCTTTTTGCTGAGCATGAAGAAGAGGTATCGGAAGGGTTAGTAAAGCGTCATATTAAAAATCAAATCCTACGGGTATTTTTAACTCCTCCTCAGCGTGAAATCCTCCCTTTTGAAGTAAGATGCGCTCATCTACCTCATATGCCTGTCCGTCCAGCATTACATTTTTATAGTGGAGCATATAGAGCATGATACCTAAGGTTAAGTGTACGTCGTTTTTGCAGTACTCTTTAACCTTATTGAGTAGTTTCTCATTGTGAGTCTTTTTGTAGTCTAACAACAACTGCTGTCACTCCATTCATGAGCTTAGTGTTTTCCCTTCCCCGAGTAGTATTTCTGAAACATTATTTAGACTCATTCTTCTCCCTGTAAGTTTTCGTAAAAGCAAGAATGGATCTAAACTTTTTATTTGTAACTTCTTAAGCTTTTCTTCGTCGTAATCTATGTTGTCTAGCAAAACCGGGTTATCAAATCATATACTGTTATACCCGATTACTCGTCCATCAAACTCCAGCAAATAGTCCGCGTATTTTTTTGCAGAGTCCGCATCGACGTACCTGTAGGGAAGCTTACCCTCCTCCAACAGGTCGTCACTAGTAGTAATACTGTATGCCATCTCAAAAAGCTGTGATTTCACTCAAGATCCCATCGTGGTTTCTATATCGTAGATAACATAGGGTTTTCCAGCAATCTCGCGGTGATTTCCTTCACGATACTCCTGTAGAAGTGTATCAAAAAGAGATCTATTGGAAGTAATTGATCTCATTATTTGGATATCTTTGAGAAGATTATGAATACGATTCACTCCTTCTTGATCACAACACAACTCTATTTTCTCTTTCTCATCGACCAAACTATATCAATTATTTGGTTGACGCTGTACTCTAAATGATGGTTTATTACCCTCAAAAAAATATGCACGCTCAGCGTCTTCCAATGTCTTTTGCATAAACTGCTGAAAATATTGAAAGTTCTGTTTGGTATATAATGTTTTTAGGTTACTGAAAAAATTAGTGTTTAGTTTGAGAAGTTCGTCTACGCTGAGCTGCTTGTACATATCTAGAAGTGAAAGAGCAAAATGGGTATGGAAAACGAGCGGATAGTATGTATATTTCCTAAGGAGTTGAGCTACGAGATAGTTCAACACTGTTGTGACTAACATACCTATTTCAGTCTCATTTTCCACCTTCATTTCTTCCCAATTCCTATGCCATTACTCATAATCTACCTCGTTGCGATAATTGAAGGTTTCTCTACCTTAGCGGTGGAAATCATAGCTATTAGGCTCGCAACTCCTATTGTGGGAAGTAGTATTATTCTCACATCGGTGTTCTTGGGAGTAATTCTGCTTGCACTAAGCGCAGGTTACTACGTAGGAGGTATAGTAGCTAGTAAATACTCACCCAAGAAGCTAATTCTTATTTTATGATTCTATTTAATCTTCGCTGGACTCTATTATCTGTTCATAAGTTTTTCAGGAGAAAAACGACTTCTTCAACAAATGCTAATGGATACGCAAGATTATATCTTAACATTATTTATCGTCGCAATTTCAATGTTCTTTGTTCCGGTCTTTGTAGCATCGCAAACGATGCCTATACTTACGGAATTAATTGACGAGACCTCCAAAGGTAAGGCTGCAGGAAAAATTCTATTTGCATCTACAATAGGTTCATTCTTTGGTAGCGTACTAACAAGCATACTCCTCTTCCAGATATTTGGCGTACAAGTAACAGGGGTTCTCGTGGGGTGTAGCCTACTCATAGCGACAGCCATCTTACGATACAAAGAGTATCGTCGAGCTGCGCTTGTAGCGCTGATATGTGGCGTACTTAGCGGAGTATGGTTGATAAATACTGCTCAGCAAAACGATCCTACAATTAGCTACAAGTTCGATAGCGCTTACCAAGAAATAGTAGTAAAAGAAATCTCGTATAATAACAAGAAAGCAATATTTTTTATGACAAATGGGGCGTACTCATCAGCAATCAGTCCGGAAACTAAAGAAAGTCCATTTGAGTATATAATCAAAACTATCGATGTGGTTGAACAAATTCAACCGAAAAGTATTTTGGTAATCGGTACAGCATGATTTACGTTTCCGTATCAAGTTGCTAATTTCCCTTATGTAGAAAAAATAGATGCAGTAGACATTGATCCAAGCGTAAAATCCATTGCAGAAAAGTATTTCCTCGAAGACGCGCTTTCTAAAAAAATAACCTTCTATCCCCAGTCTGCAAGGTTTTTCATCAATCAAGCTATTCAAAACTGAGTTTCTTATGACATGATACTTGTGGATGCATACAACGGAAAATCTATTCCTGACGAGTTAACCACCCAGGAGTTCTTTGCGGACTTACAAAAGATAAGCACTAATGATCAAATCGTTTTCAATTTTATTTTGGATAGAAAATTTGAGGGTCCGCTCGCAAAAAATATTCTGGGTACAGCGCAGTCGGTTTTCCCGATTGTTAATTATCAGTATGCCTCACCGTCCTCTTCTGCTATTGCGAATGTGCTTATTGCAACGACTAAATGACTAGATGGGTTTCAGCTGTATAAGAGAGTTGACAACAATTTCAGTTTCTATACAGACGATCACAGATCCACTGAGCTAGACACGGTCGATCTCTACTGGTAGGTCGTATTTTCAGAAAAACTCCAAAAAAACAGTGATTCCTCTCAAACTAGGCTATAAATAGCTATTTTGCATCAATTTTCTTTTGCTTTTTAAGCAAAAAACAATATATTATATACAAACTTGTTTATGTCAATGGTACTCTTGATTAAGAGTAGTTACTATCATAACATCATCTTAACGTAAGTAAGTATGCTATAAATAGTTTTATGTTTGTTATTGATAATGATAATATTTTTCAAAAATAAGAAGAATCTAAAGTGGTGGATATGAGGGGCAGTATTCCTCTTAATAGCTGGCGTATTTGCATTGCAAGGACCCAAAAAAGCTCCAGTTGAAGTGATCGAAGAGAAGATCCCTTTTTTCATACAAACCGCAACTATCGAAGATCTGAGTAGTATATCCAAAATAACAAAGCATGGCACGCTGATGGGCTCACAAGAAATTTCTATAAGTAGCCAAGTATTTGGTAGGGTCGCTTCTATTATGGTGCGCGCAGGAGAAGATATCAAAAAAAACTGACTTGTTATTGGACTGCAAGATACGAGTTCAAGCGCAACTTTCCAAGCACAAAGAGCTCAAGTACAGTTGAGTACTACACGTAGTGCATATGACTTAACTGTTACACAACTTGATCAAGCTGTAATTGATGCACGTAATGCTCTAGAACAAGCGCAGGCACAATATGAATCAATCCGCCAACAAGGTGGTAGTACAGCAACTCTTCAAACAGAACAGCTTGACGAACAAGTCGCCAAAGCAGACCTAGACTATAAATCACTTGTGACAAGTAACCAGCAAACAATACAAAATTATATATCTACGGCCAAAAATATTGCAAGAGACATCGAGCTACTCTACCAAGACATTACTACTAGTTCAGATCAAATGTTGTGAGCTAGCGATCTCTATTCACAAACAAATGATTATTTTGAAAACAGCTTAGGAGCCCAAAACTCTTCTACAAGACGCGAGGCGCAAGGTGAGTTAAGAATCTTGCTTACGAAAAAGAGTATGTTTGCAAATATGTCTAATGAATACACAGAATCAAACCTAATATCAAGTCTCCAAGATCTTAAACTACGCCTACAACAACTTACTCCTACACTAGATAAGATAGAAATAATGTTACAGTTCACGACAGCAACTTCTAACCTCCCTCAAAGTCAGATCGATGGATACAAGGCAACTGTAGACGCGTATCAGTTACAAGTTCAAACCAAATCGAGTACGATTACTGAGCAAATAAATGTTATGCAGTCGTTCCTCACTAGCTACAAAGATCAGCAGTCATCTGCTCTTAAACAAAAAGAGCTTATTGAACAACAAGCAAAAGTCACAGAAAGTACATTGGGAGATAGTGAGGAGTTAGCTCGTCTACAAGTAGAACGTTCTCAAGCATACTATGATCAAACACTAAAGAGTAAACAAAAAAATATTCCTTCATTACAGAACACTATTGATCAAGCACAGATCTCACTCAGTGAAGCATATGATCAACTCAATAAGTTTGAGATTCTAACGCCGATTGATGGAACAGTTGGACAAGTACTAGTCGATGTGGGAGAAGAAGTAAGTGCAGGAACTCCTCTAGTAACTATAAAAAGCACAAACTCGCAACAGGTAGAAATTGCATTAACTCAAGAAGAGTTAGCGTTCGTTACTGTAGGTCAAGAGGTCTCGGTCACAAACGGTGATGATGAAATTCCAGGTATTATAATGTCTATCTCCAAGAGCGCCGATCAGTTCTTTACCTATCCTGCAATTGTAGAACTTACAGAAGTGAAAGAGTTGTTTGGGGATCTTGTCAGCGTTGAGATCGAAGTACGTACGAAATATCCACTTATTCCACTAAACGTGGTGACTATTTTGAACAACAATGAGTGATTAATAAACAGACGAGATGATGAAAATATCGCCCCTCTCAGAGTACAGCTTGGAAAAGTTTGGTGAGAGTTTATTGAGATCAGAACAAGGTTGGATGAAGATATGATTGTAATAATTTCAGATGTGAAGAACTATAATTCAACAAGACATACTTTAGAAGAACAAAGATAAAGAATGATTAAAGCATTCAAAAGAAGTTTAGGTGCATGATTTCTCTGATTCCGAGTGGAAAATCGAAGGATATCTTTTTTGGTTATTTTTATGATTATATCGCTTGGTACGTTATCACTAATCGCCATACCGAAAGAAAGTAGTCCAGATATTAAATTTGGACTTATAAATATTGCCACGATATATCCAGGAGTAAGTCCTATAGATGTTGATCAGCTCATTACTCAAGAGATCGAACAGGCAATCAAAGACATCAAGTGAATTAAAAAAATCACTGCTAGTAGCAAAGTTGGTATTTCTAATGTAACTATAGAACTTGAAAGCGAAGCGGATGTGAAAGACGTAATGACAGATATCAAAGACGAGGTAGACAAGGTAGCTATTCCAAGCGATGCTGAAGACCCATTTGTGCTAGAGATATCGACAGATAGCGAGGTAATGTTTGATCTTATTGTGTATGGAGACAGGACACTAACTACTCCAGACTCACTCAAACAGTTGGCTCGTAGTATCAAAAACAAGCTTACTGGAGTTGGTTCAATTAACTCTATCAATATTGCTGGAGGAGATGATTTTGATATACAGCTTGTGCTCAACAGAGCAAAGATGGAGCAGATGTGAATAACGCTCACTCAAGTAATGAATACGATTCGTTCGTTCAATCAAAATATTCCTCTTGGGAACTTTACTGTAGGTGAACTTGCCTACGACTTTAGAATTGAATGAGAACTAGAGACCGCATATGATCTTTTGGATTTACAAATCATAGGAACTGCAAGTGAGATTCGCTTACAAGACCTAGGAGAGATTGTAAATAAATACAGTGATGAATCGGTTAGAACTTTCTGAAAGAACGAAGATATTGGATACAATAGCATATCTCTTACATTCAATAAAAGCGCGTGAGAAAATGTATTTACGACATCTGATGAAGCAAAGAAGGCTATTGAAGAGCTCTTCGAAACTCAAGAATTTGCTAATGTAAAATATGCATTCACTTTTGATCTCGCTGAGTTCGTAAAAGAAGACTATCGTGTGCTTGCAGATAATGCGCGACAAACGTTTGCGTTAGTGTTCTTATTTACCGTCCTTTTCTTGAGTATTAAAGAGTCTGTGCTAGCAACTCTCTCTGTACCACTTTCGTTTTTGATCACCTTCTTCGTATTAGATAAACTTGGATCGACGTTGAACTTTATGACCAACTTTAGTTTGGTCTTAACATTAGGTATCGCAATCGATGCCGCCACTGTTGTTATAGAAGCTGCGGGGAAAAATATGAAGCTTGGGTTTGATCCCAAACACGCTATCTTACTGGCAGTAAAGGACTTCTATAAGCCTCTTATATCTGGGACTATGACTACGGCGATTGTGTTCGTACCTATGATGTTCCTTCCTGGGATTATTGGTAAGTTCCTAGCGTATATTCCGATTACAATTTTTACTACACTTATCGCCGCGCTCTTTATTGCGTTAACACTCAATACTGCGCTCTTTTATAAGTTTAGTAAAAAGCAAACAACCTATCGTGCTGACCCACAAGGAGAAAAGTTTCTGCCTCCTTTACATAAGGAACTGCTCGCAGAAGATAGAGTTGGTAAAACAGAGGTAAGCTCTGAAGAAGTATCAATACGTCAACGTCTCTTAGATAGAATGAGTGAGTGATACGCTAAATTCCTAAGATTTTTCTTGGTCAAAAGATCACTGAGACGAGCCACAGTGATCGTGCCATTTATCGCACTGATCTTCACTTTTGTATTCTTCAAAATATGATTTACTCTCTTTCCGCAAAGCGATAACGGTTACTTTGGCGTGAGTATTACAGGAAAAGAGTGAATGACCACACAAGCAATGTATCAATATATTTCCACTGTTGAGGAAGTAATTGGCTCACTACCAGAAGTTAAGCAGTATATTACCTCCACAAGCCAAAATCATATATCAGTAAATATCGATCTTCTTAGTAAGAAAGAAAGAAAAGAGCAAAAACTAAGAGACGTGTTTGCTGTGGAAAGCGAAGTTCTTGAACGCTTACAAACACTTGAACAACAAGGTCTAAAAGTCGCATCACAAGTTGATGGATGAGGACCTCCTCCATCTAAACCTATCTGATTAAAGTTGATTGCTGAAAATAGCGAACAGTTTTCTGAGTTACTCATTATTGCTAATGAGTTTGAACAGTACCTCCAATGAATTAATGGAACAAAGAATGTCGCAATCTCTTCTCAACCATCTCCTGGACAGTTTACCTATGAGTTCAAGTATGATAGGTTAAAATCTCTTTGACTCACTCCAAGTGATATTATTGGTGAGATCTCAGCTGCTATAAATTGAGTTTCGGCTGGGAGTATTCGTGTGCAAAAAGAAGATAGAGATATCAAAGTACTCTATAGTGATTTTGCAGACACGGTAAGCCCCTCTGCTATCGAAGAGATGAGTGTGACAACGAGAGTTGGTCCTGTTATTGTGGGTGAAGTATTGGATTACAAAATTGAAAATGCGGTAGGGGAGATTTCTAGAGAAGACACAAAGATTACTATTAGAGTGGATGCAGATCTTGCAGAATGACGAGACGGAAGAGGTCCTGAATTACAGGCGCTATTTGAAACGCGAGCACAATCATACAACTTCCCTAGTGGGATTACCTATGATGCTGCGGGTGAACAGCAAGAGAACGCTGAACTTATTTCGGCAACCTTCCAATGATTCTTAATCGCGATGTTCTGTATCTTTGTAATTCTTGTGCTACAGTTCAACTCATTCAGAAAGCCAGCAGTAATTATGTACTCAGTAGTGTGTGCGCTCTTGTGAGTAAATATCGGACTGCTCATTACCTGAAATCTCTATAGTATGGCGTTTGCGATCTGATTCGTTGCACTGACGTGAATTATTGTAAAT
>Ga0163144_10015665_pt1 | contig 15614 bp, 16 predicted proteins | sample OliLak19BULKMAT1_FD_123175 | JGI IMG/M metagenome (GOLD analysis project Ga0163144, IMG submission 123175) | Freshwater microbial mat bacterial communities from Lake Vanda, McMurdo Dry Valleys, Antarctica - Oligotrophic Lake LV.19.BULKMAT1 | ecosystem: Environmental > Aquatic > Freshwater >...
GCAGCTTTTTTGGCCGCCAAACAAGCCGACGCACAAATCAAATCGCCGCCAGATTATCGCAAGGCCGAATTTTATTATTTAAAGGCCAAGGCCATGTACAAAAGAAAATATTTCGCCAAGGCCAAAGAACTGGCACAACTCTCGCAAATTCACTCTGAACGGGCCGAATACACTGCCATTCGAAAAAAGGCCCTCGAACAAATTAAATGAGGTTTTTCATGAAGTACCTAGCGCTCTCATCACTCATTCTATTGTGTTCATGTTTTAAAACCACCGAACAAATTCAGCGCGAACAAGTAGTGGATAATCTTTCTAATCAGAGTGCTGGCACTAGTAGTCGCGTCAGCGATTTACAAGAAGAAGTGACCGCACTGCGCGGGATGATTGAAGAATCGTCTCATAAAAATCGTCCTGAGCAATATGTAAAACCATTGCAAGAAGAGATCACACTTTTAAAAACTAGAATCGCTAGTCAAGAAGAAGCTATCGCTGGTATGAAAGTACAAAACGACGAACAAAAAAAATACTTAGAACAAGTGCTAGCGACTCTAGAAAAAATGAATGTCGAGCTGACTAAAGACTCCAAGGCCAAAAAAAAGAAAGAGAGTGCAAAAATGGGCTCACTACAAGATGCCCATAAACTTTTTAAAGATAAAAAACTAATCGAGGCCAGAGATATCTATGCTGAACTAGCGACCTCTGGTAAAAAGGCCGCAGATAGAGCAGAAGCGATTCATTATTTAGGCATTATTTCTTATGTCGAAAAAGATTACGATCAGGCCATTGCTCATTTGACCGCACTTTTTACTGACTATCCTAAGTCAGCGCACTTATCTAGCGGCATGTTGGTTCTGGCCAAAACTTTTCAGAAAAAGAAAATGAAGGACGAAAGCAAACAAACTTTAACCGAATTAGTGAGCCGCTTCCCGAAGGCCAAAGAAATTAAAGAAGCAAAAGAGATCCTCAGCAAATTATGAAATTTTTTTGGGGCTTAGTTGTCTTAGTTTTTATCTTAAGTTGCTCTGCCATTATTCAAGCCGATAAAGAATCCGCAGAAAATATTAAACTTAACGGCAAAGCGCTGCATTTAATTTTCTCCCACAACATCAATGGAGAAACTCATCCTTGCGGCTGTCGCAACTTTCCCCTGGGCGGCTTACCACAGGTGGCAGGTTTTTTAGCGGAATTAAATAAAGACACCAGCTCCAGCGTTTTTTACGTCGACTCTGGTGACACTTTATTTCCCAGCAATATTATTCCTCAAAGCACTCGCGCCACACAAATTTTTATCGCGCAAAAATTGGCCCACGCACTGGATGATTTAGGCCTTAAGTTCTTAACTCCGGGGGATCAAGACTTTGCAGCTGGAGTGGATTTTTTAAAAGATCTTTTAAAGACGGTGAAATTTAAATTACTAATTTCAAACTTACAAAATGAAACCCTGCTTCCTCATCAAAAATATGCTCTTTTAACCCACCAAAATTTTACCCTTTTTTTGGCAGGGTTAGTTGATCCACAAATTTTGCGTCCTGAATACGCTAGATATTTTACCCAGAGTAATCTGGCCGTACAAAATATTTTAACTGATGTAAAAAAAATGGGCTTTAATGCCAGTAATCCTACTCATCGTTTAGTGATTCTTTCACACTCAGGTATGGACGCTGATAAGGTCCTGGCCAATTTGTATCCAGAAATTCATTGGATCATTGGCGCCCACACCCAAGATTTCACCCAAAACCCGATTGAAGAAAATAAAACACAGATAGTGCAAGTTTTATCGCGCAATCATCAAATGGGAAAAATTTCTTTTTCCTTAGATACCATTGTGCCTAAAGATCATTTTGAAATTGTGGAAATGCGCGAAGATTGGGGCAAAAAAATAAATCCTAATCCTTGGTTTAGTTTTTTAGATGCGCACAAAGAACAATTGCAAAAAATTCAGTTAAAAGAACAATTAGGTCTAGAAGCCAGTCACCATGGAGCACCTTATCCTAAAGTCAGCTCTTGTTTACAATGTCATAAAGCGCAAAGTGATTTTTGGCAGCGAACCAATCACTCCGTGGCCTTTGCCACCCTCACTAAAAATAAAGAAGAACACAATACCAAATGCATTGGCTGCCACAGTTTAGGCCTTAATGAGGCGCGCGGTTTTTCTAAAACCACTGATGTGATTTCTCCTCATAGTACTAATTACTGGAGCGACTATAATCAAATCTCCAATGAATTCTCTAGCGTCAGATCCCTCAACCCCGATCAAAACAAAGTGGTTTTTCAAAAATTTGAAAACTTAAATAAAAAACATCAAATCAAAAATAATTTTACCAGCGTGCAATGTTTAAACTGCCACGATTTATCCGTTAATCATCCGGAAAATTCCCTGCGCGCACAAAAAACTGTTCGCCGTCAGCTGATTCAAGATAAATGCTTAAGTTGTCACACACCCGATCAGTCCCCTGAGTGGTACAATAAGGATCAAGTTAATATTGAACATTTTGCAAAGATGTATAAAAAGATTTCTTGTCCGCGCTTATAAATTATTTAGAAGCTCGACAAATTGTTTGCGATAAATTTTATCATGGGCCGAAAACACATCAATATGCTGGCCATCAGGAATAAACCAACTCCATTTTTTATTTTCTGGCACACTTTTAAGTTTAGAAAAAATCTCGCGGCCAAATTTTACCGGCACCACTTTATCTTTTTCCCCGTGGATATACAGCGTCGGACGATCTAATTTATAAACATAATCTTTGGGCGCAAACTCATCCGTCACCACTACAAAGGCCAGTGGCGAGAGTGGATATAAAAACCAAAAATCGGTTAATTTATCAAAGCCTATCCATTTATAAGAAAGAAAAGTTGAATCCAAAACCACTAAATCAATTTGTGAAGTGCGATCAAAGCCTTGCAAAGCCTTAAGTAAAACATTTCCGCCTAAACTTTGTCCGTAGGCGATAAATTTAGGATATTTTTCCTTGTGCGCTAAATTAAGGGAATAATCAAGAGCTGTCAGCGCATCTTGATAAAGTCCTTTTTGCGACGGCGCACCAGTTGATTCGCCGTACCCGCGATAATCAAAAATTAAATAATCATAACCTTCTTGCGTGATCCACAATAAATTTAAAAAATGGGTGGAAATATTTTCGGCATTTCCATGTAGCATTAGAATGAGGCCTTTAGGTTTCGTAGTCGCAGCATTTTTTCTTCTGACATACCAACCATGCAGCTTAATGCCATCAAAACCATCGACATACACTTCTTCAAATTTAACTTTAAATTGATCCGGCTGATACATGCGGCCGATACCCGGCTGATAAAATAAATGGCCGCAAGAAACCAATAAAAATGTGCTCGCTAAAAAAATTATTGTCTTCATTTAAAAATAAAATCCTACTTTAATTTGATGAGAAAAATCGCCGGTTGCTTCATAGGCATGTTCTAAAATAATTTGGCCTTTATTTCCCATCATGCCATGACCTAAGCTTACTCTAGTTTTAGCATTTTCGTTCCAACCTAAAAAGTTTTTTCGGATTGTGGTTAGGAGCATGCCTTTGTAGGTCATGTCTGAGGATGGGGTGATGTCGTAGACTAGTAGGGTTTCAGAGAGTGGCCCTAGTTCTAGGTTGTGGTTGAAGGATGAGGAGTAGGTGGCGTGGGCGCCAAAGAGTTGGGAGAAGTGCCAGCGATCTTGTCCCCAAGTTAGGCCTAGTGAGCCTGCGGCTTGCACAATGTCATGACCTGCTCGCTTGATTGATTCTTGTTTAATTCCCGTCTGCACGCGCCATGAAATTTTTTTATCATAAAAACGATACAAAGGCAGCGCTGATATGTTTATAAAATCTGTATCTTTAGCACTCCACTCTTTTTCTTTAATAAAATAACTGATGCTGGGACTAAAGAGAGTAAATTGGGAAAAAGGTACACTCCCACGATCATGATCTAAAAGATCATGTTGACCATTGTAAAATTTAAATTGAAAAATACTGCCCACGCCCACATGAATTTTTCTTTTTTTATGTGCGAGCTCAGGACGCAAAGAACTAATATCCTGCATAGGTTTTTCATCTGCAGTGGCCGCTTTTTTAGAACGATTTAAAAGCAAATCGGAGTGCCATTTTTTTTCGTCTAAAGATTCTTTGTCTTTAGTTTCAATTTGCCTTAATTCCGCCAACTGTAAAAGTGCATCTAATTCTTTGGCGGTTAATTTATCGGTAGGTAAAAGATCTTGATAATATTTTTTTATTTTGCTCTCATCAATTTGCTCTAAGCTCTCTTCTATTTTCTTTTTTAAGGAAGGACGATAACTCACCTTCAAAATTTCATCATGTAGTTTTACCATCAGCTCGGCCGGTAAATAATACCACCATCCAGCACTTTTTAAATCTAAGCTCGCCCTTCCAGCTTCCAGCAGCGCACCTAAAACTGAAGAACAATTTTCGGTTAAGAAATAATAATTAATTTCACCGGTGTTATAAAGTTCCCACAAAACATCTACGACACGAGAAACTTCTTCAGAATTTAAATTTAATTCATATTCTAAAAGATCGCGACCTTCAAAATCATTGTAGCTATTTACCTTCATGTAATAAGGCTCAAGCGAAAAACCTCCGGTATAGCCGCCGGTTAATCCTTTAAAAACATACACCGGTCCCAAATCGTCAGTATAAATATTGGCGGAGTAAGCTGCAGCATAATCTAAAAGATCTGATTTTTTATTGGCCTGATTAAATCGCAAAAAAGTATGACCAAAGGCCGAGGCCGGATTGTTCACATAGGCACTAGAAAAAACCACACTAATACTATTGGCGTTAATGCCATTTTTCCAATCTTGATAGTCTTTACAGTTTTTCCCTATCTCAAGTGGAATCAATTTTAATTTTTTAAGAAAATTCACGCGCGCGGGAAACACACAAGCGATGGGAGCCTTAAGTTTGCCCCAAGTGACATCAGATTTAATTAATAAATCTTGGGCCGCCAAAAATTCTGCGGCATAATCTAATTTCTTGTTATCACTTAAATAATAGTTTTGAGCATCAACCATTCCTTCTAGCAGAATTTTTTTCCATTGCAGCTGATCAACAACAGGTAAATCAGAAAATAAAATGGCCGCCCTTATCGGTGCGGCCATTAACAAAAGTAGATTAAGAACGAAGACTTTCATCTAATCCATCAGATGGTTCCACACGCCTTTTGAATTTCTGTATTGGTATTAAATTCGCGAGAGATGCTGTTATAAAGATTTAATCCATCAGCAGAATTTACGACCTGTCCGTAGTTTTTTTGCATGCTAGAAGAAAAAGCCGCAGCATTTGAACAACCTAAGACTTCAGCAAAAGCTGTCATGTATTCGCCTTTACCTTGCGCCATTTCTTGCATAATTTTACCAAAGTTTGCCTGCGCAAAATGAATCGCTTTTTTTTCATTCATCACGATGTCATGTCTAGCACAGCCAGATGTCCCAAGAGTCATGGCAATGGTGTTAAGAAAAATAGTGTTAGTCGTGGCACGAAGAGAGGAAGAGACTAACGAGTTTTTTTTAAAAACCATCCAGCCTAAACCGCAACCGCTAGACGAATCGTCCGCCATTACTACGCTTGAAAACACCATTAATCCCGCCATTAATCCTAAAATTTTTCTCATAGATCCTCCTTGAAGTTATTTTGTCATGACCTGTAGTCTTGCTTATTAAATTATGATAGTTTATGACGAAAAACGTCAAATTAAATTTTATGAAAACTGTCTTAGGAATAGAAACCAGCTGCGATGATACCTCACTGGCAATCCTGCGCCAAAAAAATGACGAGATCCCTGTGATCTTAAGTTTTCATTCATTCTCCAGCGAACTCATCCTGCGCAAGTGGGGCGGCGTGGTACCTGAGATTGCCGCTCGCAATCACATGGAAAAAATAATTCCACTCTTAAAAGAAGTTTTTATTGAGGCCAAAATAAATCCCATTGAGTTAGATCAAATTGCCGTAACTACTTTTCCTGGACTATTAGGCCCACTCTTAACTGGCATTAGCGTCGCTAAAACCATTTCTTGGATGTGGCAAAAACCTATTTTACCGGTGAATCATTTATTAGCGCATTTAGAGGCGATTCATCTGACTTCAAGCGTTTCTTATCCCTATGTTGGATTATTAATCTCCGGAGGACATTCTCTTTTTCTTTTAATGCACTCATCCACTAAGCACGAAATATTAGGCACTACTCTGGATGATGCCGCCGGTGAAGCTTTTGATAAAGGCGGAAAAATTTTAGGTCTAGGTTACCCTGCCGGAAAACAAATTGATGATTTGGCCAAATCTGGCGATGAAAATAAGTATCGCTTCCCCATTGGACTGAAAGATTCTAAAGACGCTAACTTAAGTTATTCCGGACTCAAAACTTCGCTGCGCTTTATGGTGGAAAAAAATCCTGAGCTCTTGCTCACAGAAAATCTCCCCGACGTTTGTGCCAGTTATCAAAAGGCCATTATCGATGCGCTAGAGTTAAAATTAGGTTTCGCCCTAAAAAAATTATCGCAAAAAAATTTACCATTAGTGGTGGGTGGCGGTGTCGCCTGCAATAGTCAGGTGCGCGCGCGTTTTTCAAAAAAATTTCCTGGAACATTATTTGTCGCACCGAAATTTTGCACCGATAATGGTGCTATGATCGCCAATTATGGTCTTCGCACCTTTGATAAAACCATTCCCTTCCCTCTGTGCCTAGAAGTCGATGCCAGGGGAAAATATGCCAGCGTGGAGGAATTAAAACATGTTTAAAGCGCCGCGCCCCAATAAAGATTTAGGTCAACATTATTTAATCGATCAAAAAGTGATTCAGAATATTATCTCAAATCATGCCGGAAAATATTCTGCCATTGTGGAAGTCGGACCTGGTCCTGCGGTTTTAACCACTCATTTAGCGCAAAAAAATGTTCCCTTTGAAGTGCTGGAGATGGATCAGCGTTTTGCAGAATATTTGAAACCTATACTTGATTCTGCTCAAATCCATTGGGGCGATGCCATGCAACTGGATTTAAGCGCTATAATAAAAAATGACAATACTTGGTTGGTCTCTAACCTGCCCTACAATATTAGTGCGCCACTAACCGTTAAATTTTTGATTTTACCCAAAATAAAATACATGACACTGATGTATCAAAAAGAAGTGGCACAAAAGATTTTTTATTTTGGTAAACACAGCGATACTACCATGAACTCCTTAATGGCCTTATGCCAAAATTATTTTAAAGTATCGCTTTTAACCAAAGTGGGACGAGGCGCTTTTAATCCGCCGCCAGAAGTAGAGTCAGCGGTCTTAAGTTTTGAGCGCCGGGATAATCCCATCGTGCCGATTAGTGAATTTAAAAGCTATGAGAAGTTCTTACGATTGCTCTTTTCCCAAAAAAGAAAACAAATTGGTAACGTGTTAAAGACTAATTTTAAGATTGAAGATATTAGCGCCGTGTTTAAAGAGCTGAATATTGCCCTGACTGTACGAGCGGAAGCACTTGATTTAGAATTAATGCAAAAGATGTATTTTGCCTTTAAGAAATATTTATGAAAATTATCGCACAAAATAAAAGAGCTGGTTTTGATTTTCAACTGGTAGAAAAGTTTGAAGCTGGGCTAGTTTTAAAAGGCACGGAAGTCAAAAGCTTGCGCGAAGGAAAAGTCAGTTTGACTGATGCCTTTGTTAGCATTGATCCGCAAATGGAAGCGTGGTTACTCAATATGAATATCGCCCACTACGCCTTTGGTAATTTAAATAATCACGAAGAAGTACGCAAAAGAAAATTACTTTTAAAAAAATCCGAGATCATTAAAATTTTTCATCAAATGAAAACTCAGAAACTCACGGTGATTGCCACCAAGATTTATTTCAAAGACTCTCTGATAAAAATTGAAATAGCTTTGGCCAAAGGAAAAAAACATCACGACAAACGTGCAGATGAAAAAGAAAAATCGGTACAAAAGAACTTAAGACGCGGACAATATGATGAATAAAAAATCCAGAATCATAACTATTTTAACTTGTATCACTGGTGACGCGGCATTTTTCTATTGGATTTATTTCAGTTTTACTAAAATGGAACGTTTTAAAGGGCTTTTAGCACAGGCCTTAGTCATGCACCAAATGACTCTAAATGATGTGAGCGAGAGCGACCTACAGCAACTTTTCAGTGTCATGGTTAATTCACTCATTACCGCACTGATCTTTTTCAGTCTCTTTCATCTGGTAGTCTATACGATGTTTTATTTTGAAAAAAAAGCGGCCATTAAATATGTAAAATTTGTTTCTTGGATGGCCTTACTTAGCTCTCCTTTTTTGGCGCTCTCAACGAAGGGTTCCCTTACGCTACAAATTATTTTTTGGGTGATTTGTCTGCCTTATATTTGGGTCATTAGAGAATTTAGAAAACCGGCGCTAAAAACCTAACTTCATTCGGCAGCGCCCAATCAGGAACCTTGCGCGTGCGCTCAAAATGCAATTGATGTCCCACCACCGCTAATAAAAATGATTCAAAAGCGCGGGGCTGACGACATAAAATTTCTAAGTCATGATCATAAACAAAAACATCTAAATGTTTTTCGATTTTTTTAATAATATCGTGACGAGCATCATGGCCTAGCTCCAAATCCTGCAAGGACAGAAGGTCTTTTTTTAAAATTACTCCTGAGCGCACCAACTCAATTAGAACAATGGGAATAAAACTTTCATACAATTTTAAATTTTGTGGAAAGTGACGTTTTAAATAACTAAAACGCGCTAATACCATCGTTGAAGTATTGCCAAACGAATCATAAGAAAAATTAAAAAACTTTAACAGATGATCGTAATAAAAACCCCAAATCCAAAAATCAATTTCACGATTCCAGTAGGGTAAAAAACCTTTTTTAAGCCTTCTTCTAAAAGATCTAGATAACATATGATCAGTCGGAGCTTTGGCGAGAATGTCTCGTGCAAAATGAACTTCATCATCTAAGTTTCTTTCTTGCTCATATTTTTTAGGATTTTGTCCCACCCGAATGGCGTCTTCTGCCAAAAGATCGTTCATGCGTTTTTTGACTGTCACCACATTTGCTACAGGACAGTTATGCGCCCCAGGGCATTCAATTAAACATTTAGCACAAGCTGTTTCAGAAATGGGAAAATCGACTACCAATTCTTTTAATTCAAATTTATTAATCCAACCGCGAATCACATCATCGCCGCCCATGCCCTCTTCTTCGTCACGCACTTGAATTAAAGATTTTAAAAAGGATCTTTTTGAATCGGGATAATGTTCAACTAGGCAAAAATAAAAATTATCTTTTCGTCCACCTTTAAGACTCATTCCGGCAATGCTTTTTACGTTAGTCACAATTCCTTCTCAACGGCAAACTCTAAAACCTTCATGCCATTTTCAGTCACTAATGCTCGAACCAGATCTCTAAATTTAGGCGGGTGAGTCAGTAAAAAACAACCTCCGCCTCCAGCGCCGCAAATTTTCATCCCCAGCTCTGGCACTTGCCGACTAATTTTTCGTCGCACATCATTCATGGCCGGCGTCACAATATTGGCGAATAATTTTTCGCGCTCAGCACCTTCTTGTGCAATCAATGAAATAAGTGCAGTAAAATCTTTTTTCTCTAATGCTTGATAGGCCTTAAAGCTTAAATTAGAAATTTTAGTTAATCCTTCTCGCACGCCAGATTTTTTATCCACAAAGCCCTTAAAAACTTCCCAGTTATTAATGCCAGATAAACGCGTCTCACCCGAGTAAACTAACGTTAAGCTCTCTTCTAAAACTTGTTTTAATTCTGGAGAATAAAATTGCTGCACACTCACGCCGCCGACTTCAGCTTTTAAAGCTAAAACTCCGCCGTGAAGTGCTGGATAATAATCTTGATACCCTGTTGGTCCGCAATCTAAAACTCTCGCCTCAATATCGCGCACGATATTAATGGCGCCCTCACGATGCAAGGGAAGTTTATAAAAACGACAAAGGCCCGAAAAAAGTGTCACACCCATGGAAGAAGATCCCCCCAGACCTGCTCCCGGCGGAGAGCCAGAACTTAATTCAATTTCCAATCCTTTAGTGGGACTAAAATGAAAAAGAATTTGCATTACAAAATTTAATTTTCCAAAATGATTACCTAAAACTTTATCGCGAGTTAAATCTTCAATCGAAAAAAGATCATTGGTACCATAATCTAAACTTTTGACTTCGATCATGTCATCAGTGCGAGATTTGATTTTGACTTTGGCCTTTAAACTGGTGGCCAAATTAATCGTCACAACATTTGGCAGCGTCAAATGAATGGGAGGTATATCAAGTGTGCCACCTAAAAGATCTACCCGTACACTACCTTCACTGGTGATTTCCATTAAACTGGCCCCTCGTAAATACCAATAAATGGCAATTCACGATATTTACCAGCAAAATCTAATCCGTAGCCCACCACAAAATGATCAGGAATTTCAAACGCCAAATAATCAATTATAACTGGGTGCTTGATGCGCGCGGGTTTATATAAAAGAGAACATAATTTTAAAGTTTTTGGTTTTCTCGTTTTTAACACATCAATTAAATTAGTGATGGTTAATCCCGTATCGACAATATCTTCCACCAGTAAAACATTTTTGCCTTCGATATTAGTTTTTAAATCTAAATTAATTTTCACCACGCCAGAGCTAGTGACTCCTTCACCATAAGATGAAGCCGCCATAAATTCGATCTGCACAGGCATGGTTAACTCACGCACTAAATCTGCTGCAAACATAAAGGAGCCATTCAAAACACCTACCATAGTGAGTTCTTGTCCGGCGTAATCGGTGTTAATTTTGGCCGCCAATTCTTTTATGCGAGAGGCGATTTTATCTTTAGATAAAAAATCTTTAATTTCTTTAATATCTCTCATACGTTGGTGGCCAAATTATTTACCTTCAAGGTTTTTGCTAAAAATTCCATGAGAGGCAATTCTTCTTCTTCATTAAAATAATCAAAGTGAGCACGGCAACGCGCTTCGTAGGAATCGGTTTCACCTACTAGCACTTGATTTTTATTTTTTACTTCAGGACGGCGATAAGTTTTGGAAGCCGCCTCCCCACACACGGTGCAAATAGCGTGAACTTTATTTACGGTATCAGCGATCGCCAGCAGTGTGGGCATTGGTCCGAAAGGTTTACCAGTATAATCTTGATCTAGCCCAGCACAAATCACGCGGCAGCCGCGTCTAGCAAGTTTAGTTACAACAGATAAAATATTTTCATCAAAAAATTGCACTTCATCAATTGCCACCACTCGAGTGGAATCATAAACGCGCTGTAAAAGATCAAAGGCATCTTTTACGGGCACGGCCTCAATGCTTTGAGAATTATGACTTACGACATCGGTAGCGTGGTAGCGATTATCAATAATGGGTTTAAAAATTTGCACTTTTTGTCTAGCGATTTGACAGCGACGCACTCTTCTTATTAGTTCTTCAGTTTTTCCGGAAAACATTGGACCACAAACCACTTCAATTATTCCTTGCACAATTACTCCCTCTTAAATTCTCATTGGATAATTACATTAGATCATGCCCGATGCAGTGCTACTAGAATGAATTTTCTTAAAACTTATGACTCTCAAAAAAAAAAGAAAAATTCTCTTAGGAAAACAGATTGACAAGCATCAAAAGGACGCTCAGGAATCCAAGAACTAGCGAGGAAAACAAAAATATTGGAGCAATCAACACTATCAAACTTTGCAGTGGAGAGAGCAATAAGTTGTGACGTAAACCCAAAAAAAGATAAACAAAATTGCAGATAAATTTGGCAAAGGGCCCAAAAACTGGAATGACTAAAAAAAGATGCGAGGTCATGGAGACTTTGCAAATATCTTCAGCGCTTTGCCTAACGTTTACCGGCAAATTATAAAGCTTGCCAAAAAAAATCACAAAACTGGCCCAAAACTTATACATAACCCACATCCACAGCGGCGCCAAAATCACTTGTAAAATTTGTACGCTAACTAAAACGCGATGAAGTCGAGGTAAATGACCAGCACCTAATAAAGTTAAAAATTGATTGAGCATTGATTGGTTATTAATTAAATAAAAATTAAGATTGAGTGAAATTAAGGCATAAAATCCTTGTACCATCACTAAGGGCCAAGAAATTAACATGACTTCATAGATTGATAAAGAGTGATGATCGATATCTTCTTTGGAATTTAACACGTGATACTGCCCTAACCTCTCATGGGCGGCAGTCGGGTGCAGAAAAAAATTCCAATAATTACTTAATCTCGCTAGCATCATTTAATTTCCAAAGTAATCGAGATATTCTCGTCCTATAGTTAAATTCTCACCCTCAAAAAAATGAAAGTAAAGCTCATATTTAGGCAAGTACAAAACCAACTCGCCGTTAACTTTTGCCGCCTCTACTTCTAAACCACGACTTTTCATGACAAAGATTCTGCCTTGTCTTACTTGTAGAAGAAGAGATTTATCCATGCTACTAACACGATCCGCCTCGCGTACAAAATAGGTAAAGAGTTTTTTAAACTCTGCTTGCTTAGGCGGCGCCCCAGTGGGGCCTTCAATAAAAAAATCTTTTCGCGTCGGAACTTTTAAAGTTACAAAAGGAGTTTTTGTCAATTTAAAATCAATCTGCTCATCGCGCATGCCCCAATCCGCAAAATCCGGCAGCGATACAATTCTACGATCCCAAAAAAACTGCCAAGGAGTGAAAAACACCGCAGCGTTATTGCTTAAAACTTCCACTAAATAAGGTAAATTTTCTGAGTATAAAAAGTTTCCCGAAAGACTGCCATATTTTTTATATAGCACCAGCTCATAGGTAATGCCCTGCTCAGTCAAAAGATTCCATTTGGCCGCCTCGTCTTTTAAAAGTTTTTTATCAAAGACTTTATAAATTTGCGACAATCTTAATTCGGCCACTTGTTTTAAAAAATCTTGATATCTTATATCTAAAAACTTTAAGGGAGTGAGCGGAGCTGGTTCAGTAGTTTTTTTCTGCGGAAAAATTTGATACGGACGATTAGTAATATTTTTAAGCTCAATCTTGATTACTTTTTTGACAAACTCCTCTGGAGAGAGCCCCATTTGCGCCAAGACTCTGACTTCATAGAAAAAGTCTTCCGGCAGTGAGAAAAAAGTTCTTAAACGCTGATACTTAGTGTCTTGAACAGTATCATTCATTTCATAAACACCCGGCTGCGGCCCCACGTCTTCGACTAAATACCAATGCACTAATTTCCCATCATTAACTTCTAAATAAAAAGCACCATCAATAGGACTTTTTTTACCAATACGCAAGACGACATGAGCAGTTTCAAAAATAAATTCTAGTGAGAAATTTTCCATATCAGGCGCGATAAAAGCTGGCGCATCGATATCTTTAAACTCTTTTTTAATTTTTAAACTTTGAATGACTTTAAAAAATTCTTCGACTTTAGTTTGATCTAGTCTGATATTACTGCCAGCGCCTTTTAAAGTAAAAAAATCGTTACCCGACATTAAAGAAAAATTTTTAAATTTTAATTCACGAAGTGGCCCCAATTTTTTTTCATTAAATAATTCTTTGCGGTCAGTTAAATTAAAAAAACTTTCATGCCATTTTTTTTCTTCAAATACATAAGTTAAAGAAATCAGTGCTAATAAAATAATCAATAAATATTTATTTTTCATGTTTATAAACTTAATCTTCTGCGATAAAGCCAAATAGACGTGCCAAACAATATTAGCGGAGCAAAAACTACACTAAAATAAAAAATTACTCCCATATGCGGTGCTGTGATGTGCACAATCTCTTCTTCAGATAGCGGCGTATTAAAGGAAATCACTCGCGTTTCATCGGAGAGCCAACTAATCCCGTTAAAAACTAAATAGAAATGAGACAAAAAGTTTTTATAGGTATTTAAAATCAAAGTGGAATTTCCCAGCACAATAATTTTGGTGCGATTTTCTTTTTGTGTCACATCTTCCCAAGAGATCATCACCGGTAGCGGTCCTGAAGTATCTTCCTTACTATTATAATTGGCACCACCTTCGGCCATCTCTTTTGGTTTGCTCTCTAGCCATGAATCCTCGCCCTCGTTTGTTTCGGCGAGAACTGTATAAACTCCTCTTTCATTTTCCAAATCAATTTTAAAAGTGGCGGCGGCAAAAGGTAAAAAGACCGTCCCTTTAAAACTTTTAGTCACTACGTGTTTATTATGAAAGTGACTAATTTGCGGCACTGTTCCTTGTGAGCCTTCGACAAAAGATTTTTGATCAATGGCAATGCGCGGATCAAGATTAAGCTCATATTTTTTAAACATGGTTCGTAAATTTTTAAAAACATCCTGATTAATCGCTGGATCCAGCGCTATTAATAACTTACCGCCGCGTGCGAGGTAATTATCAATCACTTTTACTTCCTGATCTAAAAAAGCCGTTTTAGGGCCCCAAATCATCAGCACTTTTATCGACAAAGGAATGGCGGTTAGTTTCGCCAAGTAAATTTCTTTGGTGTCGTAATAATACTTATCTAAAAAAGATTTAAAAACAGAAGCCCCGTCTTCATTAGTATTTTTTAAATCTAGTTCTTCATGGCCTACGCTATAATAAAGTTCTGGACTACTGGTTCTCGATAATTTCAAAAAAGCATTAGTGATACTTAATTCACTAAAGTCGATGATTTGTTCTTTTTTATGATTTAATTCCAGTAGCACGGTCGGGCTTTGGCGAATTTCATTTTGGGTGTATAAGTCTGGCCGCAGTTCCACATCCACTTTTTTAATTTCAATATTATTTTTTTCTAATTGATATAAATCAAGCAGGGCCTTTATCACCGGCAAATCATTGCTTCTGCCATAAATAGTCATGGTGGCTGGATCTTTTATCTCTTGCAGGATTCTTTTACTCTGTTCGGTTAACGTATTAATAGAGTTACGAGAAAAATCTTTTTGCCATGGGTGTTTAAAAAATAAATAATTAACAATCATGATAATAAACAGCGTCAGTAAACAACGAAAAAGCATTTGCCACTGAAAAGTAAATTTTTCACTTTGATACCAAGATGCAAAATGCTCACGATATAAAATCACAAATAAACTAGTCAACCCCAACGTAAAAAGCGTCACTGCACCATTTAACATCGCCTCATCAGGAATGGCGATCCAGATGCCAATCACCACAAAATACAGCACCGAAAGCGCGACTAACCATAATTTCATCCAAGCATTTTTCATGACCACCATCTCCGATAATGCAAAGCTTGCGTGCTTAAAAATAAAAAGAAAAAAATCATTGAGATATAATAAACAATATCCGGCGACCGAATCGCGCCGCGCGAAGCCGGTTCATAATGAATGGCAATACTAAAATATTGCAAGAAACCCGTTAGAATATCATTTTGCGAAGCTTGACCGGATAACGCTAAAAGCATCATCGCCAAAAGAAAACAAAAAGCTAAAACGGCCGCGACAATCATATTTTCGCTGATACTAGAAGCAAAAAGCCCCACGCTTAGATAGGCCCCAAGCGCCATGGAGATGGCCCAGTAATTAGTCAGCACTATGCCCCACTCTTTGAGTCCAGAAAATCCCATGGTGATAGGAAAAACTAAAGTAATGGACAAAAGAAAAAGTCCACTTA
>Ga0163144_10015668_pt1 | contig 15613 bp, 12 predicted proteins | sample OliLak19BULKMAT1_FD_123175 | JGI IMG/M metagenome (GOLD analysis project Ga0163144, IMG submission 123175) | Freshwater microbial mat bacterial communities from Lake Vanda, McMurdo Dry Valleys, Antarctica - Oligotrophic Lake LV.19.BULKMAT1 | ecosystem: Environmental > Aquatic > Freshwater >...
AGCGCCGACCGATTCACTCGGGCGGCGCGACCGGGGGTCTGGGGGGCGAAGCACGGCATTCCGTTCCTGTCTGCGGCCCCCCAGCTCTCGATGGGACCTGTCCAATGAACCTCGAAGCAAAATCTCCGTCAGGTCCCATCGATAAGAAATGGGAAAGCCACAAGTTCGACATGAAGCTGGTGAACCCCGCGAACAAGCGGAAGCACACCATCATCGTGGTCGGCACGGGACTCGCGGGAGCTTCGGCGGCGGCCTCGATGGGAGAACTCGGCTACCACGTTTTGTCCTTCTGCTACCAGGATTCCCCGCGTCGCGCCCACTCGATCGCGGCCCAGGGCGGCATCAACGCGGCGAAGAACTACCAGAACGACGGCGACAGCGTATTCCGGCTCTTCTACGACACGGTGAAGGGCGGCGACTTCCGCGGCCGCGAATCGAACATCCATCGCCTGGCCGAGATCTCGGTGAAGATCATCGACCAGTGCGTGGCCCAGGGCGTGCCCTTCGCGCGGGAGTACGGCGGCCTTCTTTCGAACCGATCGTTCGGCGGCTCGCAGGTATCCCGCACCTTCTACGCCCGAGGCCAGACCGGCCAGCAGCTCCTGATCGGCGCGTATCAGGCCCTGGAGCGGCAGATCGCAGCCGGAACCGTCAAGGCTTACTCGCGGCACGAAATGCTGGAACTCGTGGTGATCGATGGCGTGGCCCGCGGGATCGTCACCCGCGACATGGTCACGGGCAGGATCGAGTCGTGGTCAGCCGACGCGGTGGTTCTCGCCACCGGCGGCTACGGCAACGTCTTCTATCTCTCAACGAATGCGAAGGGCTGCAACACCACCGCGATCTGGCGCGCCTACAAGAAGGGCGCGGCTTTCGCGAATCCCTGCTACACCCAGATCCATCCCACCTGCATCCCGGTGAGCGGCGACCATCAGAGCAAGCTCACGCTGATGTCCGAGTCGCTGCGTAACGACGGCCGGGTGTGGGTGCCCCTCAAGAAGGGCGACAAACGTTCGCCCGATCAGATCCCGGAGACCGAACGCGACTACTTCCTCGAACGCAAGTACCCAAGCTACGGGAACCTGGCGCCCCGCGACATCGCCTCACGCGCGGCCAAGGAAGCCTGCGATGACGGACGCGGCGTTGGTGAGACCGGCCTCGGCGTGTATCTCGACTTCGAAGGCGCGATCACACGTCTCTCGGAGGCCAAGGTCGCGGAGAAGTACGGCAACCTCTTCGAGATGTACGAGCGGATCACCGGCGAGAACCCCTACCAGGTTCCGATGCGCATCTACCCGGCGATCCACTACACGATGGGCGGCCTGTGGGTCGACTACAACCTCCAGAGCACCATTCCCGGCCTGCATGTGATCGGCGAAGCGAACTTCTCCGATCACGGCGCCAATCGCCTCGGCGCGTCGGCGCTGATGCAGGGCCTCGCCGATGGCTACTTCATCCTGCCCTACACCATCGGGAACTACCTCGCGACCGCCAAGCCGGGCAAGGTCGGCACGGATCATCCCGAGTTCAAGGCGGCCGAGGCCGCGGTGGTCGCGCGCAACCAGCGCTTTCTCGACATCAAGGGCAAGCGCACGGTCGACTCGTTCCACAAGGAACTGGGCAAGATCGTGTGGGAGGAGTGCGGCATGGCCCGGAACGAAGCGGGCCTCACCCGGGCCCTCCAACAGATCCCCGCGCTGCGCGAAGAGTTCCACAAAAACCTGAACGTCCTCGGCAGCGCCGACGAAATGAACCAGTCTCTGGAGAAGGCCGGCCGGGTGGCCGATTTTCTCGAGCTGGGCGAACTCATGTGTCGGGACGCCCTGGAGCGTCGCGAGTCGTGCGGGGGCCACTTCCGCGAGGAGTTTCAGGACGAGGGCGAGGCCAGGCGCGACGACCTCAACTTCGCCCACGTCGCGGCCTGGGAGTACCAGGGCGGGGACAAGGCCCCCAGGAGGAACGTTGAGCCTCTGAACTTCGAATACGTTCACCTTCAAACCCGGAGCTACAAGTGAAGCTCAAGCTCAACGTCTGGCGCCAGCGAAACGGCGCGTCTCCGGGGCAGTTCGTTGCGTACGAAGCGAACGAGGTTTCGAAGGACATGTCGTTCCTCGAGATGCTCGACGTGCTCAACGAGGATCTCATGGGGAAGGGCCAGGATCCGATCGCCTTCGACCACGACTGCCGTGAGGGCATCTGCGGCTCGTGCAGCATGGTGATCAACGGCCGGGCGCACGGCCCGCAGAAGAACACCACGGCCTGCCAGCTCCACATGCGTCAGTTCAAGGACGGCGACGAGATCACCATCGAGCCCTGGCGCGCGAAGGCCTTCCCGGTCATCAAGGACCTCGCGGTCGACCGGAGTGCTTTCGACCGGATCATCCAGGCGGGCGGTTTTGTCTCGGTCGCCACCGGCAACGCGCCCGACGGCAACGCCATTCCGGTGCCGAAGGAAAACGCCGACCGCGCCTTCGATGCCGCCGCCTGCATCGGGTGCGGCGCCTGCGTCGCGGCCTGCCCCAACGCCTCGGCCATGCTCTTCACCTCCGCCAAGGTCGCGCATCTGGCCCTGCTCCCGCAGGGGCAGCCCGAGAGGATGGAGCGCGTGCGGAAGATGGTCGCGGCCATGGACGCCGAGGACTTCGGCGGCTGCACGAACCACGGCGAGTGCGAAGCGGCCTGCCCCAAAGGCATCTCGCTCGAGAATATCGCGCTCATGAACCGCGATTTCGTGAAAGCGACGATTGGAAAGCGACCCGAGCGCGCCGTCTCCGGCGACTGACGCCGCCCTCTGCTCCGGGGATCCAGACGTCGGGGCCCTACGAAAACTCGCAGTGACGGCCCGCGCGCGGGCGCTTATCTATGCACTGCTCCTTCTCGCCTTCACGGCGCCGGTCAGCCTCGATCCCGGCGCACGGAGGTTCGCGCCGGGGCCTGACACGCGCCTGTACCTGTGGACCCTCGGGTGGGACCTGAACGCGCTAAGGACCGATCCGCTGCACATCTTCGACGCGAACATCTTCTTTCCGGAGAGGCAGTCGCTGGCCTTCTCGGAACATCTGATCGGCGCTGCGGTGCTGGCCTTCCCGCTTTCGCTCGTGACCTCCAACCTCGACCTGATCCTCAACTTCGTTCTGCTCCTCGCGACGCTGCTCACCGCCCTTGGATGCGACCGGCTCGCCCGCGAGTGCGGCGCCTCACCAAGAGCCGCGCTCTTCGCGGGAATCGTGGGCGGTCTCTGCGGCCCACGGCTCACACGTCTCACCCAGGCTCACCTCGCCTCTCTTCATTTCGTCCCCTGGGCGCTGGCGTTCGCGATCCGATATGTGCGCGAGGGCAGGCGGCGCGACCTCCTTGCCACCCTCGCCCTCTTCACCGCGCAGGCGCTGACCAGCGGCCACGGCGGCCTCTTTCTTGCCCTGGCGATAGCACTCCTGTTCGGTGGAGCCCTGATCACCTTGAAGCTTCCGCTCTCTCGAGTCATCCGCGACTGCGGGCTCGCCGGCGCTTTGATCCTTCTCGTCAACCTCCCCTTCGTGCTCCCCTACTACGAGGTCCGGGAGCGCGTCGGGCTGACGAGGGTCCTCGAGGATGCGGAAGGGTGGGCCCCTTCGGCCGGAAGCTGGCTCGTATCCCCGACGCGGGTTCAAAGCCTGATCACCTCGAATATCGAGGCGCTTAAGCCCACGATCGAGGGAGCGAACGCATCTCTCTTCCCGGGTTTCGCGTTTCTGGGTCTCTCCGCGCTGGGCGTCCTCGGCGCGGTTCGCCATCGGGAGTGCAGGACCCTCGGCACGCTCTTCCTGTGCGCGCTCGTCTTCGTCACGTTCTGGCTCGCCCTCGGCCCTTCGTTTGGTCTCTACGCGCTCAGCTACGCGACGATTCCCGGCTTCGACCTGATCCGCGTTCCGTCCCGGTTCTTTCTGCTGACGATCACGGCCCTCTCGGCCCTGGCCGCCCTTGGTCTCGATCGCATCCGCCGCCCCGGTCTCGCCTGGGGCCTGATCGTCGTGGCCACGATCGAGTGCATCCCGGTCCCGTGGGACGCGCCCTCGGACCCGATCGTCACACCTCCGATCGATATCTGGCTGGCCGCCCAGCCAAAACCGTTCCGCGTGGTCGATCTGCCGATCCCTCTTCCCGACAACTCCGTCCGTCAGGCGAGATTCCATTCGGAATACATGATCCACGGGGCCGCGCACTGGCAGCCCATGGTCAACGGCTATTCGAGCCTGGTCCCGCCCCGTCACGAAAAGCTCTATGGCGAGCTGCACGAGTTCCCCACGGAAGCGGGCCTCACGCAACTCGAGAGCCTCGGCGTGAACTACGTCATCGTCCACACCGGGATGTATCAGCCGGAGCGCTGGGCCGAAAAGGAACGGAACCTCGCGAGGTTCGGTGACCGGGTGCGGCTGTTACGCGTCGAGGGCGAAGGAAGGGCGTACCAGATCGCTACCCGAGCAGGTGCTTCACACCCTCGCGCTCCTCGTCCAGCTCCTTGAGGGTCGCGGTCATGCGTTCCCGTGAGAAGGCGTCGATGTCGAGGCCGGTGACGATCTCGATCTTTCCGTCCTTCGTCGTGCACGGGAAGCCATAGACGGTTCCCGGCGGAATCTCGTAGCTCCCATCCGACGGCACGCCCATGGTGACCCACTCGCCATTCGAGCCCAGGACCCAGTCGTGCACATGGTCGATGGCCGCGTTCGCGGCGGAAGCCGCCGAGGAGAGGCCGCGTGCCTCGATGATCGCCGCCCCGCGCTTCGCCACGGTGGGGATGAACGTGTCCTTGTTCCAGCTTTCGTCGCCGATCATCTCCTTCACGGATGCGCCGTCGATGATCGCGAAGCGGTAGTCGGGATACTGAGTGGCCGAGTGATTGCCCCACACCACCATCTTCCTGATCGAGGCGACAGGCTTTCCGGTCTTCGCGGCCAGTTGTGACAGCGCGCGGTTGTGATCCAGGCGGAGCATGGCCGTGAAGCATGACGGAGACAGGCCGGGCGCCGACTTCATCGCGATGTAGGCGTTCGTGTTCGCGGGGTTTCCGACCACGAGCACCTTCACCGATCGCTTCGCCGCGGCGTCGAGGGCCTTCCCTTGAACCGTGAAGATGGCGGCGTTGGCGGCAAGGAGATCGCCCCGTTCCATGCCCTTGCTGCGAGGACGCGCCCCCACGAGCAACGCGACATCGACATCCTTGAAGGCGACCGTGGGGTCATCGGTCTGGACGGTCCCCGCCAGAAGGGGGAACGCGCAGTCATCAAGCTCCATCGCAACGCCCTTGAGAGCGCCGAGTGCGGGGGTTACTTCGAGCAGCTGCAGGATCACCGGCTGGTCCTTGCCCAGCATGTCGCCGGCGGCGATACGGAAGAGGAGGCTGTAGCCGATCTGGCCGGCAGCCCCGGTGACGGCGACGCGAACGGGGGTTTTCATGGAACTTGGTTCCTCGTGAGGACGCAGTAGGCGAGGCGTGCCTCGCCCCGACGGGTCCGGAGATTGCGGGTTGATTTCAACGACGTTTGGGGGCGAGCAGGGGCGGGCGGGGCCGCAACGGGCGAGGCAGGAGCGGGCGGGGCATGCCCCCGCCCCTAGGGCAGGTTTGAGATTATCGCGTCGGCGAAGCCCGAGCACTTCACCTCGGTCGGGTTCTCCATCATGCGCGCGAAGTCGTAGGTGACGCGCTTCTGGTCGATCGACTTCTCGATGCCGGCTTCGATGGCATCCGCGGCTTCCCCCCAGCCCAGATAGCGGAGCATCATGCAGCCCGAGAGGATCACCGACCCGGGGTTGACCTTGTCGAGATCGGCGTATTTCGGCGCGGTTCCGTGGGTCGCCTCGAAGATGGCGTGGCCCGTTTCGTAGTTGATGTTGCCGCCCGGAGCGATGCCGATACCGCCCACCTGCGCGGCGAGGGCGTCCGAGAGATAGTCGCCGTTGAGGTTCGGGGTGGCGATCACCTCGAATTCCTTCGGGCGGGTCAAAACCTGCTGGAGCGTGATGTCGGCGATCGAGTCCTTGATGAGGATCTTGGACTTCCACTGGCCACTCCCGTGAGTCGGCTGAAGCGCCAACGCGGTGCTGACCTCGGCCACGAGCTCAGCCTGCTGTTTCGCGACCATCATGTTGTAGCCGGGTTCGATCATCTTCGCGTTCTCTTCGGGCGTGAGCATGGGATTCTTCTCGAGGTTGCCGAGGATCCACGATTCGCGTTCGGTGACGACCTGGGTCCGGAACTCGCGAGTGGCCACCGCGTAACCCCAGTCGCGGAAGGCGCCTTCCGTGAACTTCATGATGTTGCCCTTGTGGACCATGGTGACGCTTTTCCGCTTGAACTCGATCGCGTAAGTGATGGCGGCGCGGACCAGGCGCTCGGTGCCCTCGCGGGAGATGATCTTGATGCCGATGCCCGAGGTCTCGGGGAAACGGATCTTCTTCACCTTCATCTCGGTTTGAAGCCAGGCCACGACCTTCTTCGCTTCCGGGGTCCCCTCGGCCCACTCGATGCCCGCGTAAATATCCTCGGTGTTCTCGCGGAAGATCACCATGTCGACGTCCTGGGGTTTCTTCACCGGGGTCGGCACACCCTTGAAGTAGCGCACCGGGCGAAGGCAGGTATAGAGGTCGAGCTCCTGGCGAAGAGCCACGTTGAGCGAACGAATGCCGCCGCCGATGGGCGTGGTCAAAGGGCCCTTGATCCCGACCAGGTACTGGCGAAAGTCCGTCAGGGTCTGCGCGGGCATCCACTCCTTGGTGGCATTGAACGCTTTCTCGCCGGCCAGGACCTCGTGCCAGTGGATCTTCCGCTTGCCGCCGTAGCACTTCGCGACCGCCGCGTCGAACACCCGCACCGAGGCGCGCCAGATGTCACGGCCCGTGCCGTCGCCCTCGACGAAGGGAATAATGGGATCGTCGGGAACGTTGAGGACGCCGTTTGCGATGGTGATCTTGGAGCCTTGCGACATGGGTGCCTTGTTTCCTTCGAATGGGGAGGCGGCCGAAGAGGCGGGCCGGGGCCTTTGATGGGCGGTGACTGCGGGGAGGAGATTTTAGCCGAGCGGAAGACGAGCGGGGATGGTTCAAACGGACCATGTTCCGCGAATATGCTCCACCCCAAGGCGCCTCGCGTCCGGACCCGCGATGCCCGCCCCTGCCCTTTTGTCCTGATCACGCACTTTCTGGAGAATCCAATGACTACTCGAACCATCGTGTCCACGCTCGTTCTTTCGCTTGCGGCCTCCGCCGCGCTCGCTCAGGCCCCCGCCGAACTGAAGGTCGGAGATACGGCCCCCGCCTTCAGCCTTCAAGGTTCCGATGGAAAGACCTACAACCTCGCCGACTACAAAGGAAAGAGCGCGGTGGTCCTCGCCTGGTTCCCCAAAGCGTTCACCACCGGATGCACGATCGAGTGCAAGTCCCTCGCCGAGAAGGGCAACCTGATCAAGGCCTACCAGGCCACGTACTTCATGGCGAGCGTCGATTCGGTGGACGGCGAGAAGGGGAACAAGGCGTTCGCCGAGTCTGAGAAGGCCGACTTCCCCATCCTCTCCGACCCCACCAAGGAAGTGGCGCGCGCATACGGCGTGCTGCACCCCGAGCGCGGCTTCTCGATGCGATGGACGTTCTACATCGACAAGGACGGGAAGATCGCCCACATCGACAAGGCGGTCAAGCCCGCGACGTCCGCGGAAGACATGGCCGCGAAACTCGGCGAGATCGGAACGCCGAAGCGGTAGGAAACTACGCGAGCGTGATGGCTCGCGCTTCGCGGACGCCCGCGATCGTCCTCAAGGCGTCGAGGACGCCCTCGGGCACGTCCGCATCCACTTCGATCAGCATCACCGCGCGGCCGCCGGCGGCCTTTCGCCCCAGGTTCATCTGCGCGATGTTGACGCCGTTCTCCCCAAGCTTCGTGCCGATCCGTCCGACCACTCCGGGAGTGTCGTCGTTCTTGATGGCGAGGATGTGTCCGTGCAGGACCGCGTCCACCGGGATGCCGTCGATCTCGACCAGCCGGAGCTGGCCCTCGCCGAAGAGCGTTCCCGCGACCGTGAGTTCGGTCTCGGAGGTGGTGACGCGCACGCTCATCAGGTTCGCATGGCGCAGGGTCGACGAAGAGACGGCGTGGGACGCCTCCACCCCACGCGACTCGGCGCGCGCCATGGCGTTCACGAACGAGATCTCCGGGTCGGAGGCCTTGAGCGCGCCCGCCACCGTGGCCTGGAGTATCGGCTGCGGCTGCAGATCCTTGAACGTGCCGTAAAGCGTGACCGCCACCTTGCGCACCTCTCCCGACGCCACCTGAGCCACGAAGGAGGCGAGGCGTTCGCCGAGGTCGATGGCGGGCTTGATCTGGTCGTACGCTTCGCCCGAGAGTTGGAAGAAGTTCACCGCCTGCTGGATGACCCCATCCTTCAGGAAGTCGCGCACCTGGTAGGCGATGTCGGTGCCGACGCGATCCTGCGCCTCCACGGTCTGCGCGCCGATGTGCGGCGTCGACACCACCTTCGGATGCTTCGCGATCTTCCAGTCGACCGGCGGCTCCTTGGCGTGGACATCGAGGCCGCAGCCGGCGACCCGCCCGCTCTCGAGTGCGTCATAAAGGGCGTCTTCGTCGATCAACTCGCCGCGCGCGGCGTTGATGATGCGCACCCCCGGCTTGATCTTCGCGAAGGCCTCCTTGCCGAGCATGTGCCGGGTGTCGGGGGTCATCACGGTGTGGAGGGTGATGTAGTCGCAACCCTCGAGGATCTGGTCGAAGGTCACCACCTTCACCCCCACCTTCTCCGCGACCTGGGAGGAAACAAATGGGTCGAAGGCCCAGACTTCCATCCCGAACGCCTTGCAGCGGGCCGCCACTTCACGCCCGATGCGGCCGAAGCCCACGATTCCGATCCGCTTGCCCGAGATCTCCGTGCCGCCCGCGAAGGCCTTGCGGTCCCAGGTTCCGGCCTTGAGGGAGGCGTCCGCCGCGGCGATGTTCCTGGAGGTGGCCAGGATGAGGGCCATGGTCAACTCGCAGGTGGAGACCAGGTTCCCGCCCGGCGAGTTCATCACGAAGATGCCGGCCTTGGTGGCCGCTTCCACATCCACGTTGTCGACGCCCACGCCGGGGCGGCCGATCACGCGAAGCTTCTTCGCCGCCGCCACCACTTCCGCGGTGAACTTCGTCCCGCTGCGGATGGTGACCGCGTCGTAATCGCCGATGATCTTCGCGAGATCGGCCGGCGGCATGGCCTTCTTTTGATCGAGGACCCAGCCCTCGGCGTCGAGAACGGCCTGACCTCGTTCGGTCATGCCTTCGAGAATGAGGAGTTTGTAGGTCATGACGGGCGCTCAGGCTCTCTCGAGGTATGCGGCGTTCGCGGCCGCTATGCCGGCGCCCGGGGTGAATTTGTGCCCGACCTTGTGCAGCGCGATCTCGAGCGTGCCGAGGAGGCCGAGAATGTCCGTCACGTCGTAGTACCCAAGGTGGGCCACCCGCATGATCTGGCCCTTGAGCTTGCCCTGACCGCCGGCCACTTCGCTCTTGAATTCGCCCTTGAGGATCTTGGTGATCTTTCCGATCTCGATCCCCGGGGGAGGTTTCATCGCGGTGAGGGCGTCGCCGTGATCGTTGGGGGCCAGCAGCGGCAGACCCAGAGCGTGAGCGGCGCCTCGGGTCATGGCGGCGAGGGTGCCCGCGTTCCGGACCAGCGCATCGACGCCGCCCGCGGCATCGAGGTCCTTGAGTACGGCGTCGAGTGCGACCACGAGGGAAATCGGCGGAGTCCAGGCCGACTCGAAGTTCACCTGGTTCTTCCGCTCGCGAAGCAGGTCGAAATAGAACTTCGGCGCCTTCGATGTCTGGATCCGCTGCCAGGCCTTCTCATTGACGCTGACGAACGCCATTCCGGGCGGAAGGGCCAGCGACTTCTGCGAGCCAACCACCACGACGTCGACGCCCCACTCGTCCGTGTGAAGAGGCATCGCCCCCATGCCCGAGATTGCGTCAACCACCAGGATCACGTCCGCGCGGTCCTTCACCACGGAAGCGATCGCCTGGATGTCGTGCTTGACGCCGGTGGACGATTCGTTGTGCTGCACGAACACGCCACGGATCTTCGGATTGGCGTCAAGCGCCGCCTTCACCGCCTCGGGCTTGACCGCGGTTCCCCACTCGGCCTCGAGGATCTGCACGTCCATGCCGTGAGCCTTGCCGATGTTCGCCCACCGTTCGCCGAAGTTGCCGGCCACCAGAGCGAGCATGGTGTCGCCGGTCGAAAGCGTGTTCACGAGCGCAGCTTCCATCCCGCCACTCCCCGAACAGGAGAGAATCAGGACATCCTGCGTGGTCTTGAAGAAGCGCTGCAGCCCCTCACGCGCGCCCTTGAAGATGGCGCGGAATTCGTCGGTCCGGTGGTGAGGGATGTTTTTCCCCATCGCCTGGAGGACGACCGGAGAGAGCGGAGTGGGGCCAGGGGTAAAGAGACGGGTCTTGGGAATCATGCAGCGCGTATTCTCTCGCACTTGAGTCCTTAGGCCTTAATTCTTTTGAATGGCTCCAAGAGACCCTGTCTGAACATCTATTTCTGAAGAATTTAGTATTCCGGGATTGAACTCCACTTCTAATCGATCTGAAGGAAGCCCGCTCGTCCGCGAGCCCCTGACGATGCGCGCCCTGGTGATCCGCATCGGCGCCCTCGGCGACGTGCTCCTGACCCGAAGGCTCACGTATTCCCTCCGCCTGTCCGGCTTCCGTTCGACACTGTTCGCTCCCGCCCGTCACGCGACCCTCCTTCAGGCCGACCCCTGGGTCGACGGCATCCTTGATTCGGAGGCGCCGGCTTTCTCCGCCGCGTTCGCAGGCTGCTGGCCGAAGTCCCTCGGGGGTTTTGATGCGGCGGTGGTGATCTCACATTCGCACGACCTCATCGCGGCGGCCAGAGGGGCCGCGACCACGTCGATTCGCATTGATCCAGCGCCGGTGCGGGAGGACGCGCCGGTCTCCCTGCAATGGGCCGAAGCGGCGGCGGCGTTAGGCGCCCCCTTCACGGGGGTGATGGCACGCCTCGAGACACGAGCGCAGGAAGCGGCCTTCGTCGGAGCGACTCTCATCCACCCCGGGAGCGGATCTCCGCGAAAGAACTGGCCGATCGAGCGGTTCGTCGAGCTGAGTCGAAACCTCGAGCGCGCGGGGCACAAAGTCGTCTGGATCCGCGGCCCCGCCGAAATGGGACTGAAGGAAGCCTGGGCGGGAGAGCGGATCGATCGGCCCTCCCTCCATACCCTCGCCGCGACCCTCGCCGCTTCCCGCCTGTTCATCGGCAACGACTCGGGAGTCTCGCACCTGGCCGGCGCGGTGGGTGCTTTCACGGTGACCCTGTTCGGCCCGACCCGCGGAGAAGTCTGGCGCCCGGACGGGCCACGGGTTCGAACGGTCCGCGCTTCCTCCGGCGCGCTCGACGACATCCCGGTCGGCGCAGTGCTGGACGCGGTGGATCAGGCCCTCGAAACGGGGTGAGGGAGTTCGGGGATGCGCGAGGAACTCGAGGCGTGCGCAGCATGCCCCTACGAGCCGGCTGGCCCGGTTCCGGTCGCGGCAGACAGGGGACGTATCGGACTCATCTTCTCCCTGAACTTCGGCGTGATCTTCGCGTAGGCCTTCTGGAACAACTCGAAGTCCTTGTCGATGTCGCCGGTCGGGTGAATCACATCGGGTAAAAACCCTCCGGTCTTCGTGGCGTAGTCGATGAACGCGCAGGCGATCGGCACCCTGGCCTCGATCGCGATCCAGTAGAACCCGGTCTTCCATCCCTCGGTGAGTCTCCGCGTCCCTTCGGGAGCCACGCCAAGAAGAAAGGCGTCGGCCGACTGGAACCAGGCCGCCGCCGCCTGGACGGTGTTCTGCCTCTGTGTCCGGATCACCGGAACGGCGCCCAGCCCGCGCAGCAGCCAGCCGAGCGGCCCCTTGAACATCGTGTGTTTCCCCAGAAACCGCAGGTCCATGCGCAGGATCGAGGCGGTGCCGAGCATCCAGAAGCCATCCCAATACGACGTGTGGGGGGCGCAGATCATCACGTACTTCGCCGTGCCGGGGGGCGGCGAGCCGACCGCCTTCCATCCGGCGAGACCGAAGATCAGCCTCGAAAGTCCGCGGAAGAGGGCGGTCTGGATCAGAGGATTGCGGGGCAACTCCCGCGGCGGGGCCGCGGCGGGGCTGTCAGGGGTCATTTGCAGGACTCGGTCGAACTCAGGCCACGGCCTTCGCGATCTGCTCGAAATGGCCCTGATCGTGGCCGATCATGATCTCCACGATCCGCTCGATGGTGATCTCGCCGCGCTTCGGGTGGATTCCTGATCGCTTCCACTGAGCGGCAGGAAGGGCGCGCAGGAGGCGCAGGTTGTCTTCCCGCAAGCGCGCGAACTCTTTGAGGGCTGCGCTCAGGTCCTGCGTGTTGTAGCTGTTCTTTACCGCGAGGTCATCCACCTCGAGCATGTAGAACGCGGCCTGCTCGGAGAACGCGGCCTTCACGAGGCGATCGGCCCACAGCTTCTCAATATCCCGAAGGTGGCAGACCACTTCCATGGCCGACCACTTGTCGGGCGCGGGCTTGCGCCGAAGAACCGCGTCGTCGAGCTTCTTCGTGAGGTCGCCGGACTTCTTTGGCCCCGACTCGAGGGCCTCGAAGGCGGCCGCCCGCTTCTTGATTCCCTCGATCTGAGCGAGGTGGGCTTCGTCGTTGCCCATCGCATGTCGGCGCAGCAGGGCATCCATTGAAAGCGGTCCCGCTGTCTCATGCGTGCCCATCCGGTCCCAGCGAGGCCCCTTCACGGACTTGAGGAGCCTCAGGCATTCCTTCCGCAGTTTTAGCCAGTCGCGAAGAAGGTCAGGCAGCCGCAGACTCCGGTAGTCGCCGCGGATCGCGAAGATGTCGCCATCGAGGTCGGGCAGAGCGGGATTGTCCTCGGCGAGGATGCGGCGGTAGCGCGTGAGATAGGCATCGCGTTCCATGTCTCGCATATGGGCGACGATTTCGAGGATGGACCACTTGCCCGGGCCGGGCGTCCACAAAAGGAGCTTCTTCGGCACCCCCTTGAGAGCCGCCTTGAGACGGCCGGGGGTCTCAGCGACTATGTGGAGCAGGGCGGATCGTTCGAGGTCGGTCATGGTCTTTCTTTCAATCTAGTTGGAGGGCGTTAAACGGCCCCGCCCCCCACAAACGAGCGAGCGTAGCCAGCGACTTTGCGTTCGAAGACTCGGCCCAGCCGAGCCCGAGAAAAAACCCCCGATCGCTCCGGCCCAAGTGAATTGGGCCTGCGCTTTCCGGCGCGTGTAAAGGTCCATGATCAGTACCTCCAACTGGTGATGTCGGCGCCCGGGGGCGCGGTCTTGAGGATCCGCTCGACGATCTTGGGCGCGAACATCTGGTGGTACCGAAGGCGGGAGTAGGCGTTTGAACGGGTGTGATCCCCGTTCCAGCAATGTTCAGCGCGGTCGCCGTAGTCGACTTCCCCGCCAAACGGCGGGTTCTTCGTGGACTTCAAGAACTCCTCCGTGAAGTACACGGCGTTGTTGAGGTAGTAGTTGTCCATGTCGCCGACATAGATGTTGACCTTCCCCTCGAGCTTCCTCCCGAGGCCCTTTTCCCAGTCGCGCTTCATGATGTGGGTGAGGTCGTAGTTCTCCCGCCAGAAGTTCGCCACTTCCTTGTCGATCTTCCCGGTGGCCCTATCCCAGATCGGCTTCGGATAGCCATCGGGACCCACCGGCGAATAGGTCGCCGTCCAGATGTCGAACTGCCCACCCGAGCGTCCCTTCGATCCGAGGACACTCTCCATCCGGTTCATCTGCTCCACCGTGGCCGAGATGTGTCCGAGATAGTTGCGATGAGCGGGCCGCGCCACGACCTTGAAGGGGCCTTTCGCGAAGTACGCATTGTCGTCGTCGTAGATGTTCACCGAGGTAAAGGCGCGGAAGTCGATGGGATCGGGGCAGGCCGCGAAACAGCCGTTGTAGAAATCGGGATAGAAGATCTGCACCGCGAGGGCTTCCCAGCCGCCCGTCGACCCGCCGTACATGAACCGCGACCACGGGGTGCCGAGACCGCGGAAGGTCTTCTCGATGTACGGAATCAACTCTTCGTTGATCGCGTCGCCATACGGACCCTGGTTCGGCGTGTTCACCGCGTACGAGTCGTCGTAGTAGGGCGTCGGGTGCTGGATCTCAACGATCAGCATCCTCGGAAAGCCGGGGCCCGTCCAGTCCTTGTAGAGCTGGTGGGACAGTTCCTGCTGGATCTTGTTGTAGCCCGCGAGATTGAAACGCGACGAGAAGTCGGGCTTCAGATCAGGATCTGGCGGCGTTTCCCGGAACCCATCGAATGTGTACGGGAAGTGGCCGTGGTTGATGACCAGGGGATAACGCGAGTTCGGATGAGTATCGAAGCCCTCGGGCACAAGGATGTTCGCGCCGAGGTGCATGTCGCGGCCCCAGAACTTCGAGAGCTTCTCGCTGCGAATCCTGATGTGCTTGATGTACTTCGTGTCCAAGGGGCGCGGGATGGGTGGAATCTCCTTGTCGAGGGCTATGGAGATCGTGCCCCCTTTCGAAGGATCGATCGCGATCTTTCGTGGCGTCGAATAGAAGTTCCCCGGGGCGGCATTCCACTGCTGGCCTTCGCCGCGATCCATCGGCAGCTTTACGGTATGACCGTCCGAGCGCTTGAAGGTCTCGTATTTATGAAGGAGAGCCTGGACGTTGTACGTCCCCGGTGGAATCTGCTTCAGAGATTCCACCGGGTAGCCGAGGACGCTGCCTTCGAAGCTCGCGGTCTGGCCGGCGCGGAAGTTATCGACGTCAACGCCGAAGACCTGCTGCGAATTGAGTGAAGTGTCGGAGATCTGGAACCTCGGCTCGGCCTTGTCGTCGGTCGAAATGAGGAGAATGACCCGACCGTCGAAGGGGCCCGTAGCGAGGCTCGCGGGATAAGTCACCTGGAAACGCAGGCCGGGAGACGGCTGCTGAGCGACGGCTCTTGGCATCGATACGAGAGCGACGGCGACGAGGGCCGACGCCGCCAGCAGGGGGCGAAAGCGGATCGAGAATGGGGACATCGTTTCTCCTTGGCGGTCCCTTGGTTTCATGGACCGGCCCCGGAGTTTAGTCCGCGTCCGAGAACCTAAACCGCTCTCAGAGGAATGACCGTGCGTTTGAACCTGCCCGGCACGTTCTCGAGCTTCAAAACGCCGCGCGGGCACACCTGGGCGCACATCCCGCAGCCCACGCACGACGCACGGGTGAAGGACTGATTCGACATCGCGTATTGCCTCACATCGATGCCCATCTCGCAATAAGTCGAACAGTTGCCGCACGAGATGCACATGTCCTTCTTGACCGTGACCTGAAACCTGCCCCACTTCTGAATGAGGCCGAGCATCGCCGCCATCGGACATCCAAACCGGCACCACACTCGTGTCCCCATCAGGGGATAGAGGCCGACGCCGATCACGCCGCGGAACGTGTCAACACGGGTGAGACACCGAGGGTTGGAGTTTAGGGAGCAATTGGAAGAGAGCGGACCCGGTTTGGCCAGTTAGCCGCGAACTTTCGGTAGCCTGCGGTATGGGCAGGCTC